>Ga0070716_100000064_pt1 | contig 41396 bp, 40 predicted proteins | sample LARL112metaG_FD_71395 | JGI IMG/M metagenome (GOLD analysis project Ga0070716, IMG submission 71395) | Corn, switchgrass and miscanthus rhizosphere microbial communities from Kellogg Biological Station, Michigan, USA - LAR L11-2 metaG | ecosystem: Host-associated > Plants > Roots > Rhizosphere... | reverse complement strand
GTGGTTTCGAGGGCGGCTCCGCTGATGCGGGCTTTGTCGAGCAACTCGGCGACATCGAGATGTCCAGAAAATTCGAAACGTCCGCCCACGCGACGGAATTCGCGAATTTCGCCGGTGAGCTGTTGCTGCTGCTCGATCCACGAGCGGTCCTGGGAAGGCGCGAGCGCGGCGATGCGGCCCCCGCCCAGCGGCGAAGACGCGTAGCCCCGCAGCAAGTCGCGAAGAGATTCGAATTCCAGGACGCGCGCGCTGGTGTGGGTCAAGGACATGACGGCAAAAATAATGTTACAGGAAGTGCTGGAGCAGGTTAAGGCGTCGCCGGCGAAACGCAAGGTCTCTCGACTGCGTTCGGCTCACCCTCACTCCGCTCGCGATGACAGGGTTATGAGAAGTGCGCGGACTCTGACTCTTGATGCGAATCGGGGGCGGTGTCTTAGTGTCCGGCTTCGACGGCTGCCGCGGCCTGTGCTGCTGCGGGGAAGCGTAAGGTGAAGAGCGCGCCGCCGTCGGGTTTATTGCGGCAGCTGATGTGGCCGTGATGGTCTTGCACTACGCCGTACGAGGCGCTTAGCCCGAGGCCGGTGCCCTTGCCAACTGGCTTCGTGGTGTAGAAGGGATCGAAGACGCGCTCGGCGTCGGTCAGGCCCGGACCGGAGTCGGAGAACTCGACGACCACTTCCTTGTCTACCTCTCGCGCGGTCACCAGCAGGGCTCCACCGCCCACTTCGTTCAGCGCATCAATCGCGTTTTCCGTGAGGTGAAGAAATGTCTGAAGAAGCTGGTTGCTATTGCCCCAGATGCGCGGTAGGACCGGTTCGAGGATCGCCTCGACACGAATATTCTTGCCGCGAATCTGCAGGTCGTTCATCTGGAGGGCACGCTGCACCAGCCCGCCCACATCGATGAGGATTTTTTCGGAAGGATTCTGCTGCGAGAAGCTGAGCAGGTCGGCAACCAGGTCGCGGGTACGGCGGGCCTGCTGTCCGATTTTCTGCGCCATGGTTGCCTGCTCGCCCTGGAGCGAAGCTTGGGTGGCCAGCAACTCGGAGTATCCGAGAATAGCTGCCAGAGGGTTGTTGATCTCGTGGGCGGCTCCCGCCACGAGCTGTCCGAGAGAAGCAAGCTTCTCTTTCTGCACCAAGTGGCTTTGCAGGCGCTGCAGGTTTTCGTAACTCTGGCGCGATTCATCTAGCAGGCGGATCAGTTGCCGATCGAGCAGAATCTGCTTCAGGAAGACGAATCCGCCGAGCACCGTGGTGGCAGCCATGGTTGCCAGCAGGCGAAAATTCCGTAAATCGGACGGGGTGTTGGGGGCGAACAAGGCCCACAACCCGAGCAAGGGCAAAGACAAGATTGCGATCATCGCCAGGCGCGGCGCGACATTCGTCCAGCGGCCCGGAGGCTGAGCAGTTGGCGCAACGGCTAAATCGACCTTGCGGGCGGCGAACGCCGTCCAGTTCAACCAGCCAATCGATACAAGGAGCAGCAGGTCATAGATGCTGCCGCTGTAATAGTTTCCGCGGGCGATGGCTGCGTTAATGGTTTCTGACCCGAGCGTGTAGATCGCACCGCCCACGAATAAATTCCAGTAGATCTTTCTCCACGCGCCACTCGTCGAGGCAGCGACCATGCCGAGGACGAAAACCAGCACCAGATTTTCGACCAGGTAGAGCAGATCGTAGTTGCGGCTGTACACCGACACGTTGAGCTTGACGTACTGGTCGGGGAAAACCACGAACGCGTAAAGGAAGAGCCACCAGACCAGCACCATGAAGAAGTTGATGGCGTCGAATGCAGTTTTGCGATCGCCCCGCGGGCGATGAGGAAGCAAGGCCACCGCCGCCATAAAAGTGACGATGTGAATAAACAGGATCACGTCGCCGATGCATGGCTCGGGAAGGTCTTTGCGGAGGATCAGTTCGTAGTAAGCCCAGATCGAGCTGTTGATGGTCCAGAGAACGCAGCCCAGCCCGAGCAACAGCCAGAAGATGCGAGCGCGCTGTTGCCGGATCGCATTCCAACAAAAGGCGACCGAGGCGACGCTGAGCATCAGCAAGGCCAGCAAGTCGCCAAAAACCGTGGTGGCGAAAGCGCGCGGCATGAACCATTCCGCCGCGCCGACGGCGATGGTAAGCGCCGCGATTCCCGCCAAACCGAGTTTTTGCGAATATGACATCCGCCCTGTCAGTGTATGGGTTGAGCGTGGGGCTGGTGAAGATTACAGCAGGGAATGACTGAGTTACATAAGTACTTCTCCCCACGGCCGACCACCCCCATCCATACCCCCCAAGGGTAAAGGTCGTGATGCCAGGTAGATAGAACAGGAAGTGCGAACATAAAGTCGGTGACTGCCGTCACATCCGCAGGTGACTAAGCGGATGCCCGACAGACCCGGGATTTTGGCGGTGGCCGGAACGGGCCGCTTTGCTAGAATCGAGCCATGGCGTTTCCCGTTACACGCCTTCGTCGGCTCCGCAAAACCGAGTTGTTGCGCTCCATGGTGCGCGAAACGCGTCTCACTCCCGAAAACTTCGTTTACCCGCTGTTCGTCTGCCCGGGCTCGGGTGTGCGGAAAGAAGTACGCTCCATGCCGGGAGTGTTCAACCTCTCGGTGGATGAGGCCGTGAAAGAAGTGCGGGAAGCGCGCTCGCTGGGTGTGCCGTCGGTCATCCTGTTCGGGTTGCCTGAAAAGAAGGACGAGATTGCGACCGGGGCGTGGTCGAACGACGGAATCGTGCAGCAGGCGGCACGCGCAATCAAGCGCGAGGTGCCGGACGCCATCCTGATGGGCGATGTTTGCCTGTGTGAATACATGTCGCACGGGCATTGCGGCATTGTGAAGGCGGCGCCGCAGTCGCTGGGAGCCGCAGTCGCCTCGCCTCCCGCGGCCACTACCGAATACGAAATCGTCAATGATGCGACGCTTGAGGTTCTGGCGAAGACCGCGGTTTCGCTGGCGCAGGCCGGGATCGACATCATTGCGCCTTCCGACATGATGGACGGCCGCGTGGGCGCGATTCGCAAGGGGCTGGATCAGGCCGGGCTCACGAACACCCCTATCCTTTCTTATGCGGCGAAATTTGCGTCGGGATTTTATGGGCCGTTCCGCGAGGCCGCCGATTCCGCTCCGCAATTTGGCGACCGCCGTTCGTATCAGATGGACGGCGCTAACATCCGCGAGGCCATGCGGGAAATCGAACTCGACCTGGAAGAGGGCGCGGACATGATCATGGTGAAGCCCGCCATGCCGTATCTGGATGTGATTGCGGCCGCGCGCGAGCGCTTCGACGCACCGCTTGCCGCGTACCAGGTGTCGGGCGAGTACGCGATGATTGAGGCCGCCGCCCGCAACAACTGGATCGAGCGCGAGCGCGTGATGATGGAGTCGCTGGTATCGATCCGGCGCGCCGGGGCGAGCATTATTCTTACCTACTACGCGAAAGAAGCGGCGCGGCTGCTGAGGTAGTACTCGTCGCTGCTTGCAATTCGTCGTTGCTTGCCGAGCAACACAAACTCCCTCGACTGCGTTCGGCATTCGCCTCACTTCCGCTCGGGATGACAAGATGATTTCATTTGAGTGGGTTCCTCTGTGTCTCGGTGGTGAAAACACCTTTGCTCCTTCCAGCCCCCTCCGTTCGCGAATCCTTTTGCCCTGTCGTAGAATCACCTATTTGGGTCTATATCGTTATTCCTACCCGTGAGGGAGCACTCTTTTGGCTGAATCCATTTATGACATTGCAATTCTCGGCAGCGGGCCAGCGGGCTACACGGCCGCTATCCGCGCCGGGCAGTACGGACTGAAAACAGCACTAATTGAAAAAGATGGTGCGCTGGGGGGAACCTGCCTGCACGTGGGCTGCATTCCGACCAAAGCGCTTTTGTTCAACGCGGAGTTATGGGATCACCTGAAGGAAGGAAAGGAATTCGGGATTGAGGGCGTCGAAGGGCGCAAGCTGAACTGGCCTGCGATTCAGGATCGGAAAGGCAAGATCGTTTCCAAGCACGCCAAGGGTCTCGAGTTCCTGATGAAGAAGAATAAGGTCGACACGATCAAAGGCTACGGCAAGCTTACGGGCGGACGGCATAACGGTGTATTGACGATCGAAGTGAAGGGTGCCGAGGGAAAGACGTCGCAGGTGAAGACCAAGAACGTGATCCTGGCGACCGGGTCGGAAGCGCGCATGATTCCGGGACTTGAAGCCGACGACCGCGTGCTGACTAATATCGAGATTCTGAGCTTGAAAGAAATTCCGAAGTCGCTGGTGGTGGTGGGCGCTGGCGCCGTGGGCGTGGAGTTCGCGTCGATCTACCGGTCGTTCGATGCGGAGATCACGATTCTCGAGATGCTGCCGCGACTCGTGCCAGTGGAAGACGAAGAGATCTCGAAGGAACTGGCACGCGTGTATCGCAAGCGGGGCATCAACTTTTTCACGGGAGCAAAAGTCGAGAAGATCGACAAGACGAAGACCGGTGTGGCCGTGACCTTCAGCATCGACGGGAAACAGCAGAAGGTTGAAGCGGAGAAAATCCTGATCGCGGTGGGCCGCAAGCCGCGCACAGAGAACATCGGACTCGAGAAGACGAAGATCAAACCCGACCGCGGCTTTGTCAAAGTGAGCGAGTGGCTGGAGACTGACGAACCGGGTGTTTATGCGATCGGCGACATCGTACTCGGCAGGCCGCAACTCGCACATGTGGGTGCGATGGAAGGCATCGTTGCAGTCACCAAGATCGCGAACAAAGAAGGTAAGCCGATCGATCCCCGGAAGATTCCGAATGCGACGTATTGCCATCCAGAGATTGGAAGTGTTGGCCTGACCGAAGCGAAGGCTCGGGAAATGGGTTACCACGTGAAGGTCGGCAAGTTTCCGTTCACGGCGAATTCACGGGCATCGATTGTCGGGCAGCACGAGGGCTTCATCAAAGTTGTGTCGGATGCGAAGTACGGCGAGATCCTGGGCGTGCACATCATCGGTCCGCAGGCGACCGAGCTGATCGCCGAATCGGTGGCTGCGATGGAACTCGAGGCTACGGTCGAGGACCTGATGTGGACGATCCACGCGCATCCTACGCTGGCCGAAGCCATGCTGGATGCATCGAATAGCGTGTATGGGATGGCGATTAACGCGTGAGCACTAATTGAGAAATTGGGGAATGTGGTAATTGGAAAATTGCGAAATCTGCGAAGATTAGGATTTCAAATTACTCAATTATGAAATTACACAATTACTAAATCGCAGAATGATTTCGGTTCTCCAACTCGGCAGCATTGACTACACAACCGGCCTGCGGTTGCAGCAGAAGCTGGTCGATCTGCGCAAAGACGGCCGTATCGGGGATGTGTTGCTGCTGCTTGAGCACACGCCTGTGATCACGCTGGGGCGCAACGCGAAGGCGGCTAACGTTGTGGCGAGCGACGAGGAGAGGTCGCGACGCGGTGTGGAGGTCTTCGATTGCGATCGTGGCGGCGACGTCACGTTTCACGGGCCGGGGCAATTGGTCGGGTATCCGATTTTCGATCTTCGGGGATTTCCGGCGGAGGATGGCAAGCGCAAGACGCTGGGTGTCATCGAGTACGTGCGGCGGTTGGAAGAAGTTCTGATTCGCACGTGCGCCGACTTCCAGATTCCCGCAGAGCGCGTGGCCGGGCTCACCGGCGTGTGGACCACATCCGAACCGGTGTCTATCGGTGGCGAGATGGGCGTCCCCGCCCGTCCAGCACAAGCCCAAAGGCAACACAATAGCAATCAGCAAGGCAAAATTGCCGCCATCGGCGTCCACATCTCGCGTGGTGTGACCTCGCACGGTTTCGCCCTCAACGTGAACACCGATCTCAGTTTCTTTGACTTGATCGTGCCGTGCGGGATTGTGAACAAGCCGGTGACGTCGATGCAGAAGGAACTGGGTCGGCCCGTGGATCTTCAGAACGTTGCTCATCTTGCAGCCCGACATTTTGGCACCGTCTTTCACAGCCAGGTCCTTTGGCTGGAAACGCTGGCTGCGTTGCTTGATGAGAAGGTCGGCGTTCCGGCGCGGCCGCCCGAGGAACTGCGCAGGCTCCATAAAGAGGATGAGAGTCACTGGGCCTGACCGAGTGGTCATGACGCTGCAAACGATTTAGCATTCCTTTCGCGGTTCCTGATGGCGAAGAAGACCAAGCCCAAAGCCACACGCGCGCAGTCCTCACATCACAAGCGCGCCGCCGTTTCCCCGAGGCGCCCAACTTCATCACAGCGCACTTACACGATCGTTGACTACCGTCTGGAAAAGCCACATTTCGAACTGCGCCAGGTGCGTGACGGCGACTCCGTCCGCTACGAAGTCTTGGGCACACTAAATGCGCCCGTCCCGCCGATTCGCGATTCGAAATACCTGAGCAAAGCGCAGTGCGTCGATATCTATCGCTGGATGCTGCTCAACCGGAAGATGGAAGCGGCGCTGGAGAATCTGTACAAGCAGGGCAAAGTCGTCGGTGGAGTGTACTTCGGCTTGGGCCAGGAAGGGTGTTCGTGCGCTTCGGCGTTTGCGCTCAAGCGCGACGAGTGGCTGGGACCCATGATCCGCAACCAGGGCTCACTGCTCGTGCGTGGATTTTCGCCGCGCGACATCATGATGCAGTACATGGCGAAGGCTGGATCGCCCACCCAAGGCCGCGACGCGTCGTCGCACTTTGGAGACATTCAGGAACGCAACGTAGTCGCACCGATCTCCACGCTGGGCGATCTGATTCCAGTGCTGGCCGGGGTCGCGTTGGGCGCCCGCATGCAAGGCAAGAACATTGCCGTAATGACCTACATAGGCGATGGCGGCCAGTCGACAGGCGTCACCTACGAAGGCCTCAACTTCGCTGCCGTCCAAGACCTGGGCCTGGTACTGTTCGTTGAAAATAATCTCTGGGGATACTCGACTCCGGCCGACATGCAATTTCGAGTCGAAGACCTCGCCGAGCGCGCAATCGCCTATGGAATTCCCGGCGTCATCGTCGACGGCACCGATCCGTGCCAGGTCTACGACGCCGCCCACGAAGCCTGCGAACGCGCGCGCCGCGGCGAAGGCCCGACGCTGATCGAAGCCAAGATGATGCGCATGAAAGGCCACGCCATCCACGATGCGGCGGAGTACGTACCTCAAGCTTTGTTCGAGTATTGGAAAAAGCGCGATCCGATTGCACGCTTTGAAAATTACCTCGTAAACCTCAAGAAGTGGCTGACGCGCTCCGAGAACGAAAGGTTGATCGGGGAAGTCGATACACAGTTGGAAGCCGATCGCGAATTTGCCGTGGCCTCGCCCATGCCGGAACCGGAGAGCGCCGTGGGAAGGCCGTATTGCGATCCATCGTGTCATGAGATCAAGCCCAAGTACGCGACACCGAGAGTCAAGGCGGGCAAGAGCACTTTAACTCGACGTCAAGAGGCTACGGTGCACTTGAAGTAGGTGAACTGAAAGCTAGTTCGATTGTCCGTCCTTTCGCTCACCGACGAAAACGCAAGGTCCCTCGACTTCGTTCGGCGGTCGCCTCACTCCGCTCGGGATGACAATTCGGGAGAGCGATCAGCACACGAACCGCCTGTAAAACTACATCGCCGCAACAGATTGCCCTTCAACCGGTGACGGTCGTCACCAAGTCGTTCTCGCTCAATCCTCTATTCTTTTCAGTCTGTCATCCCGAGCGGAGAAGATCGTTCGCTTGCGAACGATCTGCGGAGGGGACCTTGCGTTTCCGGGGAGCGAATGCGCCGCGAGCATCGCTATTACGTCTATATCTGCAGGGTGCATCGCGCCGAGCTCTGTACATTGGCATGACCAACAATCTCTATCGGCGAGTTTGGCAGCACAAAACTCATGCCTTAGAAGGCTTCACCGACGACTACAATGCAGTTCGCCTCGTATACTGGGAGTGCTTCGAGGATGTGCGCAATGCCATTGACCGCGAGAAAAAGTTGAAGGGCTGGCGCCGCGAGAAGAAACTCTGGTTGATCGCGAAGTTCAATCCCGGGTGGAAAGATCTGGCGGCTGAGTGGTATCAAACACAAGGTCCCTCGACTTCGCTCGGGATGACAAAAACTCAGGGAGTTCGAAAGCGTGATCATCCGCTGGAAAGAAGGCCCGACGAGCTGAACTGTTTGCGATCAGCCAACGGCCATGAGCCACTAGCCACCCATGCCCACCCTCACCTATCTCGAAGCCATCCGCCAGGGAATCTGGGAAGAAATGGAGCGCGACCCTGCCGTGTTCTGCATTGGCGAGGACATCGGCATTTACGGCGGCGCCTTCAAAGTCACCGACGGCTTCATCGACCGCTTCGGCCCCGAGCGCGTCATCGACACGCCCATCGCTGAATCCGCGATTGTGGGCGCTGCTTTCGGCGCGGCGCTCACCGGCATGCGCCCGGTTGCCGAATTTCAGTTTATGGATTTCATCGGCTGCGCCTTCAACCAGATCACCAACATGGTCGCGAAGGCCCACTACCGCTGGGGCGCGCCGGCGCCGCTCGTAGTCCGCGGGCCGAGCGGCGGCAATGTCCACGGCGGGCCGTTCCACTCGCAGAATCCAGAAATGTATTTCGTGCACACGCCCGGCCTCAAAGTCGTCTGTCCCGCGACCGCTTACGACGCCAAGGGCCTTATCAAGGCTGCCATCCGCGACAACAACCCGGTCATCTTTTTCGAGCACAAGTATCTCTACCGCCGCATTAAAGAAGATATCCCGGCCGACGACTACATCGTCCCGCTCGGCAAGGCCCGCGTCGCCCGAAATGGCCGCGATCTCAGCATCATCACCTACGCTGCCATGGTGCACGTAGCGCTCGAGGCGGCCGAGCAACTGAGCATTGAAGGGATCGAACTCGAGGTCGTCGATCTGCGAACGCTCTCACCGCTCGATCGCGAAGCCATCGCGGAAACAGTGCGCCACACGAACAAAGTCCTAATCCTGCACGAGGACGTGCGCACCGGCGGCATCGCCGGCGAAATCAGCGCCATCATCAACGAAGAAGCCTTCGACGCGCTCGACGGCCCAATCGTCCGGCTCACGGCACTCGACACTCCCGTGCCCTTCTCGCCGCCGCAGGAGGAGTTCTTTCTGCCGAAAGTTAGTGACGTAATTCGCGAAGCCCGCAAACTGCGTGCCTACTGATACTTTCCCGCCCTGCAAAGAAAACTCTGCGAAAGCCCGGGCAGGCGCATCTCACCCCCGGCGACCTGGGGGAAGCCCTTCCATCTCCTCGCCCGGCCCCGACTCGTTTATGATAGAGATTCTCCGGTTGGCAGCACTGGGATTCCGTCATTCTCCGTTCTGGTAGTTGCTGCATACATCGACGAAAAACGTTCATATTCTGGAGGTCTGATGCGCAACTTTATTCTTGGCGTCGTCGTCACATTGGCGGTACTGATTCTGGGAGGCATGGGAGCAGCCCTGCTCGGGTTCGTCCCCACGCAGGCGAACGTGCAACCTCCCCATTGGGAACGCCACCTGGCCATGAGCGCGGTGGACGCCTACACCGACAAGCACGCCGGCAACATCACCAGCCCGGTGCTGCCCTCGGCTGAAAACTTGATCGACGGCATGAAGCTCTACACCATGAATTGTGCGGGCTGCCACGGCGCCCTCGACAAGAAGCCGGCTCCGCAGGCCGGATCGTTCTACCCTCCGCCCCCGCAGCTCGTACTGCACCCACCCGATGATCCCGATTCGCACAACTACTTCGTGATCCGCAACGGCATCCGCTATACCGGTATGCCGGCATGGGACAAAGTGCTCAGCGACCAGGACATGTGGAAAGTCACGATTTTCCTGTCCCACATGGAGAAGCTGCCCGGTCCGGCTCAGGACTACTGGAAGAACGCGTTCGGCGTGGCGCCTCCCGGGGGAGAAGCCGGCCACGACGAGCATGAAGGGCACGACGACCACGACAAACACTGAACTACGGGGTTGAGCGAGCGTGACCGAACCCCCTTGGACAGGCCTGCCTGCGGGCACCTGCCTCCTTATATAATAGGGATTTGTGCCTGGCCCGAAATTCATACCCGTGGGCCGTGCGGAAGGAACTTATGCCGACTGACGTCATCATGCCCCAAATGGGCGAATCTATTTTTGAAGGCACCATCACCAAGTGGCTGAAGAAGCCGGGCGACAAGGTCCAGCGCGACGAGCCTCTGTTCGAGATCTCCACCGACAAGGTAGACGCCGAGATTCCTGCTCCCGCTTCCGGCGTGCTGCAGGAAATCATGGTCACCGAAGGCAACACCGTGCAGGTCAACACGATCGTGGGCACGATTGCCGCCGACGGCGAAGGCAGCGCAGCACCAGCCAAGAAAGCTGCCGCTCAGGCTCCATCCGCACCTGCGCCCCAGCAGAAAGAATCCGCTCCGCCGCCCAAACAGGCCGCAGCCCCGGAGCCCCCGCAAGCCGAAACCGAATCGCATGACGAAGACGTCCGTTCATCTCCACTCGTTCGCAAAATCGCACGTGAAAATAATGTTGAGCTGTCGCAAGTGACGGGTACTGGCCTGGGCGGCCGCATCACCAAGCAAGACATCATGGCCTTCATCGAGAAAGGCCCGACCGCAGCGCCACAGATCTCGCCCGAACCTCAAGCCGACGGTGCGGCACAGACCGCACGTCCGAGCGCTACTGCTCCGGCACCGCGTCCCGCACCGGCTGCCATCCCCGGCGACGTCGTCCCGATGAGCCAGATGCGCAAGATCATCGCGCAGCGCATGATCGAGTCGCGTCGCACCAGTGCTCACGTCCATTGCATGTTCGAAGTGGACCTGACCCGCATCGTCAACCTGCGCAACAAGCTGAAGAACGGATTTGAGCAGCGTAACGGTGCCCGTCTTACCTTCATGCCGTTCTTTGTGCGTGCCGCGATCATCGCCCTGCAGCAGTATCCAATCGTGAATGCATCACTCGATGGCGACAACATCCGCTATCACCGCCACGTGAATGCAGGAATCGCCGTGGCTCTCGACTGGGGATTAATCGTTCCCGTTCTCAAGAACGCCGACGAACTCAACTTCCTCGGCCTGCAGCGCGGTATCACCGATCTCGGCGAGCGCGCCCGCAGCAAGAAACTGATGCCCACCGACGTGGAAGGCTCGACCTTCACCATCACGAACCCGGGCCAGTTCGGCGCCGTGTTCGGCCTGCCCATCATCAACCAACCGAACTCTGCGATCATGGGCGTGGGCGGCATTACCAAGCAGCCCATGGTCATCACCGACAAAGACGGCAACGACTCGATCGCGATCCGCTCGGTCGTGCACCTGACGCTCGGCTACGACCACCGCCTCATCGACGGCGCGCTGGCCGACCAGTTCATGGTTGTGGTGAAAAAGACGCTGGAAGGCTGGAGCGAAGACGTCGGGTAACTGCCACTGAATACCATCTGCTGAACTCAATGGAGCGACAGGCGTCCGCGCCCGTCGGCTTCGCGATTGGCAGGACCGGGAAGGGCCCGACTGTAGTTGGGCCGCAAACCACCCAACTCAGTCCGGCTTTAGCCGCCGAGGTAGTGGGCGTCTTTGCCGCCGCATCGGTCCTCAGCACAATATCCAGAAGGGCAGCGGGCGCTAGTGCTTCCGCTGCCCTTTCTGTTGCGCGCCTGAAAGCGGCTTACTTCGCCGCCGCCGGCTTGGTCAGGCCCGCAGACTTCGCGTACGCCTCAATCGCCACAATCAATTCTTTGATGTCTGCAATCAACTGCTGATCAAGCGCGATGTTGATCCCATTTGCCGCGGCCGCATCGCTCGCCTCTGACACAGCGTGTGCTGCCAGTCCCAGAAGCGCGAAAGCGCCGCGTTCCAACTCTACTGCCTGCGTGAAAATCAGGCTGCTGAGCGCCTCAATCTCCGGCTCTGCCTTCTGAGCCTTCAACATCACGCTGGCCACCGCCCGCGCTCCCTTCACGATGTCTCCCGCAACCGTCGCGAAGAAGTGTCCGATATTTTTGCAACCGAATGACATACTCACTCCTCATTACGTTTTGATTACTGCCGCACTCCGGTCTTCGCCCAGCTCGATGCATTCAGGCACGCCACCGTGCCGTCGATTATTTTGCTTAGGCCGTTTTTGAATTTTTGCTCGTCAACGATTTCGCGGTTAGCGACCGATTCGGTAAGCTGAAGCGCGGCTGCCACGAACGAAATGGCCGACTCTTTCTTCTGCTCCCCGGTGTGGCCGCCAAACATCCCTTCGATCGAGTTCACAATTGTCGGGAGGAAGGCGATCCCCTGCAGCAACTTCTGAACGAAGTTCATGATTAGCTCCTGTGAATTGTTGTTTGAAAGATGAAATTGAAGTGGTCTCAGGTCGCAGCTGTTAGGTCCTAGTTGTTATGCAGAAATCAAGTACCATGCCAGCCGATATGACCCTGGACCTCAGACCTGTGACCTGTGACCTGTGACCAAAAACCTATCTCCACAAATGGTCATGCAGCGCAATCAGAACGCTCACAATCGTCGCAATCACCGCGCTCACGATCTTGTCGAAAACACTTCTGCGAATTTCACTGCGCTGGAATACAACTTGGTAGTAGCTCCCGCTCGGCGTCGCGCCGGTATTCGGCACCAGGTCCACTGCCAACGATCCACCGCTACCGAGCGTGACGCTCTTCGTCCCGGCGGCCACCGGCTTGGAATCCGAAGTTGTGAAGGCTGGCCATGAAATCAACAAAACTCCGGAGGCGGGCGAGCCATCCCCCTGATACACGATGTCGCTTATTCGCGTAGTAGCAGGCGCGCCATTCGCCGCGTTTGCCGTTCCCACCAGCGCTCCCCACCAAACCAGCAACACCGAAAGCATCCCAATAAAAAACCGCCCCTCCGGGCGGCGTCGACCATCCAACCTGCCTTCCTCCTGATAACCAAACCTTCAATCCCAACAAGCCCGAGGGTGCCCCATCCTAACGCGCGCTCTTTGCGACGTTAGGGCGGGATTCCACAATTGCCTCAATCTAGGATTTTCTACAATCCCTCCACAACCAGGGGTGCTCCACGTTTCGCGCTTTTCGAAACGTGGGATCCCACAGCTGCCTCGATCTGAGAGTTTCCTCTGCGACCTCTGCGGCAGTTCTCTGCGTCCTCTGCGTTTCAAGATCTTCCAGAAAACTACTTCCGCGCCGCCGCATACCCACTCAAAAATCTCTCCACACTCCGCACATACACATCCGCAAAATCCGCCTGCGGCCGACGCGTCTCAATCAACCGGATCGCGTCATTCAACTTCCATCCCAAAGCGCACAACAGCGCCAGCCCCATCATCGGTGCCCGATGCACTCCCGCGGCGCAGTGGATAAACAGCTTCGTCCCCGGCTGATCCAGCGCTTCGATCGCGAATTCCACGCCGCGCTGAAAAACCTCCACCGGCTTCGGCAGGAAATCATCGTCAATCGGATTCCACAGAACTTCCACCCCAAACGGCGCCGCCAGCGGAGTGTCATCGAACTCAATCTGCATGTCGATCACGTGCGAAACCCCGGCCTGCGCCACCGCGGCCATGTTCTCTTCGTTCCAGATCCCGCCTCCGACCGCAATCCGGCCGGTCACCCATGTCATATCCATGCGAAAGTTTCGCTCCCCGCGCAGCCGAAGACCAAGCACCTAACACCCAAGACCTGTCACCCGATCTCGTCATTCTACCGAATCGTCCTTCACTCCCGCCGGAACCAACTCCCCATCCTTCGGCCCTTGCGCGGCTTCCTCATCGCCCGGCCCCTTGTACGGAAAATCGAACCGGTTCAATAGAACGCGTGCCAGGTCATTGCTGTCTTCGGCTTCCGGCTCCTTCACGGCCGGCGCCGGATAAATTCCCAGCAGTTCAAACAAATACTCGAACGCCGGCAAATGCCCCTTCTCCGCCTCCGTGGCATTAGCCTCGGTCATTGCCTCCGCGTGCTCGGCAATCACATGCAAAATTTTGTCGTGCGTCACCGACACATCCACCGGCTTGCTGGCCGCGTTCTTCGTTGAGGGCTTCCTGCTGGCCTTCTTTGCCTTCTTCTTCGTCACCGCTTTCACACTCATCCCATCCTCACAAAATAAGTAACCACGAAACTCATTGTCATCCTTCGCGAAGCGAAGGCCCCATGCACTCCCACGCGCCATCCCGAACCAAGGGGTGCCCCATCCTAGCGCGCACCGCTCGCAATACTTCAACTCCATCGGAACCAGCACATCTTCCAGACTTTCCATAATTGCCTCCTGAAGGCACTGCGTTATGAATGGGTGCACTAAAATAAAAAAGCCCCGCGCCGGTTTCCCGGACGCAGGGCTCGTTGCTCTTACGATGACCTGCTTGCGCTATTTAGTTATGAATACCGAACTGCTTCCCAGCTCTCCCTGCTGTTTCCCTGTGACCTGTCACCTGCTTACTCTGGTCTGCTTCGGACGTAGCCCTCCTCGTAGCCGGACTTTAGCACCCGTCCGTTCTGAACGACTACGCTGACCCGGCCCGTAAAATGAATTGCGGATAAAAGTTTCTCCAGCGATGCCGAGAGCAGTTCCGAGTCGCGCACCTAGCGGCGAAACTCCCCGAACCCGCGCTCTTCCTCGCCGGGCTGTACGAATTGCATGATTGCTCCAAGTCATACCACATATGAGCTAATAATGCCGCATAGCCTATAGCTGAAAGCCAGCGATGTCAAGAACTATATTTCCTTTCAGATGTTCAACTTCACTTGTTAATATCCCCACGCTATAAGCCGGTGCTATACTTTTCGCATGAAATTCAAGGCTCTGCAGGATAACCTGCGCAAAACGCTCTGGGACCGCATTGAAGAGGGCGAGCTCACCGGCATCCGCCTGGCCCAGCAGACCGGCTTCAAGCAGGCCCACATCTCCAACTTCCTTAACCGCAAGCGCGGCCTGAGCCTGGAAGGCATGGATAAAGTGCTGAACGTGCAGCACCTCTCGGTGCTCGACCTCATCGAACCGACCGAGGTCAACAAGCGCGCCAGCATCCTGCCCCCCACCGACGACGAGTTCGACAACGTCTTGCTGGTGGACGGCCCCATCGCCGCGACCGAACCGCTCATCATGAGCATGAACGTCCGTGAAATCTTGAAGTTCAAGAAAAGCTTCCTGCGCAAGATGCGGCCCGAAATCGAAGGCGACCGCGAAGGCTGGGAGCGTTTCGTGATCATTCGCGCCGACGCTCGCGAGGGCATGAGCATGTATCCGCGCCTGCTTCCCGGCGCCAGCGTGTTGATCGACCGGCACTACAACTCGCTGAAGCCCTATCGCAAGGGCGAGTTCAATATGTACGCCGTCGCCAAAGACGGAGATTGCACCGTGAAATACGTCGAGGTCGCCGGCAACCACCTGATTCTGCGTCCCCACAACCAGGCCTACCCAATCGAAGTCATGACCATGGACGACGGCAAGACCGCTGCCGACTACCTGATCGGCCGTGTCTGTTATGTGGGGATCGAGACGTAGTCGCTAGTCGTCAGTCGCTGGTCGCTAGCTTCTGGTCGCGGGCTCGACGGCTGTCTTTGACTCTCGGTCGATGGAGCGACGGGCGTCCCCGCCCGCCGGACGGGCGAGACGCCCGTCCCTCCATTGCCGTTCCGCTTCATTTGCAGATGGCAACCCTGTCATCCTGAGCGAAGTGAGGCGCAGCCGAACGCAGCGAAGGACCTATGCATTACGGCACTGGACGATGGACGGGCATGAGCCCCGATCAATCTGCAATCTGAAATCGAGAATCTAAAATCAACTCTACGGCTGCTCGCGCCTATCCTCTTCGCTCCGCTCTGGGGCCACCGCCGACTTGAACTCCAGTTTCATCGCGGGTAGGCAGCGCGTAACTCGCACCGGGCGCGTGACATCGGAATCTTTGTCTTCCCGCGCCACCACATAAGTCCGCATGGTGAAGCAGACGCCGTCCATCTGGAGTTGGCTGCCGTCCCCGCGCAGGAAATTCTGAAACGCGCGGGCCGGAGCCTCTTTGCCGTCAGTACTGACCGCAGGTTTCACCGAAGGCGCAGTTTGCGCATAGCTGGCCGCAGGCGCGGCCAGGAAGAAAATCAAGATGAGCAGCAGTACCACGAGGAGGCCGGTGATTCGCATGGCTACACCTCCAACACGCACATTATAGCTCCATTGTCCAACGCCGGGGCTGTTGACCGAGGCCCGGCAAAAAGTCATTTACCGCCAAGACCGGCAGGAAATTCTTTCATTTGTTCCATTCGGCGTGCTCGGCGATCTCGGCGGTGAAAAGCTGGTGCTGCCATTGGCGCAGCCGCGCTTTGCTGATATGTTCACGCCATCCGCAGGAGTCGCCATGAAACACTTGCTGGTTGTTTTGTTCTTGTGCTCGTTTCTGTTGGCCGCTGACACGCCCGATTACAACCTCAACGTTCACGTGAGCAGCAGTCGCATGGTAATGGAACGCGGCAGCGGGGCTCACTTCCAGAAAGTAAAAGCGGTCATCGACGGGAAGCAATACGAGCTGGAATCGATCGCTCCGCCCAACGCGCTGCTCATGCCGGGAGACTATAAGGCGCGGATCCTCAAGGACCATCACTCCAGCGAAGCCGATGTGTGGCGCATCTACGAGTTCCAACTACCCGACAAGAAGCCACGCCAGTTTCTGATGATTGGCGTTTTCGAATAATGTTTTCGCGGACAGGCAGCTGCTGTTCGGCAGGCTCCACGCGAAGCTTGCCGCATGGCGCAGGGGACGCGTATGATGCTGCGTTCATCCTTCCCGGATCGCAAGCACGACGAGCCAGCCATGCGCTGGAAACAGAAGGCTGAGCGGAATTCGGGATGCGTCCCGGGCCACACGCGCCCCGCCTCCCAGGCAATCGATGACAAAGGTCGCACGCGGTTCCCTGCTCGGCATCGAGTCGCTCGACGCCGGGGAAATCCTGAAGATCCTGACGCTCGCGCGGCGCATGAATCCGCAGACGCCGCGCCCGCTGTTGCGCGGCAAGCGCGTCGTGCTGCTGTTCTACGAACCCTCCACGCGCACGCGCTCTTCGTTCGAAATCGCAGCCAAGTCGATGGGCGCGATGACCACGCTCGTGCAATCGAGCGGATCGAGCATCGAGAAAGGCGAATCGCTGCTCGACACCGGCTACACCCTGCGCGCTGTCGGCGCCGACGTGATCGTCATCCGCCACCCGCTGGCGGGCGCGCCCCAGTTGATGGCCGAGCACCTCGACATCCCGGTGGTGAATGCGGGCGACGGCATGCATGAGCATCCGTCGCAGGCCCTGCTCGACGCTTACACGATCCTGAAGCACAAGAAAACGCTAAAGGGGCTGAGGGTCGCGATTGTGGGGGACATCTTTCACAGCCGGGTGGCTCGCTCGGCGTGCCATCTGCTGACGAAGTTCGGCTCGAAAGTCGTGCTGTGCGGGCCTCCCGAGTTGGTGCCCGAAGTGGCCACGACGCTCGCGCCCGGAGTCAGCGTCACGCGACATCTGGAAGAAGCACTGCGCGGCACCGACGTGATTACGCTGCTGCGCGTGCAGAAAGAACGGCTCGCGGGATTGAAGCTGCGCCTCGATGACTACATCGCGCGCTACCAGATGACGGCGCACCGGCTGAAGATGGCGAAGAAGGATGCCATCGTGATGCATCCGGGCCCGATTATTCGCGGGCTCGAGTTGACTGGAGACGTCGCGGATGGGCCGCAGTCGGTGATTGTGGAAGAAGTGCGCAACGGCGTGCCGACGCGCATGGCAATTCTGGCGCGGGCGGGGAAAGGCAGATTCTAGGCTCTTGGCTTTGGGCTTTGGGCTTTGCGCTCTGGCTTTGGGCTCGGGCCTCGGCTCGAAAGTTGGCAGGGTCTGGGCCGCGCTAAGGTCAACGCCAAGATTGAAACTGAACCAAAGGAGTTTTTCCTAGAGCCTAGAGCCCAAAGCCTAGAGCCGTCTTTATGGCACATGACAAATCCAAACCGGCGTCGTTGCTGATCAAAGGCGGCCACGTAATCGATCCGGCGAACCGGATCGATGCGCTCATGGATGTGTTGTTGCGCGACGGGCAGGTGGCCGAGGTGGCTCCGACCAACAAGCTTCGCGGTAGTGCCGAGGAAAAGTTCGACGCCCGCGGACTGGTAGTCGCGCCGGGATTTATCGACCTGCATGTCCATTTAAGAGAGCCCGGGCAGAGTTACAAGGAGACGATTGCCTCAGGCACGGCGGCGGCGGCGGCCGGGGGCTTCACGTCGGTGTGCTGCATGCCGAACACGATCCCGGTGCTCGATTCGCAGGAATGGGTGAACTGGGTGCGCCAACCGGAACGCGGGGCGGTGGTGAATGTCTTCCCGGTTGCGGCGGCAACCCATGCCAGCAAAGGCGCGGTGCTCACGGACTTCCGCGGGTTGCAGCGCGCCGGAGCGGTGGCCGTGACCGACGATGGGCGTCCGATTCTTGACAATGACGTGATGCGCGAATGCCTGCGGCTGAGCGGGGAGTTGAGTTTCGCCGTGGTGCAGCACGCCGAAGACACTCGGGTCACGGAAAATTGCCCGATGAACGACGGGCCGACGTCGTTCCGCCTGGGGCTGCGCGGCTGGAAAGCGTCGGCGGAAGCCAGCATAGTGGACCGCGATGTCCAGCTTGCGCAACAGATTCCGAACGCGCGCTTGCACGTGGCGCACTTGTCGGCGGCGGATTCGCTGAAGGCCGTGCGCCGGGGCAAACGGGCCCGCGCTCGCGTGACCTGCGAGGTCACGCCGCATCACTTTACGCTGACCGATGAGGCCGTCGGCAACTACGACACCAACTGCAAGATGAATCCACCGCTGCGCTCGGCGGCAGAGATCGAGTCGATCATTGTTGCTTTGGCGGATGGCACTGTCGATGCGATTGCCACCGACCACGCGCCGCATGCCAGCCACGAGAAGCAGGTGGAGTTCGAGCGCGCGGCATTCGGGATAACCGGACTGGAAACCGCGTTGGGGCTGGCGATCACGAAGCTGCATCGCGAACACAAAATTCCGCTTTCGCGGATCGTGGAGTTGTTCACCAGCGGACCGGCTCATGTGTTCGATTTGCGCGGACGCGGGGCACTCGGGCGCGGAAGTCACGCCGACGTCACGATTTTCGATCCGAAGAAGCGATGGACGTTTGATGTGGCGAAGTCGCGCTCGCTGGCGAGGAACTCTCCTTTTGATGGGTGGGCGCTGACCGGGAAAGTGATTGCTACGATCGTCGGAGGACGCGTGGTCCATAGGGATTAGGTTTCGGGAGTCAAATTTTCAAGGTTTCAGAGTTTCAAGGTTTCAACTTCCTTCGATCGACGCGTTCGTGGAATCCCGCCCCTTCGACTCCGCTCAGGGCAGGCTCTAGCGCAAAGAGCGCCCTCTCGGTTTTGGGGTTTCGCCCGCGAAAACGCAAGGTCCCTCGACTGCATTCGGCTTCGCCTCATTCCGCTCGGGATGACAAGTTCGCGGGGTTCACTTCTTTTTGTGCAAGTTTTCTCTTTCCTGAACGTTCTTCTCTGCAGACAACCCAAGGCCCTACATCCTGCCCCGCCGCCTGTTTCCAAGTTCGGGCGGCGGGGTGGGATCCCCCAGATGTACGGCAGTTTTGTTCAGGTGTTCAGGCGGATTCGTAGCCAGATTTGTGGAACCCGGAGATCGGTTCCGGCGTAGTATTCCTTGGCTGAGGCGGCGTGCGGCCAGTCAGGCTGCCGGCCGCGCGGGATGGCGAAAATCAGAACCAAAGCATTTCACCGCCGAGCACGCCGAGAGCGCAGAGAGAAACCTGGCTGGAAGAAATTGGTGAAGATTTCCCTCGGCGTACTCGGCGATCTCGGCGGTAGATATCAAGTCGCGTTCCTAAGCGATCGCGAAGATCCACTTCGGCCCCTGCAACTTTCACCTGGAGACTTCGCTCCATGATTGAACTGATTCATCTGCGCAAGGAGTATGACGAACTGGTCGCGGTGCAGGATCTGAACCTGACCATTCCGGATGGTGAGATTTTCGGGCTGATCGGGCCGAACGGGGCAGGCAAGACGACAACCATCCGCATGGCTTGTGGTTTGCTTGCACCCACCACGGGGAGCGCGCTCGTGAACGGCGTCGATGTGGCGCAGGAGTCGGAGCGGGCGCAGCTCTCCATCGGATATCTCTCGGATTTCTTCGCGGTGTATGAAGACCTGAAGGTCTGGGAATATCTCGACTACTTCGCGCACGCGTACAAAGTTCCCGAGAGCGAGATTCCCGCGCGGCTGACCGAAGTGATCGGGCAGGTGTCGCTGGAAGTGAAGCGCGACGCGATGATTCGCGGACTGTCGCGCGGGATGAAGCAGCGGCTGGGCATTGCGCGCGCGATCATTCACCAGCCCAAGATTCTGTTGCTCGATGAACCGGCGTCGGGGCTCGATCCCAAGGCGCGCCTTGAACTGCGCAACCTACTGCGCGGACTGCGCGACCAGGGCACGACCATTCTGATTTCATCCCACATTCTTACTGAGCTGGAGGGATTCTGCACGTCGATCGGCATCATGGAGAAAGGCCGCATGGTGCGCAGCGGGCGGATCGAAGAAGTCACGGCGGCCGAGAACCTGGCGCGCGATTTCCGCGTGAACTGGCTGGGCGACGCGCAAGCCGCGCTGGAAGCCAAGTTCGCGGGACACGGTCACATCTCCAACCTGCAATTTAGCGCGGGGACGGCGATCTTTCAATTCGCGGGGTCGGACGACGACGCGGCCGCGCTGCTGGCGGAACTGGTCGCGGCGGGCATCCGCGTGAAAGCGTTCGCCGAAGTTAAGCAGACGGTGGAAGACCTGTACATGAAGCTTTCGCGACACGAGGTAATGTAACGTGCTGAGATTCTGGGGGAATCCGGAGTTCGTGCGGCACCTGCGGTCGGAGTTGCGGCCGGCGCGCGCTATTACGGTGGCACTGGTGGTGTTTCTTTTGTGCGCGCTGATCGGGCTGGGCTGCTGGAGCGAGAAGCAGGCCGTTCTGGCGAACGCGCAGCAGAATGCGCGTGCACTGGGCGGTAAGTGGGTGGAGTATGCCGAGCACCTGCAGCAGGTAACTGCCCGACAAACCTGGCTCGCCATCGCGCAGTGGATGTTCGGCCTGCTGGCAGGGCTGGTCAGTTTCTGGTCGCTGGTGATGTGCGCGCAGTCGGTGTCGGGAGAGCGCGACCGCAAGACGTGGGACTTCCAGCGTACGACCAGCCTGACATCGGCAGAACTCGCGATCGGCAAGGTGCTGGGCGAGCCGGTGCTCGCGTACTTTGGAGCGCTGTGCGCGCTGCCCTTCACGGTGATTGCCGGGCTGGGCGCGGGGTTCACGATCTGGAACATTCTGAACGCGCTGGTCGGCATCGTGGCGAGCGCGCTGTTTCTGGGGGTGTGCGGCCTGTGTATGTCGATCATGGTGGAGCATCGCAGCCGCAGCGTGGGCCTGCTGGGCGCAGTCTGCGTGTTTGGCGCCATGCTCGGCACGTACGGGTTCACGGCATCGTGGTTTCCGGGCTTGGCCGCGTTCGATCCGTTCACCAACCTTTACCGGATCCTCGAGCTGAGCTTCGACTATCACGGATATGTCGCGCCACGACTATTTGGCCATGCCGTTCCTTGGCTATTGATGAGCCTGCTGCTCTACGCGTCGTTCGGAGCCTGGCTGTGGATGATGATCGCGCGCAACCTGAAGCGGGATTATGCGGAGATCCGGCAGCTTTCGCGCTGGCAGGCCGTGGGCTGCGCCGCGTTTCTGAATCTCGTGGTGTATGCGCTGTTCACGTCGCGCGACGTGCTGGTGAAGTCCGACGTGCTGGCCGGCTTCGTGGTTGGGTTGAACGGCGTAATCCTGTTCGTGATCGGACTAGCGTCTCTGACGCCGCCGGAGCGGTTGAAAGTGTGGTGGCGCGAGCGCTCGGAAGGACACGGTGGAATGTTTTCGGCCGACGGGCTGCCCTGGCCATGGCTCGTGTTGTCGGCTGCGGTCGCGTATGGGCTGATGGTGTGGGGATTGCTGGCGTGGCGATTTGCGCTCGACTTCCATTCCTCTTCTTTGCGCACGGCTGCGCTACAGCTTGCGGTGGTGCTGGTGTTTGTAACGCGCGACATTTTGTTCATCCAGTGGTGCACGCTAACGCGGCTCCGGCAACCAGTATTGAAGGGAATTCTGTTCTTGTGCCTGTACTACGCAACCGCGGGCGTGGTGGTGGCGCTGTTCAGCATCTCGGGAGAGTCTGCGGCAATGACGGCGTTCAACGTTCTTACGCCGACCGGAGTTTTTCAGACCACGTTCGGCTGGGGACACTATTCGGGCAGCTTGTACGCCGGACTCGCGCTGCAGGCTGGCGTGATCGGGATGATTCTGGTCGGGATCAGTCACCGGCTGGGGAGGCCGAGTCTGGTATCGGCGGTGAGTGAAGGGTAACTCACCAGGTTGTCATCCCGAGCGAAGTGAGGCGGAAGCCGAACGCCGTCGAGGGACCTTGCGTCGGTTTCACCAGGCATTCAACAGTTCGGTGCGCTTTCCCAGTTTTACGTGGCCGATGCTCAGGTGCTGCAAGTCAGGAGTGCTAACGAGAACCTTCGAACAATCATTCATGTAATAGACGAATACATAAACTCCACTACCCAATGTGTTTGTCCGGAAGTCCGCATTTCCGTACTACATCGACCATTGTTGACTGCTTGTTGAATGAGGCGTAGCAACTGACTTGTCTCGCCGTCTTCGCCGCGTCAGGGACTTTAAGTTGCTCGGGAATTGGTTGGTTTTCTTCTGGGCGGGAAGGGAACCTTTTTCCCTCCCATTTCTTAGCAACTGTTTGCTGTGCTGAGAGTTGGAAGCACGATAGAAATCCAAATATCACTAGGCACGCAGACAAAACGCACATCGGGAAACTTTAAGCTGTCACGGTGACTTCGGCAATGCTATTTGGAGTGGTTCGTTGCGCTTGGTTGTACACGAGGCTTCCTGTCTAGCAAACAAAAGGTTCCTCGACTGCGTTCGGCTTTGCCTCACTTGCTCGGGATGACATTGTTGATAGGACCGGACTTCAGTCCGCGTGGTTATGATTCGCGCCGCGGTCAACGTCCCAGATTTCGGCTTCGGTTTTTTCCAGCGGGTACAGGTGCACCATCCAGTTGAAGACCAGTGGATGGAAAGTGCCACCGTTCGTGTCGCAATCTTCTTTCGTGGCAATCGAGCCGTGCAGGCCGAACTTCGGGCCGAGCGCTTCCTGCTTTCGATCAGCCGGAGGCATGCAGAGGTTCACGTGCTCATGCCACTGCGCGATGGAGAGCGGGATGCGTTTATCGAGGTCAGCTTCGTCATAACGCTTGGGCGCCGTGTACATGACGCCGACGAGTTTGTAGTCGTCGCCGTGCTTCTCATAGAGCAGCGATGTTGGATGGTCGGGATTGAACGAGAACGCGACCTCGAACGCGTACTTGTAGTTCGTGAAGTGATACATCTTCTGCGGAACGTTGGGCAGGAAGATCTTGAAACCGTCGGTCAGGGCGGTGTGGTAGTCCTTGTATTTCTCGGCAACGCCGCGCGCGGCTTCGACGACTTTCTGGGCGCGCTCTTCGTCGCCGGGCTTCGGATCGCGCAGCGCGGTCATCTTCATGTGCGGGCCCATGTCCATGTGATGGCCTTCCATGGAATGCATGGCCGGGGCGCTGGCGGCGGCGTCCATGCCGGGCATGTCTTTCATGCCGGAGGTGGGGGAGTGGGTGGACATATCGTGGGACGACATATTCATGCCGGGCATGGAATCGGGCGACTGGCTCTGCTGGCTGAATGCGTTGCTTGTGACTAGTAACAACGCGAAGAATGCAATGAAGAATGGCTTGCGCATAGGTATCCCCCACGAGCGTCGATTGTATAAACACAGGAGGCGCAGACTTGTTGCGCAGCGGGTTGTGTCTGGTTACGGGAGTAATTCGGGGCGCGCACGACGCACTGTTGCGGGCGTCCCCGCCTCGAGGACGGGCGAGACGCCCGTCCCTCCATCGTTCTTAGGATTGCGCCGAAACGGATTCCAGACTGACAACTCCAAGCACGTTCAGAACCTCGTCTACCGCTGCCGTGCCCGTCCTGACGCAGTCCGGTACGCCAATCCCGCTGTAGCCGTTTCCGGCCAAGGCCAACCCCGGCAACTTTTTTCGGAGCGTTTCAATCCGCTCCAGACGATCGAGATGGCCGAGGCCATACTGCGCCATCGCGCCTCTCCATTTGAAGACGCGGGTGAAGAGCGGCTCCGCTTTGAGACCGAGAATCTGATCGAGTTCCTGGCGAACGATGGTGAGGATCTGGTCCTCGGAGAGCGCGAGCATTTGCTCACCGCGGGCGCCGCCCAAGAAGCAGCGCAGGATGGCGCGGTCGTCGGGGGCGCGGTGTGGGAACTTGTTGTGCACGAACGTGGCGGCCAGCATGCGCTTGCCTTCACTACGCGGCACGAGAAATCCGAAGCCCGGAGGGAGCGAGTCGCGCACCTGCTTGCCGTAGCCGAGAGCCACAGTGACTGAGGAGCTGTATTGGATCGCCCCCAGCTCGGCGGAGAGGTCGGGTCCGCTTCGTTGGATAAGGGCGGCGACCGCGTGCGTGGGCAGTGCGACGATGACCGCATCGAACTGGTCGGACTGCAATCCGGCAGAGACCACCCAGCCACCTGCCTCGGGAGAAATTGCCTGTACTGGAGTTTCTGTTTTCAGCGACGCGGCGTCGAGAGCGGCCACCAGCGCGTCCACCATTTGCTGCATGCCTTCTTTCAACGACGTGAACAGCGGGCGCGGCTTTGTTTTCGGCGCACGTGCCATCGCGGCGCGGGCGGCGAGCATGGCGCGTCCCAGGCTTCCGTGCTTGGCTTCCATCTCGGCGAAGCGCGGGAGCACGGCGCGCACGCTGAGTTGCGATGCTTCCCCGCCATAGACGCCGGAGAGCAGCGGGTCGGCTAGGCGGTCGACCATCTCGGGGCCGTAGTGGCGCTCGACGAAAGCAGCAACCGTTTCGTCTTCGGTGGCTTTGCGTGGAGGATGAAACCACTCGCGCGCCATGCGCAACTTGGTCTGCGCAGAAAACAACGGGGACATCAACGTCGGCGCGAGCTTCGTCGGCACCATGAACATCAAGCCGTCGGGCATTTCGATCAGCTTGCCGTGGACCAGGATGTAAGTCTTGCGGTCGGCGTCGTTCGAGCCGATAAGCTGATCGCCCAGGCCGATCTTCTGGCATAGTTCGATGGCCCAGGGCTTTTCGGTGAGGAACGAATCGGCGCCGGCTTCGAGGATACAGCCGTCGACCTTGTCGGTGACTAGGACACCACCCAGCCGGGGACTCGCCTCGTAGAGCACGTACTCGACCTCGACGCCCGCGCGTCGTTTTTCTTCGAGCGCGTACGCGGCCGCGAGACCGGAGATTCCACCGCCGATGATGGCGAGACGCTTCATGAGAGCAGCCTGAATCCTCTGTTCGTTTTGGCTCCGCTTCCGACTCGTGAATCGCTGTTGGCTCTTCGCCACTGGCTACTGGCTTCGAGTGGCGAGCTTCGAGCAAGAATCCCAGTTCCGCCCTTCGCCTTGCTTCGCGTCCTTCGCGGATCTTCTTTGCGAGCTTTGCGGTTAAAAGCCTTTGTCAAAAACCAAATCTTAAACCGCAACGTGCGCTAAGAAAATCCGCTAAGAGCGCAAAGAAAGTCTGCGCGGAAGAAAGATTGCAGCGATCGTCATGCTTGCTGCCTTAGCCGGCTCTTCACGATTTCCGACAAGGCCGCGATCAGCTTTGGGGATTCGTTCAGCGAGTCGGCGCGCCACAGGCGCAGGTCGTGCTTCTTCGCGAATTCCTGAAAGCCGATATCGATATCGTAAAGCACTTCGACGTGATCGCATAGGAAGCCGATGGGCTGCACGAATACTCCGATGTGACCTTGGGTCTTGAGGTCGAGGATGGTTTCTTCGACGGTCGGGCCGAGCCACGTGCCGCCCGACATGCCCTGGCTTTGGAACGCGAACTTCCATTCTTCGGGCTGGAGTTCAGCTTCGCGGGCAACGAGTTCGGCGGTTTCGCGCGTCTGCGTCTCGTAGGGATCGCCCTCGGCAATCGTGCGCTCGGGCACGCTGTGCGCTGTAAAGATGACGGGTAACTTGGCTCCCGCTTCGATGGAAGCCTCGGTGCGCCCCGACTTGAGCTTCTCGACCAAGGCTTCGATAAGAAGTGGATGGTCGTGCCAGGATTCTACGAAATCGAGCGCGAATGGTGGACCTTCCGGTCCATCAGCTGCCTTGCGGTAGAGGCCGACGCTGGTGCGGGAGTTCTGTGGTGCAAGGCAGAGGGCGATGACGCGCGTGATGCCGTCGGCGACGATCTTTTTCACCACGTCGGGGATGAACGGTTTCCAGTTGCGCATGCCGACGTAGACGGGAAGTCCAAGTTCGCGCGCAAGAAGTTCTCCCTGGCGCGCGGTGATCTCGTTCATCGGGGAGTGTCCGATGAGGGAGTAGCGGTGCTGGACTTCTTCGATGACTGCTTGGGAGACCGGACGTCCGCCCGTGACGTGGCGCATGAATTCCGGGATGTCGTCGACGGAGTCTGCCGTGCCGTGGGCGAGAAGGAGGACAGCGGTTTTAGGATCGTTAGTCATGAAAAAGCTATTGACCGCCGAGATCGCCGAGCACGCCGAGAGAACCCCTCTATTAATTTTGTCATTTAGCTTTTCTCGGCGACCTCGGCGTGCTCGGCGGTAATTTCGCTAACGTTTCCCCGAATGCTCCTGCACGAACTTGCATAGGCGCTTCACGTTGTCGACAGGAGTCTCGGGCAGAATGCCGTGGCCCAGGTTGAAAATGTGGCCCGGGCGTCCGGCGGCGCGGCGCAGGATGTCTTCCGCGCGCGGCTGAATTTCTTTCCAGTCGGCAAAAAGGACCACCGGGTCCAGATTCCCTTGCACGGCGCCTTTGAAGTTCATCAGGCGCCAGCCTTCGTCGAGCGGGATGCGCCAGTCGAGGCCGACCACTTCGGCACCCGTTTCTTTCATCGAGGGCAGCAGGGTAGTGCTGTCGGTGCCGAAGTAAATGACCGGAACACCGGTCCTCTGTAGGCGCTTCACTAAATCGGTGACGTGCGCGAGCACGTAGCGGCGGTAGTCTTCGACGCTGAGGCAGCCGACCCAGCTGTCGAAGATCTGGATGGTGTCGGCGCCGGCGCGCACCTGCTCGGCGGCGTACTCGCTGGTCACCGCGACCAGCTTGCCCATGAGCTCGTCCCAGGCTGCGGGCTGGGAGTACATCATCTTTTTTGTGTGCACGTAGTTGCGCGCGCCGCCGCCTTCGATCATGTAGCTGGCCAGTGTAAAGGGCGCGCCGCAGAAGCCGATCATCGGCAGCTTGTCGCCAAAATGCTTGCACACGATGCGGATGGCTTCGGCGACGTAGCCGAGGTCGGCGGCCTGATCGGTGCGCAGGCGCGTGATGTCTTTGGGATCGCGCAGAGGCTTCTCGATGACCGGGCCTTCGCCGGCTTCGAAGCGGAAGGGCAGGCCCATCACTTCGAGCGGAAGAAGCAGGTCGGCAAAGATGATCGCCGCATCGACGCCGATGGCTTCGGCGGCCGTGATGGTGACCTCGGCGGCGAGCTCGGGCTTTTTGCAGATCTCGATGAGCGAATGTTGTTTGCGCACGGCGCGGTATTCGGCCATGTAGCGTCCGGCCTGGCGCATGAACCAGACAGGCGTGCGATCGACCGGTTGCGCTTTGCAAGCTTTGATGAAGCGGGAGTCAGGGGCAGACATGAATGTGTAAATGTAACATTTTTAGTATGAGGGCTTGGTGATTTGAATCACCCTAACGCTGGCGGCAAATCCCAACCTTAACGGCGCACAAAACGTGAGGCCGCGGATATTCTGAAAGTAGCCCGCCACTTCAGTGGCGGACGCTTTGTCGTGCAATTTCGTGCCGTAGGCACGATTGACAGGTTTGCAGACCTTTTCAGGCGTCCTTCCGGACGCGTCTGTGCTCGCCCCGTAACTCGGCGCTGAAGCACCGGTCTATTTTCAGACGTCGCTCCGCGACATTAACACTAACCAATTAAGAGTTCACGAGCGCGTGAGTTTTTCCAGGTTGATGCGGCTGCCGTGCTGGTGAATGTCGGTAACGATGTTGAGAGCCAGCGCGAGGGCGCGGCGGCCATCTTCGAGAGTGACCACCGGCGTGGAGCGGCGGCGAACCGCATCTAGGAACGAGCGCAGTTCGGCGCGCAACGGTTCTTCGGAAGTAACCGGAGGCTTCAGCATGCCGATCTGTGGATTGACCGACGGTGTGGCATGCGGCGAGCCGTCGCCCACGGTGAACGCGACCACGTCCTGCCGCCCGTAGTCGATAGAAATGTACTGGCGCGGTTGAAAAAAGCGCAGCTTGCGGATGCGCTCGGTGGAAACCCGGCTGGCGGTGAAGTTAGCTACGCAGCCCGAGGCAAACTCGATGCGAACGTTTGCGATGTCAGTCTTACCGGAGAGGATCGGGAGTCCTACCGCGCGCACTTCTTCCACGGGCGCCTTCACAAACGACAGCACGATGTCGAGATCATGGATCATGAGGTCCAGTACCACGTCGATGTCGAGCGAGCGAGGCGTGAAGACGCTCATGCGGTGCACTTCGAAGAACATCGGCTGAGTGATCAGCGGAACGGTGGCGCGAACCGCAGGGTTGAAGCGCTCGAGATGGCCAACCTGGCCGATGCGGCCCTTCTCGGCTGCGAGTTTCACGAGTTCGTCGGCTTCGCTCAGCGATGTGGCGAGTGGCTTTTCGATGAGAACATCGACACCGGAGTCCATTAAGGCGCGCGCGGCCGCAAGATGGTCAACGGTAGGGACCGTGACGGAAGCGGCTTGGACTTCGCTGTGCGTGGTGAGCAGTTGGTCGAGTGATCCAAACGAGCGGCAATTGAATTCGCGAGCCACCACATCCGCGCGCGCCACGTCGCGATCGACCACGCCCAGCAATCGAAGCGGCTCGCCCTGCTGCTCGAGTTCCTTGTAGACGCGGGCGTGGTTGCGGCCGAAGGCGCCGACTCCTACCACGATGACGTTGACGATATTGGCTGGGTCCAGGGCGAGTTTCCGGCAGCTGGTTGCCGCCGCACTGGATTGTACTCACGATTCGCAGCGCCGCGTATCGGGGATTTGCAGCCGTGCCTTTGTTACAAACGGGTCTTTTTCAGGATCGCGATCTGCCCGGCGTGGTAGATCTCGTGCTGTGCGACACCCTGCAGCATGAAACCGATGTCGTATTTCTTGCCGGGAACACGTTCGCGCAGGCGCGCGTCCGGGAGACCCGTCACCGTTTTTAGAAGTGCGGCGTGGGCTGCCTTCACGTGGACGACCGCCTTTTTCCAGGCAGCCGCGCTCTTGTCAGTCACGGGCGGAAAATTCTCGGCGTCGTTGAGCTGAAGAGCCTTGCCAAACTTGCCAAGAACAATGCGCCGGTTCACGGCGTCGTCCCACGCGGCGATGTGCAAGGCGATTTCCCATATGCTGTGCGTTTCCGGAAGAGGATGCGCAGCCGCGGTTTCGGGGTCTATATCGGCGAGCAGTTCGAGCACGGCAGGGCCGTGCCAGGCGTCGCCCTCGAAGGCATTGCGCAGTTGTTCCGCGAGAAGTGCGGATTCGGGATTGCGGTTAGTTGGCGACGATGGTGATTTGGGCTTGGTTCGCGGCATCTCGCACTCCGTCTCCGTCAAGGAGCAAACATTTACCCGCGTCGAGTGCCAGGCAGGTGGCCCCGGCGGCGCGCATAACATCGATGGTTTTGATGCCGATGACCGGCACATCGAAGCGCATATCTTGATTCGGTTTCGCGATCTTGACGACCGTGAGCGCGCGGCTGAGTGTCGAAGCATCGCCCGCGAGCGAGCGCATCAACTGGCCGGAGCGCTCGATGGTCGCGTCGGTACCTTCCATGGCTTCAACGGCGACGCAGGCGGATTCGGCAACGACCACGGTTTGTCCGATGTCGTACTGCGCGAGGTGGCGGGCGACTGAGCGGCCGTAGTCGATATTCTTCTGTTCTTCGGCGGAAGGTGGGCGCGCGGTGAGCACTCCAGCTTTTGCGAGCAGCGGTTCAAGGAAGGTGGTGGAGTTTTCGAGCACGATGCCTTCGTCGCCGAGGACTTTGGCGACCGCACCCAGCAAGGAGTCGGTGTTGCGCGTGCTCAGCGAGAGCAGGAGTTTCGCGAGCCGCCAGTCAGGCTTGATGCTGGAAAAGATCTGCTTGTGCTTGACCTGTCCGGCCATGATGGCGCGGTGGACGCCCTCGCGCTGGAAAGTTTCGATGAGTTTGGAGAGTTCGCCGAGCGATAGCCAGTGGACGGAGGCGGCGCCGCGGTCTTCGATCTCTGGGAAAGTTTCTTCTTTGATCGCGGCAACGACTACGTCGAGGCCCTGTGCCTTGGCGGCGTCGAGAATCAAGAACGGGAACTTGCCATTGCCGGCGATCAATCCGAGTTTTTGTTTGGTTTCGAGCACCTGTCGCAATGTGCGTTTTGCTGCTTAACATTGCGAGGGCGAGACGCCCTCGCGACTGCCGGCGGGACGCCGGCGCTACGGTTCAGTCTAGCACTCGACGATCAGCGCATCTGCGCTTCACGCCTTGGCTAGAAGCTAATAGCTAGTGGCTAGAGCTTCACTTAATCACTCCTCGTTCGGAAGCTTCGATGAAGCGGATCAGCATGGCGACATCTTCCCCGAGATCGCCTTCCGCTTTCAGTTTCGCGAGAGCTTGCGTCGTATTGAGTTTCGAGGCGAGCAACACTTTGTACGCGTGGTGGATTTTGCGGAGGCGTTCTTTCGTGAAGCCGCGGCGTTCCAATCCGACGCTGTTCATGCCATAGGCGCGCGTGCCGCGCTCGGCTGACGTCTTTGAAAATGGCAGGACGTCTTGCGTGACGGTCGTGCCGCCTCCGATGAAGGCATGCGTGCCGATGCGGACAAAGTGATGCACAGGGCAGAGTGCGCCGACCTGCGCCCAATCTTCCACGATGACATGTCCGCCGAGCGTGGCGGCGTTGGCGAGGATGACGTGGTCTCCAATGCGGCAGTCGTGCGCGATGTGGGTGTAAGCCATCACCAGCACGTGGCTGCCGACTTTCGTCAGGCCTCCGCCTTTCATGGTGCCGCGGTTGATGGTGACGAATTCGCGGATCTCGTTGTGGTCCCCGATTTCAAGGCGCGTCGCTTCGCCTGCGTAGCTGAGGTCTTGGGGCGCCAGGCCGATGGAAGAGAACGGGAAGAAGGAGTTGTCGGCGCCGATTTTAGTCGGGCCTTCGATGGCGACGTGGGAGACGAGTTCGCAGTTCTCTCCGAGTTCGACGTTCGGACCCACCGTGCAATAGGGGCCGACTTTGCACGAGTCGTGAATCTTGGCGTCGGGGCTGACGATGGAGGTGGGGTGGATGGTCATTCGCGGCTACAACAATCTGCGATGCGGGAAAAGCTACCCTCAGGGGCTGAAGCCCCAGTCCTCATTTCCTTTCATGGCACGGCTGAAGCCGTGCCCTTTCCCAAAACCTGCTCCCGAGGACCTCTTCTTCTTACATCACTGCGATGTCGAACATCCTGCGAGGGCGGGACGCCCTCGCGACTGCCGGCGAGACGCCGGCGCTACCAACGTCAACTTCGGCCTCTCGGCGCTACGGCCGCGGGCCGCGCTTTCAACTTCCCGGCTCAACTGACGGTTCGGCGGTGTTGGGTTGCGCTATGCCTCGGCTTACCAGTTGGCACGTCACCGTCGCTTCGGCTACGCGTTTCTCCCCGACGAAGGCTTTGCCTTCCATGCGGACGGCATTGATCCGCCACGACTTCACTTCTACTTCTATGCGAACCTGGTCGCCTGGAACCACCGGACGGCGGAAACGCGCTCGCTCGATTCCGGTGAAGAGCATGAGCTTCTGCCCGCGATCGGCGACTTCGGTCAACAGCAGCGCGCCGCCTGCTTGTGCGATCGCTTCCACGATGAGCACGCCCGGCATGATCGGAAGGCCGGGGAAGTGTCCTTGAAAGAAGGGCTCGTTGATGGTGACGTTCTTGATGGCGACAATGCGCTCCCGAGGCGTCATGTCGATGACGCGATCGATCAGAAGGAACGGGTAGCGGTGGGGCAGAATCTTCTGGATGTCGTTGATATCCAAGGTGGTTGCAGTCGCCTTCGGCGCTTCGGTTTCGGGGTGCGTAGTATCAGTCATGCGCTGGATTCGTGCAGCCCGGAGATTATACTGTACCGCGCCCTAACCGAAAGCTCCGGCGCATAGGGAGCTGCGTGGATGGGGCCGGTAGTCGTGTTTCGACCGGAAGGATCGCTCCGAAACTGATTCGATGACCAAGAACCCCGCTCACTCCACTCCAAAATCCAATCACCAGATCGCGCAGATGCGGCTGCACTACTTTGAGCAGCAGCGCGATCACATGATCGACATCATCCGCCGGCTGGTTGAGATCGAGTCGCCCAGCGACAACAAGCAGGCCGTCGACCGCTGCAGCGCTTTCGCCGCGGAAGAATTCGCGGCGCTGGGCGGACGCGCGCAGTTCCATCGCGTCGCGGACTTCGGTAATCACCTGCAGGTGGACTTTCCAGGTGAGACGCAGCAGAAACCCGTGCTGCTGCTAGGCCACTACGACACGGTGTATCCGCTGGGAACGCTGACCACCATGCCGTGTCGTTTGGGCAATGGGCGATTGTGGGGACCGGGCGTGCTCGACATGAAGTCGGGCATCGCGCTGATGATGTATGCGATCCGCGGACTGCAGGAGTGGAACGGGCAGCTGCCGCGTCCGGTAACGGTGCTGCTGGTCTCGGATGAGGAAGTGGGCAGCGACACGTCGCGCGCTATCACCGAGGATCTGGCGAAGCGATCTTCGGCGGTTTTGGTGCTCGAGCCGTCGTATGGGCCCAAGGGTGCGGTGAAGACGGCACGCAAGGGCGTGGGCGAGTATGCGCTGAAGGTCACCGGCGTGGCCTCGCATGCGGGGCTGGACTTCGAGAAGGGACAGAGCGCAATCCTGGAACTGGCTCGGCAGATCCTGGCGATTACGAAGATGGTGGATCTGAAACGCGGACTTACAGTGAACGTCGGTGTGGTGACCGGGGGAACGCGCACGAACGTGGTGGCGTCGGAGGCGCGCGCGGAGATCGATGTGCGCGTGGCGCGGATGAAAGACGCGCTCGTGATCGACAAGAAGCTGCGGGCGCTGCGTCCGGTGAACCGGCGATGCAAGCTGGACATCAGCGGAGGTGTGAATCGTCCGCCGATGGAGCGGAACGCGGGAGTTGCCATGCTCTTTGACAGGGCCGCGCTGATCGCACGCGAGTTGGGATGGAAGTTGACGGAGGCAGCGGTGGGCGGTGGCTCGGATGGAAACTTCACGGCGGGGCTGGGCATTCCGACGCTCGACGGACTGGGCGGCGTGGGCGATGGCGCGCACGCGGCGCACGAGTCGATCACGGTGTCAGAATTGCCGCGGCGGGCTGCGCTGCTTGCCGGATTGATTGAGAGTGTGTGAGGACCGTCGCTAGTCGTCAGTCGCTAGTCGCTAGCTAAAGGCCTGGCTGCTCTCAGTGACTATGAGGAGGGACTCGTGCTCCGCTCGTCCGGCGGGCGGGGACGCCCGCCGGCCCATTGTCTTGCGGATGGGCGATAGCCCATGGGAACTCGGAGTGGCACGAAGTCTTCGCTGACGACTGTTCTTTGACTCCCGCCCTTAACAGGCCTAAACTTCAGGCAAGGGACAGGCGCCGCCCGAGTGCGCCGCGGGTATCCCAAGGGAGATTAGACATGCCTGGAAAATTGGGTTTGCCGGAGATTCTGTTGATTCTGGCGGTCGCGCTATTGATTTTTGGCCCGAGCAAGTTGGCCGATCTGGGCAAGGGACTCGGCGAGGGCATCAAGAATTTCAAGTCGGCCGTGAAAGACGGCGAGCAGAATTCGGACAAGAAGTCCTAAGAAAAGCTGTTCTTCTCTGGTACCGGCTATGCCTGGCCGGCTGTCGTTCTCGATGTTTGCGATTCCGCAGCCCTGCTAAATCCCGCCTGCTTCCTTAAACATGCGATAGACCAGCGCGATGGGAAGTCCCACCACGTTCGAGTAGTCGCCTTCGATGCGGGGAATCCAGCGCGAGGCCATGCCCTGAATGGCATAGGCGCCAGCCTTGTCCATCGGCTCGCCGGTAGCGATGTAGGCGCGGATCTCGTCGTCGCTGATTGCGCTCATGGCGACGACCGTCGTTTCCGAACGGGTGTCGCCGAGGGTAGCGTCGTTCTTCGCGCCGGCTGGTGCGTTCGTCTTCGGCCCCATGACGCAGACGGCGGTGATCACTTCATGCGTGCGACCGGAAAGCAGGCGCAACATGCGCTCGGCGTCGGCGGGGTTCCGCGGCTTGCCGAGAATTTCCTTGTCGACCACCACGACCGTATCAGCCCCGAGCACAAAATCCGTGGGGCGCTGCTTGAAGATGGCCCAGGCCTTCTCGCGTGCAAGTCGCTCGGCGAAGACCTTGGCTGACTCGCCGTCGAGCGGAACTTCTGGAATATTGGTGGGCTGCACGGTGACGGCGATCCCGGCGGCACGCAGCAATTCCTGGCGACGGGGCGAGGCGGAAGCCAGAATCAGACCCATGGGTTGGATTTTATAGGAAGCGGGCCGCTGCCTGAGAAGGATCGACCAAGTGACACTTCGGAAGCGGTTGACCTACTCGCGCAAGCAAAGGACTGCCCCATTCTTGATGAGGGTCTTTCTTCTTCACGAAGCACACTCAATTCCAGAACGTGGTGCACTGGTTACTTGAAACGCGTTTTGATTTCTGCTTGAATCCACGCACGCGGGGTCATCGTGAAGATCTATAACGCCTACGGCTATCTGATCATTCTTCTCTACCTGTTGGCCTGCATGTTTTCCGCCCCAACACATTTAGGGCCCTGGGGCGGACTGTTCATTGGCGGAGTCTATTTTCTCTTTTGCTGGTTTTTGGCCGGGCTGTACCTGGCGGATATCCTGCATCTGGGAATCGCCCATCGTTCCCTCGACTACAAGGAGTGGTTCATCAAAGCTGTCACTGTCGCTAACAACACTTTCGGGATCTACGTCGACCCGATCGCGTGGGTGAATCGCCATCGCTTGCATCACAAGAACTCTGACCACGATGGAGACCCCAATAAGCTGGCCAGTGACGGCCTTTGGCGAACCATGGTTCTCTGTGTGCTGCCATATCGCTGCCAGGAGAATTTGGCGGTCGACGATGTTTTGCAGTCCCGCACTTTTCGCGTCGTGGCCGGCCCGCTTTACGCAATCATCGCGCAATCCATTAGCTTTTATCTGTTGTGGAAGATAGCCGGAAGTCTGAAGTTTGCGCTGGTGATGTGGTTCGGGATGCGGATCTTTGCCTGGTGGGTCAACATGATTCAGAACTACTGGACTCACACGCGGGACTTCGGATACCGAAGATACGACGATGATCACGACAACGCCATGAACATTGGCGAGTGGCTACCGGTTACCGCGACCTTCAGCGCATGTTTGCAAAACAACCATCACCACTATCCGGGCCTCCTGAGGCTGAGCCACGACGACTCGGAATACGACTTCGGATTTCTCACCGTCAAGGTGATGAAATCTCTGGGCTTGGTGAAGGCAACCGAACGGGGCGAAAAGATCCCCCATGACGTTCCGCTTGGCGCGCTAGGCTTTTAGGGAGTTCTTCTTCAGGAACGGTTGAATCGTTTGCCCCCAGAAGCCGGGCGCAACTTCTTCCCCGTCCAGGCCGTAACGTTCCGGCCATTCCTCAGGATAGTAATAAGTCCCGAAAATTCTATCGATCCACGGGAAGTGGATGGCAAAGTTCTTGTCGATTCCTTCTTTTTGAGAGGTATGGTGCCAATGATGATATCTGGGCATCACCAGATACTTCTCGAGCCATTTCGCGTTCGGGCCGAAGTTGCAATGAGTCCAGGTGGCATGCAGGGTGACAAAAATCAGATACGCGAAGATGATCGCTTGCGAAAATCCAAACATGAGAGGCACGATGATAAATCCGCGGACCAAGGTGTCGTCGACAAAGTGCGAGCGTGAGCCCGCGATCCAATCCAGCGCCTTCGAAGAATGGTGAATCGAGTGAAAGCGCCATAGGAACGGCACTTTGTGAAATGCCAGGTGAATGAAATACTCGGCAACATCCGCAACCACAACCGCCAGGAAAAACTGCAGAAGCCACGGCAGTCGGGCAATCAGATGTTGCAGCGCCGGAACGCCCAGATACTTGGTGGCTTGTGTAGCGGGCAATAAAACCAGGAAAGACAAGATCTGGATCGGGAGGTGGGTCGACATGAAGTAAACCACATCCAATGTCCACTGGCTCCGGAATGTTCCTTGTTCCGGATACTGGGGCCAGAGTCTTTCAAGCGGCACGTAGATGAGTGCCATCAGAAACATATCCAGCAAAAACCAGTCGAAGCCGATCGCAGGCCCATCGCCCAGGGTCTGATTGATGGGGACGCTGGACCCTCCCAAGAGCGTGGCCGCGGTTGCGAGCAACAGGCCCGTGAATGCCAACGTCTTTTTCTTGCGCAGGATGGACGAGATGACTCCGAATATCAGCGTCCCAATGATGAGGCATTGAATTAGAACGCGCATAAGGTGCATCGGATAATGCACGCGCAGTTCAGGAGAGGTAAGCAGCTGGGGAAAGTGCAGGCACAACACTGCTCCGAAAGAAAGAAATCCGAAAAACGCTGCTAATATTCCGCTCCACCACCCCGTGCCGAAACCAGTCGACTCCGCATCGCCGAAGAATTCATTAATCTTTTGTTCGATCACGATGTCTCCTGGCTTTTAGGTTTCCGTTAAAAGCTGCGACGTCCTGACAATTGGGTTATTGTTGCGCAGCGGAAATCCAATGAAAAGGGAACTCTTGGGCCTGACCTGTTGTACCGGGGGATTCTCCACAACTGTCCCGCTCGAGCATTGACACTTTGAGACTGAGGGATGAAATGAACGCCCGCAATTAAGAATTGACTCCGGAGATAGTAGCCCGTAACCCCAGAATCAGTGCGTTCTTGTTGCTTTGAGCCCGTGGACAAGCGTGTGGAAGATGGTTTTAGGATGACAGGAAGAGTCGAACAAGTCTGCAAACTAAGAGTGCCCCAGGCGACTTTCACCCAATGGTGACTAGCAAGCCGCCCAGAGCACAATACAGCACCGTTGCTAGTCTACGAAACACCCCTCATTCAGACTGTGACGCGGCGCACGGTTTTCGTGACCTGTGGATGGGACGGAAGTGATCTGGGACGGAGCGCTGTTGTGCTATTACTCGATTGCGCGTCTGGGCGGTCGCTATTGGTCGTGCCAGTGAAAGAGCTTGTGCGTAATCTTCCACTCGCCGTTGCACTTGAGCAGCGTGAATACGTCGGACGCCCGTGCATTCGCACCGGCTAGCTTGCCTGACCAGCGTTGCACTTCGAGGTGCACGACGGCGATGGTCTCGATGATCTCGATGCGCGCGAAACGCGGATTGATATTTGGCGCCGGACCGTTTGCGGTGATCCACTGGAATACGTGCTCGACCGAGCCGTTATATTCGACACCCTGGCAGTATCCGGAGATGGTTGCGGAAGGATGAAAGGCCGGGCGCATCAACTCTCCGTCGCCCGCGCGAGCGCCTGCAATGTAGCAATGCATGGTGCGGGTGATGGCATCGTGCTCCGCGAGATAGGCGTTGCTGGCGGGCTGGACCAGCGGGAGACTGTCGACTTCATCGATCGAGAGATCGGGTGGACACTTGGTGCGTAAACGGCTCCAGGCCTCGATCTCATGCTTGTAGGCGAAGACCGTGTCCTGCTTCTCGTGCTCGCGGCGGTGGACGGGAAGTCCCTCACTCGCTTCCCACCGCCGCACCGTGCGTTCGCTGCGCTCCAGGTAGGCGGCGATCTGCTTCCACGACTCGAGCGTCTTCTGCGGGGTGTTCTGCAGGCGCATACCAAAATCCCCGCGGGAGACTATACCACCAGAAGCCGCGCCCATAAGCTGGGAACTCATGCGTGCCAGTGAAATGCCTTCTGGATGATTTTCCATCCGTCCGGCATTTTGAGAAGCGTGAACAAGTCAGACATCCGGACGCCCGAGCCTGCGAGGTTTCCGGACCATCCCGCGATCTCGAGGCGGACGACTGCAATGGAATCGAGTATGTCGACGCTGACTACGCGGGGCTCGATCTTAGGTGCGGGACCATTCTTGTCGATCCAGTCAAAGAGGAACTGGGTTCCGGTGGCGAGTCGTTCCCCGGCATAGCCGAAGAAGGAGGCATCCGGGTGGAATGCCGGACGCATGAGTCCGCTTTTGCCTTGCCTGCTGCCGTCAATGTACATCTGCATGGTTTTGACGATGGCGTCGTAGTCGGTGAGATATTCGTTAGTCATGCGGCAGACAGTAGGATTGGTGCGTGCGGGGCGTCAACAGACAAAAGTGGTCAAAGGCGGACGGGAGGCGTTATGTTTTGATCCTGACTCAATGAGTGAGATGAGCGATGTTGAGTTAGTTGAGTTGACACGGCAGCAGACAGTAGACGACATTCGCTCATCCAGGTGAAGGTATGTGGTCAACCAGAATTGAAGACTTGGGGCGTGGGCGCGTGGTCAACGTCGATTTTGAGAATCGCCCCGCCAAGTACTCAGAGGTTTTACACTGGTGGCAAGACGACGCTGTTTTTCGGACCTTTTTCATTGCCTTGCTGGCCGATGCCCCGTTTTCTGCGTTTCGTTGGGAAACACCGCCGATTACCGCCGCCTCAGTGGGGCGGCCATTCGAGTTTGTCCTGCTGGATAGTCCAGGATTGGCGAGCCAGCCTGAGCCGGAGGCTTTTGCAGAACACTTTAGAGGCCCGCACAACGGAGACGTGGTCTCGTTTCCGAACCTGAATAATGACGCGATTCTGGTTGTACCCTGTCCCCTCGGTCCCTTATCCGCGTATGGACATCTTGCTGCTTTTGTCCGGGAAGCCCCCCGGGCTCAGAATCACTCACTGTGGAAGCTCGTTGGAGAAATCCTGGAACGGCGATTGGGACCGAGACCCGTTTGGCTGAGCACTGCCGGGGCTGGCGTGTCATGGCTGCATGTGAGGCTGGATCAAAGACCGAAATACTACGGATATACCCCGTATCGAGAGAGCGCTCGTGCTCAATGAGTGAAATGGCGATGTTAGCCAACAATCGGCACCCCCGCTCCGCACGGGACTCCATATCCCTGTAAAGACTGACAGTTTCCAGTTCCTGTAAATAAGCTAAAGGTAACGGCCGAGTGGACTTCGGGGGATGGCCGCTCAGACTTACATCCCTCAAGGTGGACGCAAATCAACCGAAAAGGGGAATCTAAGATGAGGAAGATTTTCCGGGTTTCTTTATGTTTGCTCTTAATCTCGCCGGTATTCGGGTCGCCCGCAAGCGCTCAGCAAACTACCGCCGAAGAGAAGGCTGCGGCCGACAAGGCTACGGATGACGCCGTTCAATTGCTGCGTCAAGATATCCGTTCAGAGCGTAAGCAACTGGTGGCTGCCAACCTGCCGCTGACGGACACCGAAGCAACGAAATTCTGGCCCGTATATGACCGATACACGGCCGAGGTGACCAAAATCAACGATAGCCGTTATGCCTTGGTCAAGGAATATGCACAAAACTACAGCACGTTGACAGACGCGCAGGCAGACACCTTGATCAAGAGATTTTTGGCCTCGGATGAAGCCGTTGCACAGTTGCGGACGAAGTGGATTGGGGAGTTTGAAAAAGTGATTTCTTCGAAGAAGACGGCCACGTACTTCCAGATCGATCGGCGCCTGGGCATGCTGATTGACCTGCAAGTAGCCTCGGAGATCCCGCTGATAAGACCATAAGTTCGAGCTAAATTAACGATGTCGAGACGGCGAAGGAATGGGTGATTTCGTCGTGGTACGGCCAGCGTGACCTAATGGCTCGCTACAGTTCAAACGGCGAGTGTTCGTCGCGAAACAGCTGACTCTCCACTTCTTCTTTCACGACACTCAGCATCTCAAGGAGTCCTGGGCGCGAATCGTCCGGAATGCTCGGGGTGTTCAACCATAGCTCGATGATGTTTTGTTGCCACTGCAATTCGATGCGTCTAGGTAATGTCATTAGTCAACCTCCTGCTACTTTAACTTGAGATCAATAGTTCGGCGGAGAACGTTGTTGTCCGCCGACTCCCCTGCGCAAACGTTCACCGCACAGTTCTTGTGGCTCTGCGCTTCGCGATCAGGAGCTATGACTTTTTGTTGAGGTCATCGTCCTTGTAGTACTTCGTGCCCTGCAGGGTCAACTGGAGGGCAAGACCATTCTTAGTGATCTGGTAAACCCAAACACCCGGGGCAACCTCGACGGCTCCCGAGTAGGCTCCGCCTTTGTCTCCAGCCTTTGCGGCAGCATCAGCTTGTCCTGAACCCGACCATCCAGAATCGAGGAAGTTAGCCAGCGCTTTTTCGTTATCAAACACGAAAATCACTCGATAATCTTTCACTCCTATCCCAAGGCCGGCACCAGCCGAAATCATCTTCATGAAGATTTCCTGCTTGGTGTTGGAGTTGACCGCTACTCCAGCGCCACGCGCCGTGCTCAGCAGCAACAGGTTCGTCCCCATGTTATTGAAAACGGCATATCCGGCAGACTTTTTGATAGCCGCCTGAGCTGTGGGTTCGAGCTTGTACAGTTCTTGCAGAGTTTGATCTGCCATCTTGCGAGTCTTTTCCCGCTTTTTGTCGGGCGAATCCCCAGCACTCGCCAAACTACTAGCCAGCAAGATCACTGCAAGGCTTGAAGCGATTATTCTGAACCTCATTGGGATGTCCTCCTTATCATTGTGGGAGTTGGTTGCGGTCACGTCACGATGTCAGGTTGCCTGTCAGCGTTTTCCCTAATGAAACAGGACACGGGAGGGTTGTCGACTAGGGGAAGTGCCAGTTGTCTCGTAAAGCTTGTGCAGTACTCAGGTCATGGCGTGTAGGGGTTAACTGTGGAGTGAAACTCTCCAACCTGTTGAAATCAAGGCGATTACACCAAGAACCCCCTTCCGGTCACCACCGAGGGGGTTTGAGTGTAATCGGGATATTTCAACAGTTGCGGTCGTTGCCCTTGGCAGCCAATTTCATTCCAGCGCTGGACAGATCTTTTCGCAACAACAACTGCCAACTACACAATATTGCGACAGCAGCAACGACGACACCGCGGAAACCGGGAGTGGTCCGCACCGTGAATGCGAGTGCGAGCAGACATGCTGGTATTGGGAGAAAAAAGCACTCCCGCCCCTTTAAGTGGGCCAACTGTTGTTTCGGCTGCGACGCTCGTATGTGCTGAGTTGTTGACGGAGGTAAAGTGTTGTACAGGTACTTAACAACGCGTTTCACAAAAAAGCGACTTTGCTCGATGCGGTTC
>Ga0070716_100000062_pt1 | contig 42154 bp, 40 predicted proteins | sample LARL112metaG_FD_71395 | JGI IMG/M metagenome (GOLD analysis project Ga0070716, IMG submission 71395) | Corn, switchgrass and miscanthus rhizosphere microbial communities from Kellogg Biological Station, Michigan, USA - LAR L11-2 metaG | ecosystem: Host-associated > Plants > Roots > Rhizosphere... | reverse complement strand
GCCTCCTTTATGATTGTCGCCGCCTCCTCCTGGACTTCCGCCGCCGTTATGATTGTCGCCGCCTCCTCCTGGACTTCCGCCGCCGTTATGATTGTCGCCGCCTCCTCCTGGACTTCCGCCGCCGTTATGGCCAACTATGGTGGGCGTCACACTCTCATTACTGTTTGTGTTCCCTTTATTAGATACACTATCATTTTGATAGGAACCAGAAGTTCCTAACTCTTCTGCCTGGTACTTGTTGTATTGATTCATAAACGTATCCATACGAGCGTCTGTATCACCGAAATTAGAATAATGCTCCCTCGTAGTAGTATCATAGCTTTGGATATTCGATTTTTCAGGTTGACAAAGAGAGTCAATTTGCGATGCTTGGTTGCTACAAGGATCACCTTCCCCTAACATTTGTCCCATATTATTTTTCCCGAATACATTTTGAATTGTTCCTGATCTAGTTGATAAAACAAGCAGGGTGGACAATAAGGCAATAATTATAATCATTGAGATTGACTCTCTAGCCATGACAAGCAATAGTAAGAACGATTGCCTTATCTTGATTAGGATAATTAATGCACCCCGAAATATCTCAGCTTATATTATTGTAGATTGAATGAAAGTATATCCTGAGAAAGAATTCCGAAATTTATTGCCGTCAAATCTTAATATTCTAATATCTTTCATGAAGAAAACTTCCACAGTTCAGGCAATATCATATTTATTGATTGGTAAGCCGGGGCTGGATGTATTATTCCCCTCTTATAAGCACTAGGAATTAAATTTGCATCTTGAATGTTACGCCTACTAAATAATTAATAATATAAAGTTACAAGAAAATTTAATATGACTTGGAAGAATCGAAACATAGAGGTATCTTGTTGCTTAGAAATAAGACGGCTATAATATCAGGGGCTACCAAGGGCATTGGATTTTCTATGGCTAAGGTTTTTTCAGAAGACCATGGTGCGTTTACTATAGTATGTTCAAGAGATATTAATAGAGCCAAATTGGCTGCGAACCAAATAAATGGCCGTTGCATGCCAGAACAAGTTGACGTTTCAGATGAGATTAGTGTGAGGAATCTTGTAAAAAGAGTAATGGCTAAGCATGGAAGAATCGATATTTTGATAAATAATGCTGGATTTTACTTTGATAAAGAAATCTGGTATAAAGGTTTTCATGAGATAACAACCGGTGAATTAGCAAGAATATTAGCTGTCGATTTATGGGGGTCAGTTTATCTGAGTAGGGAAGTTATTAGAGCGTACCTAAAAAGTCTCGTTACAGATGAAAAAAAGAAAACCACGTCTAACCTTAAAAGCGATTGTAAAAATAGTGTAGTTATCATAAATATTTCTTCTACCCCAGCAATAGAAGGACATGTTGAAGGGTCCCCTTACACCATAGCAAAATCTGCGATCATTGGTTTAACAAAGTGTATCGCAAAAGAGTATGCTAAAGACAACATTAGATCTTACACATTGGCCTTGGGCAACATTGCAACTCTAGCGACGTTTGGCGCTATGGATGAGAACGAGAGAGAAAAAGCAGCGATTGAGTCACCAATGAAAAGATGGGGAAGGCCAGAAGAAATAGCGAGAATTGCAGCTTGTATTGCTAGTGATAATTTCTCCTACGCAACAGGTAATACAATAATAGTAGACGGAGGGACCATCATTATATAATTGGCAAGATGTCTCAACCCTCCTGCGCTTACTCTAACAGCGATCATAATCCAATAGGCGATAAAGTTACTGTTTGTTACCAAGCAAACTTGACACGATGTAGAATGCAACACTGACTTGATAGTGATAATAAGGAGTAGTTGCATTCAGTATACCAACAGATGTGTGTGAAAAGTATCCGGGAAATGCCAAGGATCAATTATTTGTCTATATTTTTGCTCAGTCTTTTTTTGACGACTTTTGCCACTTCCTATGTTTATTCTAGTTCAGAGAATATAGATTCACATCATTATGTACCACTGAAAACAAGCTTAACCGCGACCAATTCTCTTGTGAATATTTTAAGTGGCCGGAATTTACCAACTTCACACAATCTCACACCGCTGAATCTGACGTCAGGAGGGATAAAAGTTGGCAGCGAACCCAGAAACCTTGCAATTAATCCCATAACAAATACAATTTACGTTGCCAATTATCTATCTGACACTATCTCTGTACTGGACGGCAATAATGGGGATAAAGTTATCAGTAATATTAAAGTTGGCAAATCACCTGCCGGCCTAGCGGTTGATCTAACAAGAAACCTTCTGTATGTCAGTAACGAACGACTAAATACTGTTTCTGTCATTGACGGCCGAACAAATCAGGTCAAGAGCAGTTTCACAGTTGGTCTTTCTCCGACTGGCATAGGCATTAATCCTGTTACAAATACGATCTATGTGATTAGCTCTCTTACTCGCTCTATTTCGGTTGTAGATGGCGCAACTTACGTTCTATTAAAAATGCTTACGGTCGACAAATCTCCGACTGGCATAGGCATTAATCCTGTCACAAATACAATCTATGTGACAAATAAGGATTCCAACACTACAACTGTAGTCGATGGAAGGTCAAACCATGTAGTAACCAATATTCATGTCGGTCATTCTCCATATAGTGTAGATGTGAATCCTAAAACTAATGAGATCTTTGTCACTAATCGAGGATTCCCGGCTGACGGTGTCATAACGACTGTTACTGATTCAATGTCAGTTTCTGTGATTAATGGTTATACTAATAAAGTAATAAAGACTATTTCCGTAGGAAATTCGCCTGAAGGAATTGCTGTCAATCCAATTACGAATACCATCTATGTTGCAAACTCTGGGTCATATAGTGTCTCAATTTTGAATGGATCTGACAATGGTAGCAAAGCTTTAGACAAAGTTAATTTGGTAACTAAAAATTTTACTGAATTACCCCAGATTTACAATCTTGCAACATATCTGGCAGTAAATCCAAAGACAAATAAACTCTATATTACTAGCGAAGATGCCGATGTCGTCTCTGTTCTGAATATCAATACTAGTGTTATCGATAATTTTGGATCACATAACATTAATCAGAATAAGATATTGCTCACTGGAGAAATTACTCCTAACCAAATTAGACAGCCTGGAACTACATTGCCTGGAATAATAGTTGGAAAGTCACCCCATGGAGTTGCCGTGAACCCAATTAGTGACAGAATTTACGTGACAAACCAAGACTCAGATAGCATTTCAATTATAGACGGTAAGACCCAAAGGATAGTCGCAAACAATATCCATGTCGGAACTTTTCCACATGTTGTGGTCACAAATCCCATCACAAATAAAGTATATGTTACTAATTGGGGTACTATTGATACCAATTCTTGTACCGTCTCAGTTCTAGATGGTAGAACAGATCAACTAATAGCAGATATTCCTACGGGCAACTCTCCACACAGTGTAACAGTTAATCCAAATACGAATAGGGTATTTGTCACCAATGAGGATGATAATACCATATCAGTTATTGATGGTAACACGGACAAAGTTTTGAAAACAGTAAGAGTTGGAAATTCGCCAGAAGAGGCGGCTATCAATACCCGTACTAACTTAGTGTATTTGACCAATGCTGATGATAATACCATATCAGTTATTGATGGTAACACGGACAAAGTTTTGAAAACAGTAAGAGTTGGAAATTCGCCTGCGGATATAGTTATTAACGAAGCCACAAATATGATCTATGTTGCGAATCAAGATGATGATACCGTTTCTGTAATTAATGGATCTAAGGATCGCGGCACAGTCGTTGCAGCCATTCCCTCAGGTAGTCAACCACATGGTGATGCCTTTAATCCGCATACAAATAAATTATATATTAGTAATGTTGGCTCTAATACTATTACAGTAATTAATGCCACAACAAATAAAATTATTGACAGGATTACCATCGGTGACCCAAATCTAGCTGATGATTTTGATTTTGCAAGTCATATAGCTGTAAATCCAAATTATAATCTAATCTATGTAACTAGCCAAGATGCAAACGCAATTACTGTGATAGATGGTAATACTGACAGGATTCTTGGATGGAGTAACTTTTGAAATTATGTCATCTTCACTAACGTTCTATCCTCCGCTATATTAAGTCGAACCGTTGTATTATGGCTTAAGCAAAGCAAGCTATCTCCTTAGACTTAGGTTTGTATTAAGCGTAAAAATTATGTCTGTCAAATATGTATAATGTGCCTATCCAAAGCAATAAGGCTATAACAATTGGTTACGTAAAGATCGTATATAATGCCGCCATACGAAGCAGAGAGTGATTTAAATGCTGAAAGAAAGAGATCGATTCTCGTTGTTGATGACGAACCCGACATAGTAATTACCTTAAGGACAGTACTCGAAAGAAATAACTTTACAGTAGATGCATACACCGAACCTCAACAGGCGATAAAAAGCTTCAAGCCTGATGCTTACAACCTCTTGATATTAGACATAAAAATGCCACAAATGAATGGTTTTGAGCTCTATAAGGAATTAAGGAAGATAGATGAAAAGATCAAAGTATGCTTTTTGACAGCCCTGAGTGAGTTACATGACTATGACGCATTCAAGAGAGAAGTCTTTCCTAAATCTGGCCAGAGGTATTACGTACAAAAACCAATAGAAAATGACGAGATCTTAATTAGGATCAATGAGATTCTTGACTCTTCTTAAGTGTTAGAGATACAGAGAGTTATCAGTAGATTGGGTGCACGTTGCTATTAAAACATCTTCCTTAGAATAGCATAATCTCGGTACATTATAACCACAATTCGTAGAAAATTTGGTCTAATTTATTTTCTTCAAGGTTTCACTATTGCCTTATCATTTGCACTTTCTACCTATGTCAGTATTTAGTTATACTTTACAGTAGTAACAAAATAATATTTACTCCGTAAAAAGAGACACTCTAACTATTTTGGCCGAAGGATGCAGCTAGATACTATTACGTAATGAACTAACAACACAAGTTAGAAACCCACATACTGTTATTTCTAACTTCTGCTTGAACTGCTTGCGCAAGGTTAACGTTCTGCATTAGCACTACGTACCTTTCTGAAAAAAAGTGGACATTATTTTATCCTACAAAACACGACACCTTACGATTAGGTCTGCATAGCTTAAGATTTACTCAGAAATATGTGCGGGTTTGTCGATTCAAGTAACGTAATTATATAGTATTATGAGACTGAATAACGAATGAAAACATTATCGTGCCGGGAGGCTGGATTTGATTGTGATTATGTAGTTAAGGGTGAAACCGAAGAAGAGATTTTTAGAAATGGAGGTGAGCATGCCATGAAGGACCACGGAATGAAGCCGGAAGACATTACACCACAATTTAAGGAGAAGTTGAGAGGATTAATTAAAACTTCGTAGGTATGCCTTTATAGAAAGGCCAACCTATCGATAGACTTTTGCAATTAACATTTTGTTACGAATAATAATGCATTTCTCTGTATCATTTATGTCGGGAGAAGTTAGCTGGTCTATAATCTAGGTTGCCCACAGATGCTGTCTTTGATCGTTCCATTCCGGAAATTTAGCCAATCCAAACAATAAGTCATGCCTTATCTATCGATTGACGTGCACTATTTATTACGAGAAGCGATAACCAATGATGGCCTAAGGACGAATAAATTAAGATATACCACAGGAGCAAATTCATAATCGGGTAAGAAGGTTGTTCTTGACTAGACATCTAAAAATGACGAAACATCTGATATTATATATTCTTCTTTTATTTATACCAGCAGCTATAGTTACCGACTTAATTCACAGTGATCACTATGTGACTTTTATATTCGCTTGTGTTGCCCTGATTCCATTAGCGAAAATGATTGGAGATTCCACTGAACATCTAGGTTCACATTATGGTGCTACTGCTGGTTCATTGCTTAATGTAACGTTTGGCAATGCACCAGAATTAATAATAGCAACTTCAGCAATGAACGCAGGTCTCTTTACACTGGTCAAAGCATCTATTACTGGGTCTATCTTGGGAAATATTCTTTTAATTCTAGGATTGAGCCTTATTGCTGGAGGATTAAGAAATAAAGAGCAACGATTCAACAAGGAAAATACAGGTATGCAAACTTCGATGTTATTTATTGCTATAATAGGATTGATAATTCCGACAATACTGGCTGCAACAACTTTGAACAACAGTCCAGAAGCCAATTCAAATGGACAGAAAATACAACTTTTAAGCGAATTGGTAGCCTTTATACTCTTGGCAGTCTATGTTTGCGGCATCATATTTACATTTGTGACCCACAAGCATCTATTTACCCAGGACAATGAAATAATCGAGGCTGAGATCCAGAATGGAAACACCACGGGAATCTTGAACAATGACAAGCAGTTATTTATATGGAGCAAAAAGAGATGTTTCATTATACTTTCCTTTAGTATCATAGGAGTAGTTATAACGAGCGAAATACTTGTGGGAGCAGTATCTATTGCAGCCAAAGAGTTTGGATTCGGAGAACTATTCATCGGAGCGATCATTGTAGGTATAATTGGAAATGCTGCGGAACATAGTAGTGCCCTTATCCTTGCGGCAAAAAATAAGCTTGATTTATCCATAGGTATTGCATCGGGATCTGGAACTCAAGTTGCTTTATTTGTTGCCCCTACATTAGTGATTATAGGAATAATAATTCATCAACCATTTACACTCGTTTTTACTACGTTTGAATTAATTGCATTATTGCTGGCAGTGATAATACTAAACTGGATTGCACACGATGGAAAGAGCAACTGGTTCGAAGGCGTCATGCTTACTTGCGTATTTATAATAATCGCAATAGGTTTTTACTTTGTAGGTTAGGCCCTCTACTAGAAATAAAGATATACGATGATCACATTTTTGTTTTTGAGTATGTTCAAGTCGGGTCCCAAATTTAAACGAGATTCATATTTTCTATAATCTAGCAGCACCTGATAGTTCATTTACTAAATTCGAAAGTTATTGTTTTAGGTAAGTTTCTACGTTTACAAACAATCAACTGATAACTTGACACATTTGTAAATTTCGATGTTCGTTACAATGATTTCCCTCAATTGAATTAAGATCTAATCAGATAAGCATATAACTCCATCTAAGATGTAGATTGGCTATAATCTTAGTACATTCTGTTCTTGAATTCAGCAACTAATAACTGTATTGCCATAGTTAATATTTTAGGAGTATTCATGACTACGTTTACGGCTTTCAATAATTAGACAGTGATGCCAATGTTTTCGCAGTTCTGAAAGTAAAGTCTATCAACTGGGATCGTTAGTAAGCCGTCAAGCCCGACAATATCCTTTGTCTCTATAAAGATGGTTCTCATAATCAGCCGCGAAATCGTAGAGTTAGCATTTTTATAATCATTCGATTTCACAAAACTAAAAGTGGTGTGCCAAACATTCTGAAAGTCCCTTTGCGATAGACAGTTTATCTAGTACACTTGCCTCACCACAATGGCGAAAGCCTTAATACCTGCACGGATATCTTGAGAAATCAGTACTCTTCGAGTTGTAGCTTTAACTCTACACTGGTTATGATTCATTTCCATATTGACTGGTTCATTAACCTTATCCGATAATTTTAGCTAGCAAACGAAGTAGTCGCTCAAGTTCCGCTTTCCTGTCTTCTGTCCTCATTCCTGCTCAGTCATTAGCACTAATTTGCGGCTAAACATCAAATTGATCTGATCTGAATTCCTTCCACACTGATGTTTGGACCCGTGGCTCATTCCAAGTCACAAATCCTGTGGGATACACTAATAATTATGAGATTGGTCAGACTCGGCCGCATTATATCAAGGCATCGTTCTCAGGAACTGCAGAATTTATGCACAAACTAGCATATCGAGTGGGAACATAAGTTTTGATTGTGGTGGACAAGGTGAAGTTATCCTCCGGTTGACTTATTTTCATAAGCTGCTTTAAGAGTATCTTCCGGAAGCCAAATTGATGGCCTCAACCAGAGGCAAGGACTATGAATTATTCAAAGAAATAGTGTAGTGAGAAACCAAGATATTTTGTAAAGAAAAACGCCTACCTGTCTAAGGCTTGGATAATCCTCTACACACGTACACTGCCCAACAGGTGGGTATTACACGGCAGAACTGATTGGCGTAGATATCTAAATTCGCAATATAATTGGATGTATCCAGAACAGCGATTTATACGAGAAGGCGAAAAAAATATTCAGGTAGACTGTCGTTTTGATTGGTGCAGGGGCATTGAAAATACGAAAAACGACATGCTGCGTATATCGGATTATGAGATGAACCACTATTTGGCCAACAATATTGCTTGTCTTCATTTGATATCAAATTTAAATTATGGCTATAGCTAATTTGCCACGTCCGCTTTTAAATCGTAGGAATATAAACAATTAGATCATTTAACTCGCTTCCACCTTCAGAAGTCTACAAATAAAGATAAAAGGTTGATATTACCTTATGGCAAAAACATATACGACAAATAATCATTTTGAATAGTTGTTTTACCTGTGGATACGATGAAAGTATTCCTTTCAAATGTAATTATTGTGGCGAATGGTTTTGTCATCTACATCGAATTCCAATAAACCATTCATGTCCCTTCGTTAATGAATACGTTGAAAAGAGAAAAGTCATGATGCAAGGCGATTTTGTTGGACATTCCACAAATTCATCATTTTTAAAATCGCTGCTCAAAGCAGTGAAGATCAAGAGTTCCAAGACGGAGTTATTACATCTATCTATTGCTACGCTGCTAGTTATGGCAGTTGGCTTATCCTTTAATCATTACCGATACATTTCTTGGCAGTTTCTTGCCATCTTCGTTACTGCGTTTCTCATACACGAGCTAGCTCATAAGTTTTTGGCACAGTACTATGGTAGCTGGGCTGAATTTCGTGCGCAGTTATATGGTTTAATAATTACTGCGATATCTGCTTTACCAATTATGCCATTTAAATTCATTGCACCCGGGGCAGTTATGGTAGGACTATCAGACAAGAATAAATTCGGAAGAGTTGCATTAATTGGTCCCATGACCAATTTGATCATGGGCTTTGGATTTCTGATGTCAAGCTATTTGTTTCCCTACAGTCCATATATGTATGTCGGCGCGTCTTTCAACGCGTGGATAGCGATGTTTAATTTATTGCCTTTTGGAGTACTGGATGGACAAAAAATATTTGACTGGAACAAGGTAGTTTGGGCATGCACTATGGCTTCTACAATGGTATTGTTCATAACTTCCTATCTCTGAATACCTAGATTTCATATATAATTCCCAGAATGCATTTAACCCATTATATTGAGCGAGATCTATTTGAGTGATGATCTAGGAGATTTAAACCTCACAGCAACTGACTTTGCAAACACCTTAGGAGCTACTATCTCCACTTTACTAGAAGAGCAATCTACAGGGCTTATTGCTGGAGGAAAGATATCTAATAAAATTGTAGAACTTCAAATCCCAGAAAAGCTCGTGATAATCGGCGACGTACATGGTGATTTACGGGCTTTAAATAGTATACTTAGGAAAATTAAAATTGATAAATTTGTTCTAGATCATAACAATAAGATTATCTTTTTGGGTGATTATGTCGATAGAGGACTAGGTTCTGTTGAGGTCCTGCATACGATATGTTCGCTAAAAATCCGGCATCCACATTCTGTCGTCCTGATGCGCGGAAATCACGAAGCACCTATAGAATTTCCGATTTCCTCGCATGATCTACCCAAGAGAATGGCCGAGAGATTTGGCAGAAGAATAGGTGCTGAAATATATCAAACTAAAATTATGAAACTATTTCAGTTGCTATATCTCATCACAATTGTCGAAGGGGAATTATTCCTTGTCCATGGCGGTGTCCCAACAGACCTTAGTGACGTAGCCAAGAAATTTAATGATATATCAGCTAACGAAAAGGGCTTGATTGGTGAGATAATGGAAGAAATATTATGGAACGATCCTAGGACTCTTCCGGAAGGAAAAGAATGGGAGAATTCCAGAAGAGGTTTGGGCAAACACTTCAGTTTAGATGTTACGAAAAAATGGCTAAGCATTTCAAATACTAAGGTAATAGTTAGAGGCCATGAACCGTGTAATGGCTTCAAACTCGATCACGATGGTAGAGTCCTAACTCTGTTTTCGTGCAATCAGGCCTACCCCAAATTTAGCGTAGGTTATATTGCAACTTCAGGCAAGAGATTACACTCAATTAGAAATGGCTATGATCTATCAAAAATGGTAAAGATACTCTAAATCAATCAAGAACTTTCTCTGAAAGTTATTTTATCTTAAGCATTTGCAGACAAAAGTCGCCACTCATGCCATGATCCAACAATTGGTTGAGGTCGATAATATGCCCTTAAAACTTATCCTGTAACGTCATAGTCAGTCTGGGAGTAAGGTCGCAAATTGGTACTGGAAATAGGTGTAATCAATATTTTTTGATTCTGGCAATGGATTTTCCTATAATTAACATTCTAGCAGAAATCTTAATATTTGAATGGGGGAACAAATATTGTTCGATACTACATGGTGTTAGATAGATAGCGTTGCTTTAATCTCCTTGCATCGTTTTCGAAGCGATACAGTTGAGATATCAGCTACTTGACAAATTTCGACTTGTCTAAGAAATTCATTACAATTCTGTGAAGCAAGATAAATCACCGCTCCTGCCAAGGCTCTTGGATTTTTCCCGATAGATATTCTATTCAGCTGAACTTCCGAATATACCTTTAAGGCTTCCCGTTTAGTTCTTTCACTTAAATTCAATCTATTGGAAATAAGGGTTACATAGTCCGGCCCATGCAGAACTGGCATTTGTAATGAGAGTTCCTTTAGGATCAGCTTGTAATGTGACATAACATCCTTGCTAGACAAGTTACAAACTGCTGCCACGTCGGAGATGGTTTTTGGTGTTGCAGTTTCCCTACAAGCTGCATAAAGGGCAGCGCCGACTAAGCCCAGAGTCGATCTACCCTTTGCCAATTTTTTAACCGCAGCCTTCCTATATATATATGCGGCACTTTCCATCACCGCTTGGCTCAAGTATAGCTTGTCTCCAAAATTATTAAGAAATTTCAAAGCCTTTTCCAAATTTCGTGATATAGAATCATTTAATTGCGATCTATTGTTCCAGGTTCTTAGTCTCTGCATTTTCAATCTTTGTGCAGGTTCCAGAGCCTTCCCACGAGCATCAGTATCGCCTAATCCTATTAATGTTGATAGGCCCTTATGATGAATTGCTAGTGATTCCGGCATTCCAGTCCTTGATCTGTCACTGAACCCTGATTGCGCACTAAAAGTTGCCCCCCCTTCATTATTAAAGAACTTGTCATTCGCCACACAACCGCATGAACTGCAGACGTATTCACTGGAGATCATATCAAAAATGACAGTATAACTTTTACATTGATCACAATATGTTGCATCATTAAAATCATTTAACTTGCTCTCTGAAGGCATTTAATGGTTAACAGGCTCCATCAACTGATCAGACCGAATGGATTTTTATCCCTAGTTTTTCTAGAAATCAGACTCTCTTAGTATTCTAGCTTTATTTGTCCATTATTCTAGATAGTCTGTCATTCTAGCTAGAAACTCTAATGTTCTAATTAGGAAACAATTGGTTCTATGAATCGCATTCTAGAAAGAGTGTACTCATATTAAGTTAGACTTACGTTTCTATATGGTACAAGGCTTGATAATGGATATTTTGACTATTATCTGGCTTTTGAATATCCCTATAGCTTTTATTGCAATACTCAGGTGCGTAATAAATAATAAGGTCTTCGTAGATAAAAATCCGATAAGAGTTCATAACGATCCTATAATAATTTTTCAAATTACTACTAGATCAGCTACTACTACCCCAGTAGTCTTTCGTGGAATACGCTCGGTAATAGATTCGTGTTCTAAGATTCGCTATTCAAAATATCGGATATCCGTAGTAACCGACGATAATAGAGATATCAAGAAATTAAGAGATAAGAAATGTGAGGTTATAGTTGTAGACAAAACGTTCAGGACTTCGGCAATAAAGAAAGGCAGAGCTTTACAGTACGGAGTGATTCACCGTCGCCATTGCGGCCAGAATGGTAAAGATTATTGGATTTTTCATTTGGACGACGAAAGCTTTCTTACTCCTCAAACAGTACTTTCTCTTCTAAGGTTTATTAGAGAAGGAGAGGGATTAGCTGCTGAAGGCCCCATATTTTACCCGCTGAAATTCGAGTCTGCAAACTTCCTCACAGCTCTTGCAGAATCGGTTAGGCCTTTCTCTTGCTATGATTGTGTATCTCAAATGACGAATGGCGCCATCATCAAAACTCCTCCATTACATATGCATGGCAGTAATCTATTGGTTAGATCTGATATCGAAGATTCAATAGGCTGGGACTTTGGGCCCACACTCGCAGAAGATCAACTGTTTGGCTATAAAGTATATAAGAAATATGGCGCTAATTCGCTGGGCTGGCATGGTGGGATTTTATTGGAACAGCCCCCGTTAAACATTAAAGACCATTTCATGCAAAGACGCAGATGGGTTGTGGGGAGTCTCCAGAATATCGATGAATTTTCGTGTCTTCATAAGCTAAAGGTTGTTTATAAACTAACAACTTATTTTCTTGGCTTTGCAGCAGGGATAACTTCGATTGCTCTTTCCATTTTAATGCATGTGCCCTTTATTCTAGCACTCTTTGCTGCAAACGCCAGTACAGGATCTGCTAATATAGACATGATGAATGGCGCCTTTAGCAGGACCATAGATGTATTATATAGTGAATCTATACTTCACCTTTGGTCTGTAGGATCATATTACGATATAGCTATTGCATCATTGATTTTAATTTCCTCTCTTGTATGGTTATTTTCATACCAATTAGGATTATTCTTAAACTTACGATATTCTAATGTAAAACTGAGTAAAAAATTTTTTATGCATATTCAGACCCTAGTACTTTGTCCCATTCTTGGATTGATCGAAACTTTTCCAGCTTTTTTTGCTATTATTGAATATGGCTTTAAAAGGAGATCCGCGAATAACCATAGTACTCCGGTATACGATTTTTACGTAGTAAACAAATGATAGATAGCGATTCTACCCAATAGGATTAGAAATATATTTTATAATCCTTTTTGACAGCAGTATTTGCTTCCTAAATGACACGAAACTTAATGAATTTACTGCTCATGACTTCAGTAAAGATGAAATAGACATATTGATCTATAGCATTAATCACAATCTACGCATTAGGCCAGATAATAGCCTGAATAATAACCTGTTACGCTTAAGGCCGGGCCATCCTATTTAGACTCACCTATAGGCACGACTATGTTTAGGCCTGTTATGGAATCAAGAAAAAGATAACGCGTTCCGGAAGTGTTGTTATAGCTAACAAAATATCCTGCCTAATACAAACGTAAAAACCTAGATTATCTTGTGAATTGACAGGTTTAATTCGAATTGATAAATCTCTAACAATTATCCTGGAGGGGATGGGATTCGAACCCATGAACCCCTGAAGGACGGGATTACTCATATGGATCTATCTACGCATGTATTTTTTGTTACGTACCTTGATCTTGAGTCCTGCGCGTTTGACCGGGCTTCGCTACCCCTCCACCTGATGATTCCACTAAGCTTCCTTATTTCTTGTTTACTATTGGTGTTCGTGTAATTGATTATCGACGGAGTAAAGAAACTAGGCAAATTTGGAAGGTTAGATACTTTGGTAGATATAGTTCAATGAATAAAACCTGACTATCCAGAACCTTTATTATTGCAGTGTAATGATCTCAAACAAATAATGAAGATTACCGAGTTAAAACCAGGAATGCGAGGAGTGAACATAGAAGGACGAATAGAGAGCATAACCGAGCCAAGGACCGTAAATTTGAGAACCGGGGGAACTGCACAGGTTGCTGATGCTATGGTTTCTGATGAAACTGGTAGTATAAAATTATCTCTCTGGGACGATCAAATCAATTTGGTAAAAGATGGAGACGACGTTACTATTGAGAATGGATATACTCAGTCATTTCGTGGAGAGAACAGCCTTAATATAGGAAGGTACGGAAAACTAAAAAGACTGTAAAATTCTAGTTTTTGTTACCTATGGTGTATAGGTAAACATCCTCCATAGGCTTCGTTTAGAACTATAAAACAGTATTGGATAAATTACTAGCCTTCTCACATTGTTAACTAATATATCCCATGTCTGATGGTCTGGTTTGAACCACTGATGATTGGTCGTCTTGTTGTCTTAAACTGCTGGTCATCTGCTGCTCTATTGTCTTTATCAACATTTCGGTGTCCTTCGCTCTTCTCTCAATATTAGTCATATCTATTTTTAAATGCAAGATTGTTACAAGCGTTTCCAGAATTGACTTTGATGCCTTAGCGTCGATTACAAATCCGGACGTTTCGGCTAGCAAGCACGTTCCTCTCATTCTTCTACGTTTTGCGATCCCGACAATGATTCCGTTCATACCAGTTATACTCCCACCTTCCATAGTATTGATGTGTTGTTCATGGAGGCCTTGTACTGTGTCTAGATCGCCTGCAGTTCCAAATATTCTGGGAGTACTTACAAATGAACCCGTAATGTATGCAGCCAATGTGAATATTTGGCCTGTGTTGAATCTCGTTGCAATATCTAGAATTTCCTCGGCGAGAAAATATTCAGAGTCAGGATTTGATGGCTGTGAGTCTCCACTAAGCAGAAGTAGGCCAGATCCATAGTGAGTAGGCACGTTTGAATAGAATAGGTAATTTTTTAAAAGATCTGCAGTACCGTCTGATTTTATTAATAACTGGGCAGGAAAGGAAGTAGAGTAAATGTCTGCGAGATGAGTCGCATCAAGTTCGTGTATTAAATGGTCCACAGCTAATTTGCCTACATAACCACTTCCTGGAAAACCACAAATTAGCACTGGGTTAGATGTATCTGGAACATTTTGTGTAGAATAAACGACGTTAATTTCGGGATGATTGGACCTCACGTACAGTGTGATAGTCATTTAGATATAAACTGTTTGCGCAGTACTTTTGATTGTTGTCCCCGCTAAAGTCTGCTTGAGTGGAGCAAGCCAAGAGGTGTGTGAACGTGATATAGATAACCCAATATCAACTATTGCAGCAAATTAAGCCATCACGGAAAAATGTGAGACAGTTTGGCAACTCAAATCGCGATGTTACTAGGAGAGGGATTAGATATTCATCTATTCAAATCTACATGTCATGAATTCGTTGTCTCTCCAACTTTTAATTCAGCGGATTTCCTTTTCACTCTAGATCCAAACAAGATAGCCGTGAAGACCACAAAAACACCGCAAGTCAATGCGAACATAAATATTTCGTCAGCCATATCACGGTGTATATACTTCCACTTTTTTAAAGGTATTGGAACACTGGATCACAAACGTATGACAAAGACACATTGGCAACATGGGTCAATATAATACAAGAATCTATGACCAGACTGAATTTAATCGGAACGGATTCGATTTGGATTGATGTTAGAGCATATTTGGATTATAATAGTATCCGGAACAAGGCGGCCAACCAATTGAACTCAATAAGACGATCAGTTGCTTTAGCTATACCTCGGCAATTGAGCGAAGGCCTGATGCTTAGTATTAATAGTAAGGAGATCTGATCTAACTTAGGAAGAATTGCCGTTAAGGTCAACAGGTTGGACTAATAGAGGATGGTTGGAAATTGTTGAATTCATTCTCTCTATGTGCATAGACGGGTCCCGAAAAACGCATGTCATGTATCGATGTAATCTCAATTCGAAACAAATCAATGAGTATTTGGATTTCCTGTACCAGTGTTCAATGCTTGAAAAAACTCCCGAGCATCCCAATTCCAAGAGATATATATACAAAACTAGTAAACTGGGAAAGGAAGCTATTGATAGTTATCATAAGTTGGTGAGCCTATTTAAAAAAGATCCGACCTTTCTATCATGATTGATTGAAACTCACTATTTGGAACGTTATGATGATTCTATCTGATAGTTCCACTCATGTTATATTGAATGTAAGTTTAGTTGAATTGTCTGAGATGAAAAATCGTAGTCGTTACGAGGTAATAGCCGCTATTCTGAAGTCTGCAAACAAAGAAGAGACAAGGACTAAGATAATGTACAAAGCCATGCTGAGCAATGATCAGTGCAAGATTTATCTAGAATCTCTCCTTCAAAGCGGCCTAATTCAAGAAGTGGACAACGGAGCCAAAATAGTGTATCGAACTACAAGCAAAGGAGATAAATTTTTGTCTTATTATGACCAAATGAAGGAGCTGTTACCCGTTGGGATTGAAGATAACCTCACTGAGGAATATTATCGTCTGAGTGTCTAAGGTTATTACACTAGACAATCTAATGTAACCGCAGGAACTCCCAGTGACCTATGTACAGAAAGGGCATGGGAGTGGCCATCTGGGATAATGGATTCTAATAGAAGAGTATTGTGTAATAGATTAAGTCTCAGAAGCATATCCACATTGCGTACTAATTCTTTATACCTTACCGGTTTAATAGAAACCAATATGGAAAGATCAACATTAAATCTGAGAAACGGTATTATTTTTGAAAACAGGAAATCTCCATCTGATCTATTATCGAAGTCATCCAACATTAGCATGCTCATCAAAATCTTGTTCTTACGCTGACTTTGTACCTTAGACACCACTTCTTTTAGTCTCTTAAATCTTTCAGAGGATGTATCCTGAGTACCATATTCATCAATAAATTCCGATATTTCAGTGTCATTTTTTGAGTAGTGTAGCAACCTGAGGTTTTTCCCAAGTTTCCGACTCAAATAAGGCTGGAGGAAATCTAAGAAAAGCCGCGGTTCAATGCCAGGCACTGGCTGCGCTATAATGTTACTATCGTTACTAAGGAACTGGGCAATTATTTTAGCCAAAAATGATGTACACACATTAGGAGTAATAACTGGATCTACTTCAATGAGCACGATTTTGTTCTCCTGAACTTCATGAGAAAATTCGATGCTTAGGCTTTCACAAATTATTCTAGTGAATTTTTTCACATTGCTTGAGTTCGAGGGTAGGTCTAACGGCGAGGATGTCTTGTGTTCACTTCGATCTCTCTTCGACAGAGGATTGATTCTCTTGTTGGTGATAAGAAATTCAGAGGGATCGTAATGGTTATAGCTTTTGAATACGCCATTATTAAGTGTGAATATATAAGAAGATCGATTTATCTTGGTGCCCCGCAGTTTAGCGAGAAATATTTGTCTAATATCAGCATTTCTATAGACTTTCTGCTTCAGCTCTACTATCCCGTCGACTAAAAAATCAAGTGTATTATCTTCAGAGTCTTCACTTGTGAAGATCAACTTTGCTCCAGCCCTCTCACGCCATGTTTGCAAAACTCTTTCGTTATTCAGCCGAGCCTCAGTATCCATGAATGAGGCTATTGCGTCCCAGCTATCGATAATTATAATTGGAGCTTTAACATCCATTAATTGATTCGTAATCCGTTCGAATAGTGATTCGGGCTCGTCAAGACGTGCATCCTCAAAACTTGAAAGACTGGATCGCTGGTTTGACGGATCATTTACTTCTATATTTTCTCGAACGACAAACTTTTCCAGCCAAGGATAATTTACAAAAAGTTGTCTCGGTGAGAGCCTGGTAGATATATAAAAGAAATTGCTTCTGATCTCAAGTGCCCTCAAAATCGTTAGAGATAATGTAGTTTTGCCAGTCCCGGAATTGCCCTTGACTAGCAGCGAGTAGGTATCACGTTTAACAAATTGCATTAGTTCTGGCGGTATCTGCATCAGATTATCATCAACCTTTGAGAAACTTGCCATTTTTATATTATCCATATGTCTCGACTATAACTATCGTAATGAATTCTCTATAATATCATCTAATAGTCGCATCGAATGCGTTTCACATACAAATTCACAATTAATGTTTTCGATCGGCATGCCGGCTAATCTTACGACCATGGATTTATTCCCTTTTGATATCTCGAAGCATCAATTAGTCCTTCTGCATATCCTATACTCAATACGGCAAGTTCTAACTTTCCCTGTCCCAAGAATCGTTCAGCGTCATAGATATAGTGCTCGGCATTATCAAGGGACTCTAGGATCCCTTTGTTGCTAAGGGAATCGTTTTCTTTCTCAATAATACATTTTAAATTTCTAAGCGCCAGCTTCGCTTTCGGAGCGTAACGTTCGATCATCTTGACTGAGAGTCGATGCACATTCAAAGTGTTATCCAATGGACCGTCTAGGTTATGGGTTAGATTAACGACGGCATCCTCTTCGCTAAAATGAAACGGTCCAGTAACAACCATAGAATGCGGTCCCGAGCCAAAGTCCAATTCCATCAGGGATCGAATTTTTCCGGAAACTATATTATTATCTTCAGTTCCTATTCTAGAAGCAATAATAGCGAAAGTATCCTGGTTCAGAATTCCGTATTTTAAATCATCTTCAACTCCCAATAGCATTTTTAATGCTTCTTTTGGGTCAAGAAAGGGCGATTTGACAGAATCATTAACCGCATATTCGGTTAAAATTAATGTGTGATTGCCTGCCAATAAATTGTCGTGGATAGTATTGTAAACGCTAATGGCGGATTGTGGTTCGGACATCATCGTCACACTTCTGCCACATTTATAAAAGTGCAAACCTGCTTCTCCTATCACAGAGGTTAAACCTGAAGCTGCATGAATCACTCTTACGTCAATGGAGCTCTTCTTTGCTCTAACGTATAGTTCTGAATGGGTGGTGGCGATAAGGGGGTCTCCATACGATAATAACGCTACTCTTTTTTTTCTTGCTTCTTCTAGAATTAGTCTGCCATCTTCCACGACCCATCTCTTAACTACAATTATTTCTATTGTGTCGTCAGCTATTAACGCTCGTAAGTTTGTCAGATCACGCTCCGAGATTTCACTTGTGAATCTCTCTACACATATTTTTTTACAGCTCTTCAATATATCTAACGCATGAACGCTAAGTCCTTGGTACCCATTAATTCCCAATCCAACAAACCAAAGCATAATAATGACACGAACGAACTAGAATTAAATCTTGTTTGAGTAGATATTATGAGACACTCTTGCGTGCGTGTAGTCTTGAGATATGAAAAAGTGCCCTTGAGAAAATGTCTATGCTGGTGAGATATTCTTCTAGGTTTACTCGTTCATCGACCGTGTGAGATGCGTGAGGTTCACCAGGACCGTATGTCACTACAGGTATCTTGAAGGCATTACCCAAAATATTCATATCTCCAGTCCCAGTTTTCCGTAGAAGGGTTGGTCGAATCTTTCTTACGTCAATGATCGATAAGGACATAGCCCTAACTAAGGTTGAGGTGTAACTTGCTTCAAAAGGTTCGGTTTGGTCTTGGATTCTATAGGTAGCTCTCACTCCTTTTTTAGTTGCAACATTAGCTATAATCTGGTCAATAACTGATAATATATATTGAGATTTGATGGTTACCGGAATACGAATATCAAGAGTCATACTAGATTTCTGTGGAGTAACGTTATGACTTGATCCGCCGACTATTTCAGTCAAACTACAGCTTATAGTTTTAGTTTTGTTTTCATCAGCACTAATTCTTGCCACCTCGGACTTTATCTCTGTCCAGAAATCATAGATTTCCTCAATCGAGTTTTTAGATAGCCAAGGTGCGCTAGCATGTGCGCTGTTACCGACATCGCATGTCAATCTAATAGATACTCTCCCTTTATAGGCAATTGTAATATTATGTATGCCGCTTGGTTCACCAAAGATAGCATAGTCAAGTGGTAATCTGGACGCAACAAGGTTTTTCACTCCTGTGGCGTTTCCTTCTTCATCTACAACACCCACAAATGAGATCGTGCCTTTCTGTTTTGGAAATTCGGAAGCCGCGAGAAGCATAGAAATCAACGCCGCTTTCGCATCCGATGCTCCTCGTCCATATAGATAGCCGCCGTCGATCCTTACAGGAATTCGTCCAGGGACTGTGTCCATATGACCACAAAGCAAGATTTTAGGATCTCCAGTACCCCTAGTTGCTAAGATATTTCCTACACTATCAATATAGGTCTGCTCAAATCCTAATTCTTCGCTGCATCTTGTCTTTAGCATGTTAGCCAGCGCTGCTTCCGATCTGGACGGCGTATACAATTCTAGGGCCATCTTTAGTAATTCTATGGCATAATTTATCGAAACCATTTTTTAGTGGCTCTAATTTCCTGCTTTGTGCACGAATTCTACTATTTGTCCCGGAATATCCACCCCGGTCACCTTGACGGTATTTTTAAACTCAGTCGTATTATTCACCTCGTGAACTACGAGTCCCTCCTTCTTGCTCTCCATTAAATCGACACCGACAATTTTGCCGTTGACTGCTCTGCTAGCTTCTAGGCATACATCTTCTAGCTCCTTGGTAACGGGACAATTTTCGGCACGAGCACCTAAGGCCATATTTGTTTTCCACTCACCAATTGCCGAGTATCGATAGATGGCGGCTACCACCCTTTCGCCAACAATTATAGCCCTTATATCTCTTGGTGGCCGATCAACAAATTCTTCAAAATAATATACCTGATACAAGGGAAACATATGCTCCCTATGCTCGATTACACCCTTTGCTGCCTCTTTATCATTCAACACAGCAATTAGCCTGCCCCAACTACCAATCGTTGGCTTTATTATGGCAGGGTATCCCAACTCATCGAGCGCTGCAATAGCTGATGATTCCGAGAACGCAGTAATCGCCTTGGGCGTCCTTACACCAGCTTTCCGAAGCATCATGTGCGTGTACAGTTTGTTGCCGCATACTGAATTTGTAATTAACGGATTAAACACATTTGCCCCCAGACCTTCTAACGCGGCTGTAGAATGAATATTCTTAAAGTAACTTACACATCGTTGTATGATTGTAAAACCCTTATATTGAAACTCTTTATTCAAATCTACAAAGAGGCTTTTGCAATCGATATTGACGGGGTCAAATCCGCGCTTCTTTGCTGCTTCATATAATGCCTTTTCTTCCCACCTAATTTGGTCATAGAGAATTGCGAAATGAGGAGAAGATTTAACTTCGTCCGTCACTGGCCCCAATCCTCACCGACTGTCTGGGCCGGCTTAAGGCTGAATTCCGTTCCTCCTTTTACTAATTCATAACTTGCCCCACAATCTTGACAAGTTACTATTTCTCCCTCTATTGAATCTGAAGGAGGCTTAATTTCAGCATCGCATTCTGGACACTTCACCATTTTTAATCACTTACTCCTTTGCCTTTAAATTTGGATATACATTGTTAAGTATCTTTCTTTCCAGCCGATCGTCCAAGTATAGCTCCAATATATCACCCATTCTAAGATCCTTAAGTCCTCGGGCCAATTTTTCGGCTTCATGATTGCTTGTTTCTAATCCAAGTAAAGACAAAAGATAAGCTGCTCCATTTTTGCCTGCAAGCTCGCCAAATACTATTTTTCGCCTGTTCCCAACTAGTCTCGGCTCGATAATCTCGTATGCAGAGGGATCTCGTAATATCGCAGCGAGATGAGTACCGGCCTTATGCTTATATGCGCTATCTCCCACAATTGGTTTCGACTCAGGAACCTCCAATCCTGTATAAAGCGAAATAGTCTTTGACAGATCCTTCAACATGTGTAATCTGAGGTCGTTGTTAGATTTGTAAATTAACATCAAAGCTACTGCAGTCTCAGCCAGCGAGGGAATGCCTGTTCGCTCTCCTAATCCATCTATTGTAGTATGTATTTGATTTGCTCCTGCATCACAGCCCGCCAGTGCATTTGCCAATGCAAGTCCCAAATCATTGTGACAGTGAACGTCTAGCAGGCTAGTCGACGTGTCAATACTTTGGTAAACACGACTAACAAGATTATACATGCCCTTTGGTCTCATAATGCCAACAGTATCCGGAATGCTTATCCTTTCTATTTTTCGATTGTTCATTTCCTTGCACATATCAATAAGAAATGAAGGATCCGTTCGACTGGCGTCCTCCATTGTGAAACGAGCCTTTAAACCATGTGATTTTATGTAGTCTGCAACATCTAAAGCCCTATTTTTTGCTTCTTCCCTTGATATTTTTAATTTCGAGGACAAATGAATATCGGAAATCCCCATGTACGTAGCTACCCATTGGGCATCGCAATTGAGTGCAACGTCAATATCAGATTTCATTGCCCTCACATGGGCTAAGATATCTGCCTTCAGTCCCTGCTTTATGATTGTCTTTGTAGAAACAAAATGATCCGATGAAACGACCGGGCTTATCTCAATCTGATCGACGCCAAAGGAATCAAGCATCCATGCAATTTGAATTCGTTGTTTTGTAGTAAATGAAACACCTGGATGTTGTTCGCCTTCCCTAAGCGTTGAGTCTAGTATCTGAATATTGTCAAGTCCCTTATCTGATTCATTGTAGATATACGCATAATGGTTCGGATCTGACGGTTTTAGTGACATTTTCTTATCCATCAGACTTATTTTCGTATAAATATAAACCTTATCGCAATATGAAACAATCGATGATATCTAGCATAAGATAGAATCTGATACAATGGATGTGCTTACCACTTTTAACCTACTAACGCCTATACTAGCGAATCGTTCTTAGGACTATGACGGTATTAGTATCGGCTACTCCTTCCGTCCTACGAACGTCATCGATACATCGATTAATTTCGGCGATCGAAGTGGATGAAATTATAGCTGCTATGTCATACTGGCCAGTTATTTCGTAGATAGTTTGGACGCCCGTTAGTTTCATCAAACTGGCTGAAACTGTAGAGGTGTCAGATGTTGAACTGACTGAAATTAGAGTTATTGCACTTGTCTTGTCAGCACTCTGTGTTGCAATGGTAAACTTCGTTATAATTCCACTTTGTGTCAAATTCTTTACTCGTCTTCGAACAGCCGACTCTGAATAGCCGATTTCGTTTGCAATGTCTACAAAGGACTTTCTCGCATCCTCTTGAAGGATCTTGATTATCTTCTCATCTATAGAATCCTGCTTATTTGACATTTTTTCTTTCCTCTTCCTTGGTAAGTAATTTATCTATCTTTTCCAGTGCAGATGAGACCATAGATTCATCTATCACTAGCGGCGGCAACAACCTAATAATATTTCTTCCAGAGTAAAGCATTAGTATCCCATTTTTTATGCCATCAAGCAATAGATCTCTGACGTCAAACCGAAGTTCTATCGCAATCATTAGTCCTAATCCTCTTATTTCCCTAACTATTTTGTGCTTATCCTTTAAGCCATGTAGTCCATCCTTAAAGTACTTGCCTATTTTGGCTGCGTTATCTACTAGTCTGTCTTCAACTAAAGCATCTAGAGCCGCCGAAGCTGCGGTACACGCTACAGGATTGCCAGCAAATGTAGAAGAGTGTTCCCCGATCTTCATAGAATCAATTATTTCCGGCTTGGCTAGAGTGAGAGCCATCGGTATACCACCACCAATTCCCTTAGCTAGACACATGATATCTGGAATGGTCTTCCAGTGTTCGCCGGCCCACATTTTGCCAGTTCTTCCCAGTCCAGATTGGATTTCATCATAAATTAGAACTATTTTTCGACTCGTACAGACTTCCCGAATTCTTTGTAATAATCCATCCGGCGGGATTATGATGCCTGTCTCACCTTGAATCGGTTCTAATATTACTGTCCCGATCGAGTCGTTTATTTCTTCATCCAACCTTGCTAGATCATTGTAAGGAACGAATTTCACCAAATCCAAAAGCGGCATAAATGGCTTACGGTACTTTTCATTGTATGTAACGGAAAGTGCGCCTAGAGTTTTGCCGTGGTAGCCACCTGCCATTGCAATTATTCCGGCCTTTCCCGTATATTTTCGAGCGAATTTTAGAGCTGCCTCAACTGATTCAGCACCGCTATTGCTAAAGGCTACTTTCGAGAGCCCAGCAGGGGAGATCTTTGCTAATTTTTCCAAAAACTCCAATCGAGTATCGTTATAGGCCGACATATGACAAACGATGAGCTTTTCAACTTGGCTCTTAATTGCTTGAACTACCCTATCGTTACAATGCCCTACTAGGGCTACACCGTACCCGGCCATACAATCGATATATTCTCTCCCTTCATCGTCCCAGACTTTGGCGCCCTTTCCACGTGATATATTTATGGGAAATCTTTGATACAGATTTCCCATAAATCGATCTTCAGAATTCATCTTTGAGTGATTACAGTACATTGATTATGAGAAAGGCACGCGGAGATAGGATTTTCAATTAATCCCGATCCGATAATAGATTCATTCACGCCCATTTCCAGTGCCTCAGTGCACGCTAACAGCTTCTTTTCCATCCCAAATCCGATTGAAGGCAACAATTCCTTGGCCCGTTCTAAGGTCATATTTGAAATAACTTCGCTATTTATGATCAAACCTTTGACATCAGTCATAAACAATATCTTATCGGCTTTTAATCCACCTGCTATGTATGCAGCCGCCCTGTCTCCGTCTATATTGAGAAATTCAAAATCATCACTTAATGCAATAGGTGAGATGACAGGAACATACCCTTCCTTCACAAGGAGATCGACTAATGATGGATCTATATCACGTATTTTACCTGTATAACCTCCTTCAATTATCATCTTCCTACCTTTCTCATTTATTATAACAAGCTTTTTCTTCCGGTCTGCCTTTATGGTAACTCCATCAATCCCAGATATCCCGATCGCCTTTATACCGCATCGTATGAGCATGCCCACGATCATCTTGTTAATCTTTCCAGACATTACCATAGTGTATATTTCAATTGTTTCTTTATCTGTATATCTACTCCTGACCCCTTGTGGGGAAACTATGAACCTTTGCTCCTTACCAAGTTTGGTCGCTATATCTGTAACATCTTTTCCACCGCCATGAACAATCACTATTTTTTCGTTTTTCATGATTTGTCTTACATCCGGAAAGGTACTAGGATGTAAACGATCTGATACGACACTACCACCTAGTTTTATGACTATCATACTGGAGTGACTGGAGTGTGTTTAAGACCATCAGTTTCATCATATGCTAACATGACATTCATATTCTGAATTGCCGAGCCGGCAGCTCCTTTAACTAAATTATCTGATGCCGACAGCGCAACAAGTCTTTGGTTCTCCTCGTCGACTTCGAATCCCAAATCGCAGAAATTAGATCCGATTAAAAACTTTGGATCTGGGAATTTATATAATCCTTTTTTATCACGGATAAATCTGATAAACGGTTCATTCTTGTATGAAGTTCTATAAATTTTCCAGAGATCAATCTCAGGTACTGTTCGCTTTAGGAAGGTATGATTAGTCGTCAAAATCCCTCGTACAACATTTACTGCATGTGGTGTCATACCTATTCTGATCGCTCTCTTGGCAACTAGGGCTAATTCTTGTTCAATTTCTCCTGTATGCCTATGTTTCACTGGTTTGTAAGGACGAATTACACCGTAACGCATGGCATGATGAGTGCCAGCATTTGCTTTAGATCCTGCACCAGAAGATCCTATTTTACTATCGACAATAATATGATCGGTATCTATCAAATCGTTTGCAATCAAGGGTTTTATTGCAAGAAGAGATGTGACAGCCATGCAGCCAGGGCAAGATACCAATTGAGCTCGTTTGATATCGGCCCGATGAAACTCGGGCACGCCATAAACAGATTTTGAGAGTAATTCAGGAAACGGATGTTCCCATCCGTACCACTTTACATAATCTTTTGGATTCTTCAAACGAAAGTCAGCTGATAAATCTACGATCTTAATTCCTAGGTCGTAAAGGTCTTTCACGATCTCCTTTGACTTGCCATGAGGCAGAGCAGTGAATACCAAGTCGCATGTATTACCAAGTCTATCTATACTCATGTCCGAAAATGTGATATCTATGAATCCCTTTAGACTAGGATGTATTCTGTGCACATATTCACCAGCCTTCTGTCTAGAAGTAACAGTACTTAATTCAATCTTTGGATGACCTACTAGAAGGCGCAATAGCTCCCCTCCTACATATCCAGATGCTCCTACTACACCAACTCTCATGCTATCTATTTCTACCCTGTTTCCTCGTTTAGCTTCTTATGAATTTTGTTATAATGCAACAATTTCACTTTCGCTTTCATTTCCATTGATATGTGCGAGACATACATTTGGATAATCTTCATATGACCTGATGGCTGCAACTAGTTCCTTGCGGATTCAATGCTGTAATCTATTATGGCACTTGCGATATCAGTTTTAGCAACCTTAGAAGCCCCATGAAATTCAACAGTGTTATTAATTTCGTGTACTAACAGACCTCTCGTATCATCTTCCATTAGGTCTACTCCCAATACCCCGCCTCCTACCACCCTAGCCGCCTTCAGAGTAATATCTTCTAACTCCTTTGTAATCGATGCCTCTTCTGTTCGACCTCCTCTTGCAATATTCGTCCTCCATTCCTTGTTAGCCGAATACCTATAGACCGCTGCAACAACTCGATCTCCCACTACTATACATCTAAGATCACGAGGCGGTCTCTTAACCATTTCCTGGATATAATATATACGAGATAGAGGATTGTCATCCTCCTCCCTTAATTCTACGATCATATTCGCAGCTTCGTTATCTCGCAAAGTAAATACACCTCGCCCCCACGAGCCAACTATTGGCTTAACTACTAGAGGAAAGCCAGTTTTGTTAATTAAATTTAATAATGATTCTGAGCTGAAAGCGAAATGAGTAGTAGGAGTTGGTATATTTTGTTTAGCAAGCATAATTGAAGTTAGTAATTTATTTCCGCATATTTCACCTACTTTGAAGCTATTAATGACTAAAAATCCTAAAAATTCAAGACATGCAGTTAAGTATAGTCCTCTATAATGACTTATACTTCTTTGTAGGACAACATCGCCTAACTCTAAGTCATTTTTTTTGCTATTGGTACCAATATTGATGCTCTTTGCATCTATAATCTGCGTTTTTAAACCTCTCATTCTAGCTTTGTCATATAATTCCTTTTCTTCAAAGCGAACTTTGTCGTAAATAATGCAAAGTTTGACCATCTACTGTCCCCAATCTTCTCCAATGGATTCTGCCGGTTTTACCTCTATTTTTTGTTCCGATTTTTCGGTTATTTCAAAATTTGCACCGCAGTCAGGGCAAGTTATTATTTCGCCTACCATTGCGTCACTAGGAATGTTGATTTCGGCTCCGCAGTCATTACAGTCTTTCTTCATATTCGCTTTCATCTCCTATTCTGAGATCTGTTTTCGCATATAGAGTTTGCAATTATTGATTGCAAACCCCATAATTCAGAGAAGCCCTTCGCTAGATTTTGATCAAATGTAGAACCTGTGTCATAGGTTGCAAGCGATTCCTTATATATTGAATACATTGATTCCCTTCCTACTACTCGCATCGAACCTCTGTGAATCCGTAACTTGACCTTTCCAGTTACCTTTTCCTGAGAGGATTCTACAAATCTCTCTAGATCGGTTCTAAGAGGTTCCTGCCAAAGTCCAGAATAGACAAGCCATGTCCATTGCTCATCAATCATTTGCTTGAATCGAAGTTGATGATTTGTGAGGACTAATTTTTCGAGGTCTTTGTGAGATTCGATAATTGCTATTGCGGCTGGCGCTTCATAAATTTCCCTCGATTTCACGCCAACTACGCGGTCTTCGATGTGATCTATTATCCCCACACCACAATTGCCGACAGTCTTGTTTAGATCATGTATAATCGTCACCAAATCTCTCTCTTTTCCGTTCAATCCAACAGGCAGACCTTTTTCATACTCTATTTCTATATAAACCGGATCACTATCCTCTGATCTAACAAAGTGGAACAACTCTTCTGGAGGTTCGTAGTAAGAATCTTCAAGCATCCCTCCTTCAACTGCCCTTCCCCAATAGTTGGAATCAATGCTATATTTTTTGGCATCGAGTGAAACTGGTATATTCTCTTCCTTGGCAAATCTTAATTCAACATCTCTAGTCAAATTCATATCTCTAATTGGCGCGACAATCTTTAAATTTGGATCTAGACTTCGAATAGTCACATCAAATCTGATTTGATCATTTCCCTTTCCAGTACACCCGTGGGCAACAATCTTGGCATGTTCCTGATGTGCAATATCTACAAGTTTTGTAGCTATTAGCGGCCTTGCTAGCGCAGTTGCAAGAGGGTACTTTCCCTGATACAGCCCATTTGCTTGTATTGATGGTGAAATGTAACTTTTAGCGAAATCTTTTTTTGCATCGATATGTATGTGTTTAGTGGCACCTAAAGACATCGCCTTTTGTTCCAGATTGGCAAAGTCCTCATCTTGACCAAGGTCTATTGTAAGTGTTACGACGTCTAGATTATTGAGTTTCTGCAAATAACGCACACAAACTGAGGTATCTAATCCGCCAGAATAGGCTAGTATAACTTTGTTGATTGCCATACAAGGCGTTCCCAATAGTAACACTACATTTATATTTTATGATCAAGAATGACCAAAATGAATAATATTAGACCAACCTTGGTCTGGCAAAAATCGATAACTAGTATTGTGAATGACATCATTGCTACCGACCTATCTTATCAAGACTCCCTTCAAAATAACTATTGCAATTTTAGCGGTCTGTCAAGAGTGATCAAACCTGAAATCGAAAGACTGTTGGGAAGGAAAATAAACATGGAAAGCATTGTCACTGCTATCAAACGAGCGAGAAAATTTTATTACATTCACGATCAGGTAATTTCTTCTATCCTGCTTGAGAGTACGATCAGTGTCAAAACTGATGTTGCCAAGATCTCTACTGTCAAAAGTAAGCGAACAGTAGAGAGGGTTGCAAAGGCACTCACAAAGAATGTCAATAGTTTCATAAGCGTTTCTGAAAGCATCTCATCAATAACTTTGGTTTTTGACGATAAGCTATTGAATTACGCAAGAGAGCTATTCGCAGATTATGATATATTGGAAATAGACGAAGATTTAGCTGCGATTATAGTACACAGTCCGGAACAAATTATTAAAACACCAGGTTGCGCTATTGCCTTCTATAATCAGATTTCGAGGAGACACATTAACATAGAAGATACGGTAAGCTGTCACACTGATACTATAATGATAGTAAAGATGAGCGATGTGGGAGGGGCCTTCGACGCTATTACCAAACTAATTTCTCAAGTGCGGCAATATAGAAACAATAAGCGCTAAAAGATTCTAACATATATAGAACTTGAGCAGCCTATGTATAGGAGATACACGGTAGAGGAAGTAAAGCGGCGCATTATTAATGTGCTCCAAAGCGATAACACTGGATTGTCTGGAGTAGAGTTAGCACGCAAGACTGGGATAAATAGGATGACAATCACTAAATATTTGGATCTTCTCCATGCCATCGGATTAATAAAAAAAAAGAAATTAGGCTCAGTAAATGTGTGGTCACTCGAGCAAGGAGCAGCCGATTTTGCATTTCCTATGGAATATCTTGAAATTCAGCAGAGATTTATGGAAGCAATACTGGTGGGCAATGAAGACTCTGCTCGAAGGATCATGATGAATATAATTAATTCACAAGCAGACAGAATAAGGATTTTGTTAGACGTAATTCTGCCAACCTTAAATACAATAAATGAACTTTACGATAGGAGCAAACTTGGCAAGACAGAAAAAATCTACCTCATCAATACTATTATGGAAATTTCAGAGCTTTTGAAATTCAATTTAATAAGAGACGGCATAAAGCAAGAAGTTTTCGCAATGTCGATAGCTGGCTCCCAAGAAGCAACATATTATGCAAAATTTGCAGCTCTAGCATATCAGATGCTTGGTGGATATTCAATCTTCATCGGAAATGTCGAAGACGAACTAGATCCATTTTTTGACATCGATATGCAGCGATTTATCCTTAGGACTTGGGGCAACAAGTTAGGCTCCATGGTTATAATTATTTGCTCTTCTAAAGAAAGCTCTTTAAGGTTTTTATCCACTGCCGCGGTTTCCATCAAGGATAGATTAAAGGGAAAATTACGAATAGTGGCAATGACTATCCCAGAATTGGAATCACTAGCTGAACGCATAGGTGTAGATTTTACAACAAATGACTTGCAATCTCTAATTAACTGGACTGAGAAAGAGTTGAGAAATGCGAAGTAAATTAATTAAATTCAATAAGACTGGGGTGCTGTTCATAGGCATATTTCGTCAAACAGCACTTTACCCGCATATATTTGCAAGAATTCGTCATAACTAATAATCTATATAAGTCAATAAACCAATTCTTACTCTAATCGTGGTTAACGGAGACAACTATCACGACCGTCACGGAGACAACGGTGAGACAATAGATGTTTCAGCTAATGACGGTGATATATTTAATACCAAATTTAAGGTAGCGTTGACCTCTATTTTATTCTCTGTTGGGCTGACTGTTCTAAAACTTCTAGTTGGATTTTCTACCAACAGTCTTAGTATATTAACAGAGGCAATGCACTCCGGTCTCGATGTAATAGCTGCTATTATGACATTGTATGCTATCCATATGGTTGCGCGGCCTCCCGATATGAAGTACACCTATGGCTATGCAAAATTTGAAAGTATTTCAAGCGTTGTTCAGATTGGTCTCCTGTTCGCAACTGCTACCTGGGTTTGTTACGAGGCATTGGAACGAATATTCTTCAAGGTAGTACAACCAGAGATAACAATTTTTTCTTTCGGAATTATGATCATATCCTTGTGTGTGGATTATTTAAGATATAATACATTGAGCAAGACTGCAAGAAAATTTGGTAGCCAAGCGTTAGAAGCTGACGCTATTCATTTCAAGGCAGATATGTTTTCATCAGGGATTGTTATCATCGGCCTAATTCTGGCATCGATTTTTCCGATCGAAAATATTGATGCCTACGTTGCATTGACTATAGCAGCAATGATAATTTATACTTCATTGGGACTAGGAAGAAGAACACTCGACATATTGCTTGATAAAGCCCCCAAAGGAGCCTATCAACGTGTAGTAGAGACTGTTTCTGGGTTGGAGGGAGTAAGTAGTGCTCATGATATACGCGTCAGAAGAATAGGAACAAAGGACTTTGTTGATATGCATATAGAGGTCCCAAGAACGAGTACGCATGCAATGGCGCACAGGATAGCAACTAAAGTAGAAAACAAGATCAGAGAGGCTTTCCCAAATTCGGATGTTCTAGTGCATGTAGATGCAATAGAATCTGGGAACGAGACAATAAGTGATAGGATAAGACTGATTGCGGCTGAAACTGAAGGGATTACTAATATTCATTCCATATACTTTTCGAAGATGCAAAATTCAGATCTCGACAGACGATACAGGGTTATGCATAATGAGTTGCGGAATAGGAATACAAGTGCCATTAGTAAAAATACAACATTACTTCACTTGTATTTAGACGTTCAAATGAATAACACCCTAGGGCTTGAAGCCGCGCACAGAAAGGTCGACGAATTTGAGAGGCGCATTAAATCTGAAATCCCCGAAATACTAAATATTACGACGCATATCGAAACCGAAGTCGTCAAAGAAATAACAATGGGAATAGAAAAACAAGCAAATGCTCTCTATTTAGAGAATATTCGAAAATCGGCCACTTCGGTCTCGGGAGTTATTGATTGCGAAGATGTTGGTATAATAGATATGAATCATGATATCCATATAACTTTGACAATACGGATTGAAACATTTCACGATGGCGATGTAACTACGATAGAAGATGCACACAAAATTGCTACATCTGTTCAGAATTTGATAATTAGAAAAACAGGGGCTGCTAGGGTTATAGTACATACAGAACCATCTTGAGATAATCGGACTAGGACTTCGGAACTACGGTAAAATGGGTTAGCTGTGAATATAAATAGGCTGGAAAGAGACTACTAATGTTCCGAATCTAGATGCTTATGTAGAATGTCTGAGGGAGAGTAATCATGAATGTCCAACCATTCTTCTTTAGTCATCCAATAACTGCAATACCATTGCCTCATACTTTCGTCACAGTCTCCATGACTAGGCATATGGTTCGTGAGATCGTTCTCTATATTTTTGTTGCTGAAACCCGGAATGACAATTTGGTCCAGTAAAGTCAATAATGCCTTTACTCGTATATGTTAGAAATATGTCTGAATTACATGGAAGCAACGATTTAATCAGATATCTGTCTGCAATCGTACCCGTTTCTATCTGGTGCTGCCCTCAGTTATTAACTAAAATTTCATGATATGAACCCTGCATTGTAAAAATAGATACCTTGATGGTCTAGTGGTTAAATGACAATAAAGAGAATCAGAACAAGCGAGTTTCCCATAGGCACTAGATCGTTTTATGACCTCACGAAAAATGCTATACACTGGCTACCGCATTGCAGTAATCACATCAATTGTTTATATAAGAATTAATTCCTAAATTCTAGTGCTTCTAGAATAAAAATCAGCTACAGATTTCAAGTCAAAATTGCCGTATATGATCATGCGCTCATGATTGAGTTAAGGAACCTACAGTCTAAGCTGCATAGAATACTTGGTATGTAGTTAGTTAGAATAAGAGATGAGATTGATGAACTGTTCGTTCCAGTGTAAATATGAGGTCAACCAATTACGTTAAATTATCCAATGAATTCCAAAATTGATGTCTGCTTTATATCGGCCTTTCTACTTTGGCATGGGTCATTTAAAAAAAAGTTTGAATCTGCTAACTTTGTAGTAGGCTCAACTGATTTTTCCGATATTGAAGGAACGGGTGGATCAAACTTATGTGACACTCTTAGTGCAGTACGAGGAATGATCTCCGATCTATTATGATTATTGATTGAGTGTTCTCTTTGGAAGGTGTGTATTTCAGCACGCCGCTTCTCATTTTCAATTCGGCACATTTCCGATCCGGTGTTAACGAATGTCCCATCGTCTAAAAGGACATGCTGTTCCGCTTCTATATTCAGTATTTGATTTGTAGTATCAGAATAACCAGTTTCCAACATATTAGAAACAGCTCTGTCAAGTGGCAAGGGACCTTGGTCCGATTCATAATAGATAATTATTCTGTAAGTTTTGTAAATTCCATTAAAACAATTCACTTATACTCTATTCTCCTCGATGTTAATCAGTACCATTGTTAGCAAATATACACCCAGGCGAGCTTCATCTGACATAGATGAGAATCATCTTAGATATTAATTAGTAATCGAGTATGAGATCTGCTTGACTACACGTCTGGAAGATCGAACTAATTACCTAAAGGATATTTTCGAAACAATCTACGGGCTCATGAACAAGATCTCATTTAACTCGAGAATTATGACTCGTATCTAAATAACGGTCTTTCGCAGTCGTTAAGGGCATTTATCATGTACTAATAATTTTCTAAAAATAGATGAGAATGAACGAATGCTCTTTGACTTAGCAAAGGCAAAATGCAAGACGGCTATTTCCTTTTGCTCTTTGCTTTTGTCTTAGTAGCCTTTCTTACTGGTTTCTTGCTTGCAGTCTTTACTTTTGCGGCTACTTTGGAGCTTCCGCCACCTATTTTAAACATTTTTGTTCCACACGTTGTACAGATACCGCTAATGGCTTGTCGTCCGTTCTTCATCGTTATCTGCTTGTCATCTTTCATGTCTCGTTTGGATTTACATTTTACGCAATAAGCCTGTATTACCAATTTGTAATGATCTCTCTTGCTTAAATATAAGAATAGCTATGAGTGTGACCTATTTTGTTCCCGTAATTTACTCTAATCTCAGCAAAATTGTAAATATTGCAAATGTCTCTTATTTCGTGCTGCCTTAGTCTACTAAATAACTATATTTCATCAGTATTTCAATCTTATTTTTAACAAATCCGACGACGGCAATATGTCGAATTGCCCTGCATCATTGAAGATATATTGTTAAACCTAAAATGTGCATCTGATATGTAACCGATTACGAAATATAATGAATTTCATATGATATTGGCTAGTCACTTATCCTTCCTTCCAAGGAACACCAGGAAAACAAACAAATCCAAGTTACCGCTACTATCAAATTGAATAAAGAAAGGAACCATTACACTCGATTGAACATTTGAATGAAATTCTATAATGCTTTTCAAATATGGAACCTGTTCGTTTAATTTATCAAATTCAACAATACTTGCATGAACTGCAGCATCCAGGACCATAAAGAGAAGCGGAATTAATAAATTATAATTCATCTCATCGGATAAGCACGTACAACTTGTACTATGGATCGACTCAATTGCTAATCTTTATATAGACAACAGCTTTCCTGATTCTGAAGAATGGCGACAACTTCGATCGCAGAAGTAATGACTCAAAAACTAGAAACTATTAAGTCATCTGCATCGGCACAGGACGCTGCAAAAAGAATGAGTGATAAAAGAATTAGTTCATTAGTAGTAACCGATGAGACTGACATAGCAATTGGAATAGTAACTGAACGAGATTTGGTTCGGAGAATATGCGTTCACGACGCCAGCAGTAAACACACAATTGTCGAACAAATAATGTCTTCTGCATTAGTAACTATCGATGCTGACTCACAAATAGATGTAGCAGCCGATATAATGTTACAAAATAATGTCAGACACTTGCTAGTAATACAAGATAATGATACAAACAAACCTGTGGGTATAATAACTCCCAGCGATTTCGTGGGCTATCTTAAGGATAATTTAGACATTGATGATGTTAACGCAAGGATAATAGAGTCCATGAAAGATGTCAATAAAGACCACTCGTAAATGGAGCTTCGTGTAAAGATTTGAATGAGTACCGGTTCATATAGTGTCATATTCTATGCTCGGAAGCTAAGTCTCGTACGCTATATCATAGAAGGTACGGCGGAGGTGTCTTTTCTAATTACCATTTTAGGAACTATAGAATTATTTCTAATCGCTTATTCTGGTCTTACATCATATCTACAAAAATCATGAGCTAGAAGCATTATTTCTAATGCTATAATGTATTTCTAATGACGGCAGTTTTTAGGGAAGGTCATAGAGAAGAGCTGTCGACTTTCGGTTTAGGATTTTGTATCAATTTGAACCAGTACATGAAATTGAAAACAAAATTAGAAGTCGTATCGTGTTTATTTAAAAGGCCTACTTTTAACAATATTGTTGAATCATTGATCAACAACATTATAAAATTGATTCTCGATTAACAAACTATGATCCTGAATGACCTCCGACCTCTAATCTATCTTGTTGTATCGCAGGGCGTAATTCATGATAAATTCTAATTTCAGGTGTATCATTCAAGTATGTAAGATAAGGCCGGAAATCCATCATGCTAATGTATTCGTCAAAAATCTGGAACAGAAATAGTGTATCCGCAGTAGAACAAGCAATGAAATTAATAATATGCTTTATTATCTTATGCAGACAAAAAGGGGATGTTTGGCATAATTAAAACAGCTGTACACTCTTCTTCTTTTTGGCAATCCTATATTCCTTCTAATAAAGGTGTAAAGTGATATTTTCCATGAGTGCTAATTCCCAAAACCGTATAAGGTAAAGAAGTACTCCTAAATAAAAAAAGAGAGCCTTGGCCGGGATTTGGACCCGGGACCTCTGCCTTACCAAGGCAACGCTCTACCAGGCTGAGCTACCAAGGCGACAAGAATTCTACATGACATCAGGGTTTCATTAATGTTGTTATCCTCTAAAATGTTCAACATATAAGATTGTGATCCGTATCGTCTTCTGTATCATATTTTATAGTTAGTTTTGAGCACCTTAGCAACTCATACTTTGTCAAAAGATACATAAGGGAATTAACATCGCCAGACTAGCGGTCTCGGCCTTGGAAAACATAACAGATCACGTTATTATTGTTAGTTTCCACAATGCTCTGCCCAACGATTAATAACTCAAGGTTTTAATTACGTAGATCTAAATAATTCGGATACGATGCGGGGGTTGTAGAGCCCGGCCAAATATGACTTGGATGAATTGGAGACGCGGGACTTAAGATCTTAAGAAATGGGTTATCCCGTCCTTTAGCGGTTCGTGGGTTCGAATCCCACCCCCCGCATTTCAGTTGATGATCAATATCAGATTATAAAATTTAAGCCTTTGAGATACCTTTTATAAATAATGTGTGTAACCTGTCATCGACTAATTCCGGATGAAACGAAGTGGCAACAATATTGTTCTGCTTCACAGCAACGATCTTCTCATTAAACTTCGCTATGACGTCCACTCCTATGCCAATCTCAGTCACTATCGGAGCCCTTATGAAGATGGCCTTAATTTTGCTTTTACCAATTAAGGGTATGTTCAAATAGGTTTCGAACGAATCATTTTGTCTACCAAATGCATTCCTTTCTACAGTAATATCCAATGCAGATAAAAATTTCTGCTTTGTCTCTCCTATAACTCGGTCGTGGGCTTTTCTAGAGAGTAGTATCATACCTGCACATATACCCATTACGGACATACCTTCTGAAATGCGTCTCTTGATAGACTGGAAAACTTTTTCTTGGACTGAAATAAGCGAACTCATTACAGTACTCTCACCGCCTGGAATGATCAAGCCATCTAGATTTTCAATATCCTCAGAGTAGCGAACAACTTTGATCTCTCCGCTTCGTCTAGCTTTCTTCATGGCAGATCTGGTACAGGAAATATTCTCTTCGATGTCGCCCTGTATCCCTAGAACGCCTATATTAACAGAATTCCTCAAATTGGTCCTCTTTCTTGCATTCTCAGGTCAAGATTTTTTGTATCCAATCCAAGAATTGATTTCTTTTCATCAATCATGCCTTGTGCCTTGGCAACTATCTCAGGATTGTCAAAGTGCGTAGTAGCGAGAACGATAGCTCTTGCCCTTTGAGATGCATCGTTGGCTTTAAAAATTCCGGATCCGACAAAGACCCCATCGCAACCCAAATTCATAAGAAACGCTGCATCTGCTGGAGTTGAGATACCTCCAGCGGCGAAATTAACAACAGGCAATCTACCTAAACGAGAAATCTCTTCTACTAGGGGAAAGGGGGCTCTCAGTTCCCTTGCTATATTAAGTAATTCTTGCTTGTCTCCATGGAGGGATCGGATCTTGCGAATTTCATAGTTAACCAGCTTTATATGTGAGACCGCTTCTGCAACATTGCCTGTTCCAGGTTCTCCTTTGGTCCTAATCATCGCACACCCTTCTTCGATCCTTCGCAAAGCTTCGCCAAGATTCTTCGCACCATTAACGAAGGGTGTCGTGAAATCCCATTTCCATATATGTCGCTGTTCATCCGCTGGTGTCAATACCTCACTCTCATCTATCATATCGACACCAATTTCTTGGAGAAGATGAGCCTCAGAAACGTGGCCAATTCTACATTTTGCCATGATTGGGATAGTGACCTTATCAATTATCTCCCTGATCACATTAACACTCGCAGTCCTCGCAACGCCCCCCAATTTTCGTACGTCATATGGTAACTTGTCTAAAACCATAACGGCAACGGCACCGGCGTCTTCAGCTATCTGGGCCTGCTCAGAATTAGTTATGTCCATAACGACACCATGTTTTTGCATTCGTGCAAAACCGCGCTTAACAAGTGTAGTACCTCGAGCAATTCTTGACTTTTCGATCTCCTCAGATTTTGTCTTCCTTGTTTCTTGCTGGACAACAGATATTACCATAGAATGAATTCTCACTTATATAGATATTAATCTTTCAGACCGTGACAAATTAGATGATTCAGGGCCGCAGAAAAAGATAAGTTGCTGGATACAATTCGCTATTACACTGATTTTGTAAACTATATTAGCGGTAGCTGCACAACATAGTAGGATTGAACCCATATGAGTGAAAAAACATCCAGTAGCGACGGGACATTATGTGAATACTGTGGAAACTCGATGGAAGCTTGTATGTGCGCCTGCCCATACTGCGGAGAACTAGACAACTGTGAATGCTGTTTGTATGATGCCGTTACTGGCGGGGGATAATCCAATGCTCCAATACTAAAGCATTAAAAGCAAGAAAAATTCAAATTTATATGAATGACTCAGTTCCATTACGCGGACAATTCATTAACGTGGGTTATAGGTGGAGCACAGGGGAGTGGAGTAGATTCTGCTGCAAATATTTTCTCAAGAGCTTGTGCTCAGGCTGGCTTTCATATTTTCGGTAAAAGAGAATATTATTCTAATATAAAAGGAGAACATAGTTACTTTACAGTTAGAGTTTCTGATGAGCCTATACACTCTCATGTTGACTTAATTGACATTTTAGTTTCTTTTGATGCTGAGACAGTTTTTGTTCACGCTGGCGAGGTGAAGGAAGGTGGAGCTATAATTTATGATTCTGATTTGGCTGAAACAACCCTTCGTGAAGTGCCTACTATAGATGAATATGCTGCTCGAAGAATTTCAAGTATACTCGAGAGCTCTGGAAAAGCCATCTCGGTAAGAGGTATGCTGGACCTTGCCCAGGAAAAGAATATTAAACTTTATGGTATACCATATTTTCGTCTTCTCAAGCAATTCTCAGAACAGATGGGAGATCATACATTAAGCAAGCTAACTAGAACCGTTAATGTCATGGCACTGTCCGCATCAATGGCAATTCTCAACTTTGATAAACATATCTTATCCGAATCTATCAGATATATATTTAGAACTAAGCCAAAAATTGCAGAAAATAATGTGTCAGCTGCCGGCTTTGTATATGATCACGTTAGACTGCAGTTTAGCTCGAAGGATCTGACGCGTGAATTGAAATACAAAAGGCCTCTTGATAACACCATCCTAGTCCAAGGAAATCAATCATCTGCTCTAGGAAAGCTAGTAGCAGGTTGTAGATTCCAAACATACTATCCAATAACTCCGGCAAGTGATGATAGTGAATTTTTAGAATCTAACCAGATCTTGGAGCAGAATAATGGCGAGGAAGGTTCAATTCTAGTGGTACAAACAGAGGATGAGATTGCAGCAGTAACCATGGCGATTGGTGGCGCCTTGACTGGTGTTCGTTCAGCAACGGCTACTTCAGGTCCGGGATTCTCATTAATGGTTGAAGCATTAGGATGGGCCGGAATTAATGAGGTACCCTTGGTGATTTCGTTGTATCAGAGAGCAGGTCCGGCGACCGGGCTTCCTACCAGACACGAACAAGGAGATCTATTGTTTGCCGTGCATGCAGGTCACGGAGAATTTCCAAGGATCGTGTTTTCGTCCGGAGATATAGAAGAGAGTTTTTATGATACGATAAAGGTGTTCAACTTTGCAGAAAAATACCAAATGCCGGTAATCCATCTTTTAGATAAGGCAATCGCAAATAGTGTTACGACTTGCAGGAATTTTGATCAACACAGAATTAAGGTTGATAGAGGACAAACTGTAGACAAGGTTTCGATGGCAGGTGAGAAATTGGATAGAAAATATCTGAGATTTAAGCTAGGCAAAAACCCGATTTCACCTCGTGCTGTGCTCGGAACTCAAAATGGAATATTTTGGAATACAGGAGATGAGCATACAGAAGAAGGTCACATTACCGAGGATCCATATAATCGTATCAATATGATGGATAAGCGTATGAATAAGCTAGACATAGCATTGGAAGAAATTCCAAACGAAGACAAGGCGATAGCTTTTGGTAATAATGAGGATCAAGATGTACTTTCTGTGCTAAGCTGGGGGTCTACAAAGGGATCTATTTTAGATGCATTGAATCAGCTGAACAGGGAAGGAGAAAAGATGAGATTTATCCAGCTTCGCTTGCTGCACCCCTTTCCGGCTAGCCTTCTTGAGACGTTGATACGAGGTTCCAAGATTTTGGTCGATATTGAAATGAATTATTCTGCGCAGCTTGCATCAATGGTAGAACAACGTCTGAATCGTAAGATCGATTACACAGTAGTAAAATATAATGGTAGGCCTATGTCGTCTAGCGAGATTTATAATGCGTTAAAGCTAATAATTAGTGGAAATGCTCCAAGGAGACAAGTATTAGAAAATGGCACTTAAGTTTGCAGATTATAAAACAGATGTTCATAACGATTGGTGTCCTGGATGTGGTGATTTTGGGATTCTCAACGCTATCCAGATGGCATTGGCTGATCTTCAAATCCCTGCTCATAACTCTGTTATTTTTTCTGGCATAGGATGTTCTGGTAAGACGCCTCATTTTATTAATACATATGGAATTCACACTCTACACGGAAGAGTTTTACCTTTTGCCCAAGGAGCCAAGCTGTCGAATCCCGATCTGGAAGTTATCGCCGTGGGCGGTGATGGAGATGGTTTAGGCATCGGTGCGGGACATTTCGTTAGTGCTGGGAGAAGAAACGTGGATATGGCATATATCGTCTTTAACAATGGTGTTTATGGCCTGACAAAGGGACAAGCAGCTCCTACACTAAAGTTGGGAATGAAAACAAAATCTTTGTCCAAACCAAATGTGAATAATTCCGTTAACCCTATAGCGCTTGCATTAGTGTCTGGATTTACGTTCATAGCTCGAGGCTATTCATATGATGTGAGACACCTAAAGGAACTCATTAAAAAATCTATTGAACATCCCGGATTGGCATATTTGGACGTTCTTCAGCCCTGCCCTACATACAACGATATTAATACTCGTGAATGGTACCAAGGAATGGGTAATATCGACGAGGATACCCATAAGCAGAAACCTAGGATTTACAAACTCGAGGATACTGGATATGACGGACGTGTCCGCTCGGAAGAGACTCATTCTAAAATGGTGCAAGCTATTGAAAAGTCTAATGAGTGGGATGACAAGATTCCGATAGGTTTATTCTATCAAAACGAGCAAATTCCAACATATAAGGAGAGGATAGATTCGAAGATTCCTAGCTACGTTAAAAATCCCCCCGCCAAACAGACTATAATGGACCAAGATGGTGTACCAACTGGGGATATAGCCAAATTGTTGGAATCTCTTAGAATAGATCGCTAAAAATGCTCTCTTTGTCGAGCTAGGAAATTCAGCATATTTATTGATCGGCATCATTATGTGCACTGTGAACTTCTAGGCTGTGGATGATAAGGGATAAGAATTAATGGCAGTTGAATTGTAAATTTGAATTAATATAAGGTTCAGATTAGCCTCTTCTGATGGTAAGCTGTTATTTACCGGTATTTACTTGATATATCAACGTGTATTGCAACATACATACATACATACATACATATATATATACATATATACATATATACAACGCAACTCTAGAATTTGTTAGAATATAGTTCTGGATAAAATCCTTAGAAAAATAAAAAAAGGAAAATTAGATTGGAAGACCTAGTCCCACTTACTCCACGCGGCCATCCACCTATATGTCCACGTGTTTAGTTTGGCACCCAAAGCCGCAATTGGTACTGATAGCACTGCCCCCGCGCCTGCTCCTAAGGCTACAGGACTATTGTAGAATTTACCTACCTGAGGTTCAATCGGAGTCATGTATGGCGGCAATGTCGGACGGGGATACTTGAAGGCTACCTCTAATGGATCTCTGATCAGTAAAAGGTTGATCATATTGAACATTGGAAGAGATAATCCTACTAGCGTTCCGCCAATTATTATAGCAGCATGCTTATTCCTCCTAGTCGCCCAATAAGTCAAGTCTAATAACATTGCCGAGGGTATCCAGATAGGCACTGTGACGAAGTCGTATGGGTAGCCTAATGCGAACCAGGCGCCTTTTGCAACCCATGTATATATCGTCATAATGGTTGCATAATAAGTAGCGGTACCCGGCACGCCCGTAAACAGCATATAGTATATTGCCCCTACCACAAGCATTGTCGATTGAGATATAGAGAATACGACAAATGACGTCCATGCCCAATCGGTGTAGAAGATATAGTCTCCAGCATTAATAGTCAATAGTGTGCTATTTACAGCAACTACTACTATGAAGAGGTAGTGCGTTGTGCGTCGAAGCCAGACCATTAGTAACGTACTCTGATAGGTAATATATAAAATTTATGAGCAATCAACTAGCTAGTTGTATTTTGATGGCAAATTTTTAGAACATCACTATCTTTTAAAAAAGTATCAAAACTTAGAAAAAGAGTGAAAAAATATACGATAAAAAAATGGCACTTCTGCTGCAAATTAAACTAGAAATTTAAAAGTCTAGTATGCATAACCA
>Ga0070716_100000060_pt1 | contig 42993 bp, 39 predicted proteins | sample LARL112metaG_FD_71395 | JGI IMG/M metagenome (GOLD analysis project Ga0070716, IMG submission 71395) | Corn, switchgrass and miscanthus rhizosphere microbial communities from Kellogg Biological Station, Michigan, USA - LAR L11-2 metaG | ecosystem: Host-associated > Plants > Roots > Rhizosphere... | reverse complement strand
ATTAAAATCACGTGTTTTTGCGAAAAACAGTTAATATGAGTTCAGATTCAGCTCTTGAACGGACTGTAAATAAGGTTTTATCCCAGAAGGAGTCAGATTTGATTACACAGATTGACTCGGCTTACCATGAGTCAATGAATAATCTAGAATCATCTAGGACATTGATAGAATCCGATTACGAGAAGATTATTGATGCAGCCAAGAAGCAAGGGGATAATTTGAAAAGACAGATAATTGGTTCAACTAGATTGAATGCGAGAAACAAGCAATTATTATTAGTCGAGGCAGCGGTTAACGAAGTGTTCGAAAAGGCAAAAGTAGCATTGCGTTCTGTAGGAAAAGATGAAAATTACAAGCAATTAATGAATAGGCTACTCGATGAGGGTTTGTCGGCTATAGGAAAAGATGACATGATTGTTGAATGCAGCAAGAATGATACAGAATTAGTTAAAAAATTGACAGCCTTCTCCGATAGACAGAAAAAAATCAAACTGACATTAAGTGAAAAACCGGTAGATGTTATTGGTGGGGTACGTGTCAGATCAGCTGATCTTTCGCTGACCTACGACGGAACATTGGATTCTAGAATTGAAAGACTCAAACCTTTAATAAGGAAAAGTATTGTCCAGATGCTAAGAGGAGAGGGTTAAGATTATGGTTGCCAGAGGCAGTATTGTTTGGGTCAGCGGTCCAGCCGTTAAGGCAGATGGTATGTCTTCGACTAAGATGTATGAGACCGTCGAAGTAGGAGAATCAAAACTAATCGGTGAAGTAATTAGATTAACAGGAGACGTTGGATTTGTGCAAGTTTACGAATCCACCTCCGGATTAAAGCCTGGCGAACCAGTGGTAGGTACTGGTCAACCGCTATCCGTTCTTTTGGGACCAGGAGTTATTGGTAGAATTTATGACGGGATTCAACGGCCACTTGTCGAAATGGCCCAAAAGACGGGAGATTTCATCGGAAGAGGGATTGCGACCACCCCCGTCGATATGAAGAAAAAATACAAATTCCTTCCGCAGGCAAAGAATGGGGACACGGTACAACCGGGTTCTGTTCTCGGGACCGTGCAGGAAACGCCGTTACTGACTCACAGTATCTTAGTTCCTCCAAACCATCGTGGAGGAACGATACGTGATATGGCAAGTGAGGGAGACTATGATGTAAATCAAGTTATAGCGAATACTGAACGAAGTGGGTACAAGACAGAGTTGAGTATGTACCACAGATGGCCTGTCAGAAAGCCCAGACCTTACGCTGAGAGATATGACCCGTCGGTACCACTTATCACCGGACAACGTATAATTGATACCTACTTTCCCATTGCAAAGGGAGGGACTGGAGCTATCCCTGGTGGATTTGGAACAGGCAAGACCGTTACATTACATCAAATTGCCAAATGGGCCGATTCAAAAGTTGTAGTTTACATTGGCTGCGGAGAAAGAGGTAACGAGATGACTGAAGTACTTGTAGAATTTCCTCATTTAATTGATCCACGGTCAGGCAGACCACTAATGGAGAGAACCGTGCTTGTTGCGAATACGAGTAACATGCCTGTTGCCGCTAGGGAAGCATCTATCTATACCGGTGTAACTATTGCAGAATACTATCGTGATATGGGATTTGATGTTGTCCTTGTTGCTGACTCTACAAGTAGATGGGCAGAAGCATTAAGGGAGATGTCCGGCCGACTTGAGGAAATGCCTGCCGAAGAAGGATATCCATCATATCTGGCTTCAAGACTTGCAGAGTTCTATGAAAGAGCCGGTCGTGTAAGGGCCTTAGGCTCTCCTGAGAGAGCAGGATCAGTCACGATAGTAGGCGCAGTGTCACCTTCTGGAGCAGATTTTACTGAACCGGTAACAACCCACACCATTAGATTCATCAAGACTTTTTGGGCGTTGGACACAAGGCTAGCTTACTCTAGACACTATCCATCTATCAATTGGATGCAGTCCTACTCGGGATATTTAGAAGATGTATCGAAGTGGTGGAAGCAAAATGTTAGCGCAGACTGGTATGAGCTTAGGGCCCAATCTTATGAAATTTTGCAAAGGGAGGACACATTAAAAGAGATAGTTCGACTATTGGGACCAGAAGCCCTTCCGGACGAAGAAAAATTAATCCTGGAACTCGCAAGGATGATCAAAATTGGAATACTACAACAAAACTCCTTTGATAATGTTGACACCTATTGCAGCCCTGAAAAGCAATTGAAATTAGTAAGATTAATGATTAAATTCTACAAGGAATCTCAAAAGGCTCTTAGAGAAGGTATTCCTTTGGCTGATATAAGAGCTATGCCAATCATTACTACTCTCTTAAAGGCCAAATTTGAAATACCTGACGATCAGGTCTCAAAGCTGGATGATCTAGATAATAGACTGTCTGAGGAGTTTCACGGTATTTCACGAGAGGAGGCGAAGGTAGTTGTCTGAAACTGTAGGAATAGAGTATACCAAAGTCGCGGAGATTAAAGGCCCACTTATGGTAATTGATGACATTACAAAAGCCTCATTTGATGAGCTTGTCGAAATCGAATCAGCCGACGGAGAGCGACGATTGGGTAAAGTCTTGGAAGTTGGATTTGGCAAGGCCGTAGTTCAAGTATTTGAAGGTACTACAGGCCTTGCAATTTCGGGAACGAAGGCAAAATTCCTCGGAAAGACTATGACCATGCCTGTTTCCCAAGAGTTGTTAGGAAGGGTTTTTGACGGTCTAGGTAGGCCGAATGATTCATTGCCTGAACCTGTTGCAGATAGGTTCATAGATGTTAATGGGGAGCCTATGAATCCGGAAAGAAGAGAATATCCCACGTCATTCATTCAAACCGGTGTGTCGGTAATCGATGGAATGCTCACATTGGTAAGAGGACAAAAACTGCCAATATTCTCTGGCTCCGGGATGCCGCACAATATATTGGCTGCTCAGATCGCTCGCCAGGCCACCGTTGTGGGAACTAAGGAAGATTTTGCAGTAGTATTTGCGGCCATTGGAGTGCAGTACTCTGAGGCTCAGTATTTCAAGCGGAGTCTAGAAGAGTCAGGGGCCTTGCGTCGTAGCGTGCTATTTCTTAACTTGGCGGATGATCCTGCGATCGAAAGAATCATCACGCCTAGGGTGGCCCTAACTGTGGCTGAATATCTTGCATTTGATTTGGGGATGCATGTTCTAGCTATTTTGACTGACATGACGAACTATGCTGAAGCCTTACGAGAGATTAGCGCTGCTAGGGAAGAAGTACCTGGTAGAAAAGGCTATCCAGGATACCTCTATACAGATCTTGCTAACAATTATGAACGCGCAGGAAGAATAAAGGGAAAGGATGGCAGCGTGACTCAAGTTCCTATCTTGTCAATGCCAGCTGATGACATTACTCATCCGATACCGGATTTAACTGGTTATATTACAGAGGGACAAATTGTTCTTGGTAGAGATTTATTTAGAAAAGGGATCTATCCATCAGTAAACGTGCTCATGTCCTTGTCAAGACTAATGAAGGATGGTGTAGGGGAAGGGAAGACTAGAGGGGATCATATGGAAGTTGGAAATCAGTTGTACGATGCCTATTCCAGAGCACAAGAAGTACGAGCCCTCGCAGAAATTGTAGGTAAAGCTGGTTTGACTGGTGTTGATCTCAAATATCTTGAGGCAGGTGATTTATTTGAAAGTCACTTTTTAAAACAAAATCATGACGAGAATAGGACGTTAGAAGAGACTATGAGCAGGGCATGGGATGTCCTCTCCTCACTGCCAGAAGGTGAACTAACTAAAATAAAAGAAAAGAATGTCAGGCAATACTACAAGGGGAAGTCATAATATCCAATGTCCTTCGGGGGCCGAGTTATAGCCACAAAAATAGAGCTAATAAAGATCAGACGTTCACTGCATGTGGGAAAAATGGTTCACAAAATATTGGATGATAAACGAGAGGTACTTCTAAAAAAGATTGATGAAATGATCGAGGAAGCAAACAAGGCTAGAAGCGATATTTGGAGACCACTTGGCCAAATTTACACTTCAGTCTATGATTCGTACATGTCATTGGGCACAACTACTCTGGAATCAATCGCCGATTCCACGCCTAGCGTGATGGAGGTAGACGTTAACGTGAGAAGGATTGTAGACGTAAAAATACCAACTCTTCAGGTAAAGACCAGGGAAGGTGGTCAGGAGCTGTCGTACGGGTTTATTGAAACGAACTCTTCAGTAGACAAGGCGGCCAAGCTGATTAAAAATATCCTTCCGAAAATCTGCAAAGCTGCTGAATACGAGAATGCGATCTTTAGCCTAGCTAAAGAGTTAGAACGGACCCAGAAACTTATCAATGCACTAGAATACGTAATTATCCCTCAATATGAGCACGCAATTTACTTTATCCGATCCACGCTAGAAGAACGTGAAAGGGAAGAATTTGTGCGTCTAAAGAAGGTAAAAGTCGTCCTGGATAGAAAAAAATCAAGTTAGTACCTTTAATGATGGGACCCAATTAGTATACCGATTTTAGGGATTATTTTAATTGCTATTCGATGTTCTAATGAAATCTCGATTAATTTAGTTATAATTAAATAGGGCATTTGATCTCGAAACCGTATGAATGTTAAAACGAACGAGCGTATACTCGTTCCTGTTTTGGCGGTTACAATTAGTCTTACCCTTGTGTTTTTGGCAGTACCTGAATTTCCACTGGCCCACGCACAAACGGCCGCACAAAAGGCAGCCGTAGCTGGTGGCGCAGCTGGCGCCCAAGCTCAATCTTCAAAACTTATTGGTGCGGGACTGGCTTTCGGTTTGGCAGGAGCTGGGGCTGGAATAGGTTTGGGATTTGTTGGTGCAGCTGGTTTAGCGGCAATTAGCGATAATCCAAAAATGCAGTCAAGAGTTTTCATCTTCGTAGGAATGGTAGAATCCATCGCAATTTACGGCATTGTAATGATGTTCATCATCCTAGGTCAATAGAATAAACGATTCGAAATTTTGGCCAAAGAATAATAATTCAAATGCTTTTGTTATGCATCATCTGGCGATCATCGCTGGTAGGGTTAACCAATACTATAACCCGAAATTCAAAATGAAAGAGCAAAGAATTTAAAGAGACTACGTTTACAAGCAAGTGTAAAAATGGGCCTGGCCAAACTGATGAAAGCCACCGTAATCTTGCCTAGAGTGGAAACGCAGGAGGTAGTGAGCAAGTTAGCAGAATTAGAATGGTTTCATTCCCTTCCAAACACCTCTGAACATTCTAATCCTTTTTTAGATGACTTGTTACTAAAGGCTCAAAAAGAATTTCAAGATGTAGACGAAGTAACAAGAGCGCTGAATATCCCATTAGAGACTGGCGTTATGAACACTATGTTCAAGGGAGCGCCAAAGGGAAAAACCGAGTATGTCATAAAGGATATTCAGAATGTCGTAGCAGATTTGGAAGAGAGAGGAAGATTGATACTCAATGAGCCAAAAAAGATCTTGGCAGAACGGAACATAATAGCAAAGCAGTTAGAGGAGCACAAGAGCATCGAGAGTGCCCTAAAAGTAGCAGCTAATTTGAATCTCAATTTGGCATTATTCAGAAAGTTGAAATATTTTTATGCTGAGATATTCGTCGTAGACTCTAAGGACCTCGTCGAAATTGAGAAGAGCTTGGGTGATCTTCAAGTCTTTACTAGCAAATTGTCTGATGATAAATCATCAATTGTAGTCCTAGGGACATCCGAAGATTCAGAAAGAATCGTAAAGGTGCTCAGAGGGTTTGGTATACACCCTGTCCAAATACCTGCCAGCGCCACCCAAAATCCGAAAGTCGCCTATTCAGAAGCTCATACTAAAGTAAAGGAACTCGAGGTCAAGTCTACTGAAATTGGGAAGAAGATTGAAAAGTTAAGAAAATCTAACTTAAGTCAACTACTATCATTGCATGAGACGGCAAAAATTGCAAAAGACGTTTTAGAAATAACTAGAAAACCAGGCGGCACAAGAAATTTTGCTTTATACAGTGGATATATACCCGATAAAATGAAGGGTAAATTTAATAATCTTACGAAAAATTACATTTCAGTTGTCGAGGATGCACATGTTCATACTGTGAATGAAGGTAATCAGGAGCTAGTATTACCAACACTACTGACTAATAAAAAATATATACGCACATTTGAGGTGATTACAGAAACTCAGGGTACTCCTAGAACAGATGAGGTAGATCCGACGCCAATTATTGCTTTTGTGTGGCCTATTTTCTTCGGATTAATGTTCGCAGATTTAGGTCATGGATTGCTGCTTTTCGGGCTGGGTATGCTGCTGAAACAGAGAGGTAATGGATCCATTACCACATGGGGCACTCTTATAGCCGCTAGTGGAGCCGCTGCTGCCATTGCTGGCTTGGGTACGGGTGAATTTTTTGGCTTTCATATCCTCGGAATAGCTGTACTTGCACCAATAACATCCCATATTCCATTCATTGGCGTCTTAAATATTTCAGAGCTAACATTTGTACAAGTAGTGAAGATTCTAAAAGTCTCAGTGGCTATAGGAATTGTGCATTTGCTGCTGGCATTCTTTCTTAGGCTTCACAAGGATATTAAAGACGGTAACAAGCTCTTTGTGTGGTTTCATGATATTCCTAACATTATTCAATTTCTCGCAATAGTGTCACTCGTACTAGCAGCCATAGGTTCTGGATACGATATCATCGGTATGTTTGGAGTTGCTGGCCACACTCATACGGAACCTGTTCCGTGGTTGTCATATACTTTTGGCCGATGGGTAACGGTGGATATTGTAGCAAAGGCAGCAGTTCCTGTGATTTTTGCGACTGTTGGAATCATGATATACGGTGGATGGAAAGAACAGAAAGAGGCAGCCAAACATGGTCACGATGAGGGTGGAGGGTTTATGGGCATCGTTATTGAAGTGATACTTGTTAGGATAGTTGAAATGCTATCAAATATAATCAGCTATACCAGATTAGGGATAATGCTGCTAGTACATTCTGCCCTCTTAGTGACTGTGAACCAATCATATCTACATGGAGGCGGGCTTGCAGTACTAATAGGTGGGAACATTGGAATTATGTTAATTGAGGGATTGATTGTTTACATTCAGACAATTAGATTACATCTATATGAATGGTTCCCCAAGTGGTATATTGGCGAAGGGGTTGAGTTCAAAAAACTAGTGCCTAGCATGCTATATTCGAATGTGATTTGGAGAAGTAGCAAAGAAGATGCCGGCCCACGATATAAGAAGCCTGACAAGATAGTGCAAGAGCAAAAAGTCTAATAAAAATACGTTAAATCGAAGGATATCCTTCCTTTCATGAATGGTGAAAGGAAAATATCAAATTAAGACAATTCGAGTAGCTAGATGAAAATATCAAATTCTGCTAGAACAAACGTTGGATAATGATCTAAAATAAATAGATACAGTAACCGCGAGTTAGGTAATATGTGCCGATGGTGAAGACATTATGATTATGAATAAGAATATTGTCTAAGATAGCTCCTACTCCTATGGAATCCATTTGCACTGGATTGATACCCCGCAATATCCCGCAGTCTGTCACTAGAAAATGAACTATGTTGAACGGATATTTTATCAAATTCGCTAATTGGGAAGTGGGCAAAAAAATTATCAATTAGTGAAATCTATAACTACTGTCAGACTATAATGAACGGCATAGAATGACATAATCTATTGTATTTAAGCATCCTCAACCTAGTTTGTCGGATCCAACATAATTGAAAGATGACAATTTAAAATGGATTGAACTGTTAGACAAAGAACCCTGTATACTTTGGTTTACCCATCATGCGTCCAGTATTATCACGTAAAATAATTGAACTTACCGGAACAACACTATGTATTCCAGCAAGATAATGACGATTATGAATCACTGCAAGTACGTATTCATATCTCCAGAGAAGATATTTTTCCTTTTCATTCATCAGATCTTTTATTGGTATTACTGGTTCATCAAATTGAGTAGCGTAATCATTATTTAGAGAACTATCGATGCTTTCAGTTCCACTTTTCTGTTTGTAGTCCCATAATTGGTAGGTATCCCACATCGAATCAATAGATTCAGGCCTATTTCTTGTATAAAGCAAGCGCGGCCTAAATACTATTATCATGCTTAAACACAACATAGAAATACCCAGAAAAAAATAGGCGTCGGCAGCCTGCACGATCGATTCATGGGTTATGAGTACCTTTATTCCCTTAAAATTGCCTTCTTGATGTATGTTTAAACCATAAAACGGAAGAGTAATACCTGTAAAAACCAAAACAAGTCCTAGTATGGAGATACTTATAGGTAGGAGTCCAGCCCATACAATAGATATTTCGACAAGGAAAAGTAAAATAATAGTTGCAGTAAGGATGAAATTCTGTATTGTAGATTCACTGGAGATTACTGTGACAGCAGCAGAATGAAGAACAAATAAAAGTATTATACTGAGCAATCCTGGGACCAGAAGTGTAATTTTATTTGCGAATACTCCTCGAAAGATATTGCGAATACTTTTGTAAATTAGATTACAAGTTAGAACTTTTGCAACATCATCTGTATTCATGAATTTTATAAACCGCAGTCCAGGCATTAAATATTATGCAGTATGATCGCCCGATCATATAGGCTATCCATAATAAATCCATTATTCACCATCGGTTAAGACACTAGGTCATTAATCGTAAGGGTACGCGCACAGTACCTACATTCAAGTATAATGTTTTGTTTATCTACAATGTCTAACGTAGATCTAATATCCTCCTCGCTATTACTGATACATTTAAGATTGGGACATCTAAAAATTCCTACTATAGAATCTGGAAGCTGGATTTTGCGCTTTTCGACTAGTTTATAGTCCTTTATTATATTGATTGTGGCCCGGGGAGCAATTAATGCAAGTTTATCTGTCTCATATTTCATCAAGAATTTATTTTCGATTTTGACAATATCTTTTTTTATATGTTTGTTGCTTGGTACGTTCAGTGCTACTGTGATGACGTTCCCATCTTTACCAGTTATGTCGATGACGCGCAAGACTACTAATGCTTTCCCGGCTTCGATATGATCGATTACCGTTCCGTCCTTGATTCTTCGGACTAGTAGCTGACTTGCATCAGACATTCAAAACAAATTATGATTACGAGGATAAAAGCGTTGGTTTACTGGGAAATCCAACAAAATAGATTGTTCAGAAAACACCTGAATTAATATTAGTTATTTAATATTATTAGAAACGTCAAATAAACACCTATTCTAAGAATATACTTTAGTTTAGTACAGTTAATAGTTTTTCCTTTCTAAATGTTAAGAAATCAAATAAATAGCTTCACTACCAACCCATACATGGGCTATCCCTCTTCCACGGTTACCACACTCAACGGATGTCCAGTCGCATTTCTGTGTTCTGTAGCGGTTTCCTTGTCCGGAAATTGGTTATTACACTTATCACACTTGTATGCATAGTCCATAATAAAACTCTCTGTACGCTATTGGTTAATATTGTTTCATATTTTTGCTCACCAATTAGTATGCATGAAACTCATTTGGGGATAACAAGTACTAACATCTGTGTCACAGCCTCCTCCAGTACGGGTACAAGATCTACCGCAAATAGTAGATATTCTCTGAAGGCAATCTGACGATAAGCTTTGCCATGAGATCCCGAAGGGAAGATTCATTTGTTTCTATAGAAGACTTTTTACCTAGTATGGATCGGTACATGTGTTAAGATGGGAAAGACTAAGAGTGCGTCTAACAAAACTAAAGATCAAGATGAATCTATCCCTAAATGGGCTGAGGATGAGATCAAATCTGTTCAATTTGATCAGCCAGAGAACTTGACCAGAACAGGCTACATACTCGATATTTATGGAAATGACTATAAAATAGATATTCAGCTTTACGAATCTCTTCCTGATGGTAGAAACATTATTGAGGGTTTGGATGTTCCTAGGTCAATGAATATAGGAGAGTTCATGAAAGGTTATGTATATGAATTTAAGATAAAGATGTACAAAGGACCTCTTAGTGAAAAGGTCACAGAATTTTTGAGGACAAAGTTTAATCTTGATATGAATATGATTTATAAATTCGAACTGCAGGAATTACAGCTCATGGATGTAGAATCTGAAACTGCTGAGAGTCTGGATAACGAAACAGACTAATCCTGCCTGACTTTAGACTAATAAATTATTCAAAATAGAATAGTTGCGTAGACGCAGTTGCCTGTTCACTATATAAGGAACAGGATTCCTATATATTTACGGTATCATTTCCGTCCTTCTCATTCTTCCAATCTTTTGATTCAGCGGAGGGTTTGTCCAAATTAATATTCTTTCTGTGTTTGATCTCGCTCGCATTATATGAGTTAGACTCTCTGTCTGGAGAATCTAGAGAATCAGGAAGTACTGCTTTATCTATAAACTTAGAGTGCTGTGCTTTCGTAACTGTGACTTTGCCTAACGCAAGTCTCATAAGAGCAATCCAAGTGATTACTAATGGAACATGATAAGATGCGATCCTCCATGCGATTATTACACTCAAGTGTGAGTTTATTGTTAGATCGTGAAGCGAAGGAAGGCTATTCAAATTCGAAATATACGCCCACATTCCCAGTTCTGCAAGTCCGGATCCGCCTATCGTGATGGGTAAATTTGATAACGCAGTAGATGCAGAGGTGGCCATAACTGAATCAAAGATGCCAAGATACGGTCCGACGGTATCAATTAGCACCATAAACGACATACCCTGTAGAATAAATGCCAAAAATGTGATTGCAATCCCTACCGCAAAGGTCTTGCCGGCAGTCTTTGAATTAAAGTTTTCTCTACTCATTTGACATAGGTCTGCAATAGCAGTGTTGATGGAGTTGATAGATCGTTGCGCCCTTTCTCTTGGAACAAACCTTTGAACTACCAGCAAAGAGAATGAAGGTAGCCTCAAAACTCGTCGAGCAGAAAAGAACATTAATAGAAACCAGAAAGCAAAGGTCGGGATCGTAATCAATATGACTATGATTCCAATGAAGTAACCTCCGTGCAAGATCGATACTGCTCCTGCCATGAATGCAAGGAAAGTACCAACGAACACATCAGCTACGATCTCCATCGTAGTGATCCAAGCGGCTTTTCCAGTCAATACGCCCTTTCTGGTCAACCATGCAATCCTTACTAGTTCTCCGCCTACGTAAGATGGTGTGGTTTGAGTAACAAACTGGCCTCCTAAGCTCGCACAAATAGTTTCACCTGTAGTACCGACATTATGTCCTATGAATTTTTTAATGAAATATTTGAACCTGACGGCTTGCAGAAGGTATTTGCCCATGATTGACATAGAAGAAAAAATAAATGGAACTAGGCCGACCTTGAAGATATCCGCTGGAGAAATATGAATAAAAAAAATCATAATAAGGAAAGGTACTATACTAGCCGGAATTGCTATCAGCCGCCAGTTCATTAAGGCTCAATCATGGTCTACAATAGAGTCATATAATAATCAATAGAAACTAATAAGACAAAACGTCCTCATAGTTGGAAAGAAATCATTTGGATGCTATATTTATAACTGGGACAGCGGGGTCGGGAAAATCTGCCTTAACATCAAGATTAATTCAATGGTATAAAGATAATAGCGCCTACCCGGTGAGTCTTAATTTAGACCCCGGATCCTTAAAATTGCCATACGAGCCAGATGTAGATGTAAGGGACTATATTGAAGTTAATACTCTAATGGAAAAATATGATCTAGGTCCCAACGGTTCCCTCGTCATGGCAAGCGATCTGATAGCAACTCGACTGGATGAAATCCAGACTGAGGTAAACGAGCTAAATCCAGATTACGTCATTATTGACACACCAGGACAAATTGAATTATTTGCATTTAGAGCTAGTGGACCATATTTTGTGACAAATTTTCAAGCGGATAATAAGGCATCGGTTTTTGCTTTTGACGGGATGCTCGTTTCATCACCTGTTAACTATATTTCCATTTCATTGTTGTCATCCGCTGTAAAGTTACGATTGAAGATGGCACAAGTAAATGCCTTGACAAAACGAGATCTATTACTTGATAGATTGCAGGATATACTCGAATGGTCTACTTCGATGACTTCTTTAGAAAAGAGTCTTGATAGTGAGAAAGACAGTGAATATTCTCTTTTATGCAAAGAAATAGCAAGAAGTTATAGCTTGGGGGGGTTCGCAGAGGATCTTTTCGCAATTTCTAATCTCACAATGAGTGGAATGGTAAATCTGGTTGCAGCTCTTGCAAGAATACTTAATCAAGGCGAGGAAGTAAGAGACTGATATAGTGAATGGCCATAATGCCCACCAGAAGTTCAGATGCCTCCAATGAGGAGCACACTGAATTCATAACTTGCAGTGCAGTTGCACATTCATCAACTGCTAATCTAGGTCCTGGCTTTGACGTATTTGGACTAGGCCTTGATGCGTTCGAGGACGTTGTCACAATTACAAGAGGAAAGAAGATAGAAGATCCTGTGCCTCATGTCAAGCTTGCTTTGTCAGGTGATGGCTCTGAGACAATTTCTCCGAACGCAAGCGAGAATACTGCCGGGTTAGTGGTTAGAAGGATGATGTACGACCTTAATCTGAAATGCAAGAAGAATTGGGATCTAGATCTTCACATCTTAAAGAATATACCCACAGGCTATGGAATGGGTAGTAGCGCTGCCTCTGCTGCGGCTGCTGCACTTGCATTCGACGGCTTATTCAACTTACGGCTGCCACGGAACAGGCTTATTAGGTATGCAGCGGAAGGAGAGATAGCAAGTGCCGGTACCATACATTACGATAATGTTTCTGGCTCTATGCTTGGAGGTTTTGTTATAGTACGTTCTTCTCCAGACGTTGATTTCGTAAGACTTGATGTTCCTAAAGATCTATTTCTAGCTATAGCAGTTCCAGTTATGGATGTTCCTCTAAAAAAGACTGCCGTAGCCAGGAGCGTCTTGCCCAAGACAATTCCATTGGACGATGTAGTACAAAACATATCTAATGCAAGTACAGTAGTAGCAGGGTTTGCACTGAAGGATACTATGATGATCGCAAAAGGCATAAATGATCTGATTGTCGAACCATCGAGAAGACATTTAATTCCTGGATACGATTTGGTAAAGCGAAATGCACTAAATGAAGGGGCCTTAGCCGTTACGATTAGTGGTGCAGGTCCTTCCATGATCTCTATCCTTAATGATAAAAAGACTGCAAGTCGTGTAGCTAATTCTATGGCTGAGGGATTTCTCGAGGCTGGTATAAAAAATGCCAAAGCAATTGTATGTCGCCCGAGTCAGGGCGCGAAAATAGTGGAGGTACCTAAATAGCATTTATGAAATAATGCTAATCTTAAATATCGCATTCATACCACATAATGCTATAGAACAATCTAGACTCATGGCATCAGGTGCATACATCACTAAATGTCAAGCTTTCTACGTCATCACTTTGAAGCCTATTTCTTTCCTTTGTTTAGGAAGTCGGACATCATTTTCTGTCTGTCACCATGAGCAAAGCATAAAGCCCATCCATAAATCTCTAACCGAAGTCCTGCATCTATATCAACATCCATACCTTTATTAATCAACATTTTACTAGTTTTAACTGCATTGATACTATTTTTAGTAATCTCTTTTGCAAATTGGATGCAATCTTCGATTAGCATTTTATTAAGGGTCTTGGCTACATCAGAACCAGCTTGAGTATTTGTAGCTCTTTTCTTTTCAGTCTCGCTCTTGTCACTTGAGCTTTTTGCGCGGTCCTGCGTGGGTTCTACTTGAGCGGCTGACGCAACAGGGGCTTCATCTAATTTCACTACTTTGTTTACGAGACCAATTTGGAACGCCTCTTCTGCAGTAATCATTTTGCCAGTAAATACCAACTCCTTGGCCTTTGCGGGGCCGACGATCCTGACTAGCCTCTGAGTTCCTCCCCATCCGGGTGGAATTCCTATTGTAACTTCGGGTTGCCCTATTCTGGCAGTACTCGCGGCAATTCGTATATCACATACCAATGCAAGCTCGCATCCACCGCCTAATGCATACCCATTTATAGCTGCAATGACTGGTTTTCCAATCCTTTCTATTTTATTGAGAACACTTTGCGCAGAACTCGCATATTTTTCTGCTTGTACTGGGTCGATGTTAACCATGAATGCAATATCTGCACCAGCGCAAAATGCTTTTTCACCTGAGCCAGTTATAATTACAACCTTTATGCCGTCATCAACACCAACTATTTCAATTGCCCTAGATAGCTCTGCGATAACATCCGTATTCATGGCGTTTAGAGCTTCTGGTCTATTGATCCTAATGATTGCGATATCTCCTAAAGGTTCGATTTGTACATATTTCATGCCAGTGGACATAGTTACCGACATCTCTTACTTTAAATATAACCCTATCGTCATGTAGACTCGTCTGTAGTTCCTGGTCCCAGAATCGTCCACAAGTAGTTTTGCAAATGTCAATAGATGCCAATTCAGATATATATTAATGTAAGTGATCTGTCTAGGTTTTCTTAGTCTATCTGTTAATGTTGCAATTCCTTTAGAGCATCAGTACTAGGTATCGGTAATAACTTTACCAATCACTAAGCCTGATTATCAACTGCGCTAGGATTAGATTTGGTGAGATTATTGACATTTTGCTTGTCCTCTCCACCTGCATCAGTCCAAAGATATTGAAAATAATCCTTGGCAAAACGAGCCAAACCCGGGTGATCGGCCCAAATGGCTATGGGTTCAAAAGCCCCATTATCACTTCTTCCCTCAGCCAACAATATCACAACTTGTCTGCTATCTCCTATGACCCCGCCACCAAACATATTGTTCTTGAGTCTTACACTGGCTACTCTAGATATCATCCGCACGGTTTCTTGGCTTGTTTCTTCAGAGGCAAGTACTGTAATTCTTACACCTTTTTCGTGAGACATTCTTAGGAGAGGCTGAGTAAGCTTTGCAATATCTTCTGCTGCCTGAGGTAATGCTATAAGCAATTCTTGTTCAGAGGTTTCAATGATTTCATTGACTTTGGCAGCAATATTGTAAACCCCACGTACTACCCATATCTCAGGCTTCTCTTTCATGCCACTCTTTTCGTAAATCGGCATTAGCTCACTTTGGATAAGGTTTTGATTATCGCGTATAACATTCTCCATTCGCATCTTCATAGCATCCAGCGCTGTTGAAGGAGACTTTGGGAAGAATTTCTGCGGTCTAGAGCTATCTGACTCGAGCCAGCCATTATCCTCTAAACTATTTAATACCTCATAAATCTTAGAATATGGCACGCTTGATGTCTTGCTAATAGCAGCTGCAGTCATTTGACCGTACTCTAATAGGGCCATATATACGCGGATTTCATAGCCTGTTAGACCAAGGCTCTCCATCGCCTTCTTCGATTTGTCGCTAATACTCATGTCTAGGGGTTAGAACAAGTTAAAGTTTGTAATATATTTACCTTTAAGGCCGATAAACCTCACTTCTAGAATATTTTTATTTATCTTTTTGGACATTTTGTCTAACTACCCATTCACCTTAGGAGTAGGTAGGTTATATTTATATAGATAAAATGTGCTACTCGTAAAAGGTATTGTAGGTAATTGACTATGGATTTAATTCAGATTTCGAATCTATCAACAAGGACAACTGATGTATCTAAACATTCCATAAGGTTCACCCAGAGTATATGTCCAGATTGTAACATGATATTGGACGCAGAAGTTTTTGAACGGGGAGGTCAGGTCTACATGACCAAGAACTGCCCCACTCATGGCGAATGTGAGGAATTGTATTTCGGATCTTACGACATGTATAAAAAATTCAGCACATATTGGAAGGATGGAAAGGGAGCCCATGCCCCGAATGTTATGATCGATAAATGTGCTTGTCCAACAAATTGTGGGCTCTGTACAAATCACTTGTCGCATTCAGGTTTGGCAAATATGATAGTGACAAATAGATGCGACTTGACATGTTGGTATTGCTTTTTCTATGTCAAGAAAGGTCTTGAAGGTGCGTACTTGTATGAACCAAATCATGAACAAGTAAGAGCAATGATGAAGACGTTGAAAGCTCAAAAACCAATTGCAGGAAATTCAATTCAGATAACCGGGGGTGAGCCTATGCTAAGAGATGATATTACTGAGCTGATTCGCATAATGAAAGAAGAAGGTGTTGACCATATTCAGATGAATACGAATGGTATAAAGTTGGCGCTTTCTCCTGAAACCATGAGACAAATAAGAACAGCTGGTGTCAGCAATCTTTATCTTTCGTTTGATGGAGTTACTCCTAGAACTAATCCAAAGAACCATTGGGAAGTTCCGTATACCTTAGAATCTGCAAGAAAGTGCGGAATGACGGTTGTATTTGTACCAACTGTGATTAAATCCATTAATGATCATGAATTGGGAGGAATAATTGGATATGCACAAAAGAATATGGATGTTGTGCATGCAGTGAATTTCCAGCCTGTTTCATTAACTGGTAGAATGTCAAAGAAGGAACGGGAAAAGTATAGAATCACGATCCCTGATTGTATCAAAAGAATTGAGGAGCAAACTAATGGTCAGATCACTACCGATGCATGGTTTCCAGTTCCATCATGCATGCCAATGACTGATATCATAGAAGCTTTTTCAAAGAAGCCGAAATATGAGCTTTCTATTCATTTCGCATGCGGTGCGGGTACATATGTATTTGAAGACTCGGAGACAAAGAAATTAACCCCACTTACTAGTTTTGTTGATATTAGGGGATTGCTAGAATACTTTGAAGAGAAAAGTGATGAAATAAAATCAGGTTCTAACAGATATTTAGCAATATTGAAAGTAATGCACAAGCTTAATCAGTTTGTTGACCAAAGCAAACAGCCGCGCGGCTTGGATCTTGCAAAAATGTTTTCAAGTATTCTCTTGAAACAGAACTTTGACTCTGTCGGGTCATGGCACGGGAGATCACTATTTTTGGGAATGATGCACTTTCAAGATAAATATAATGAAGATCTCGAGAGATTGCAAAGATGCGACATCCATTATCTTACTCCTGATCTTAGAATAATCCCATTCTGTGCCTTTAATGTCATTCCAGAATGGTACAGAGATAGAATTCAGAAGAAGTATAGCATTCCAGTAGAAGAATGGGAGCGAACCCAAGGTCACACACTTGAAGCAGGTTTGTATAGAGGACTAATGCGACGCGGTAAACCCGAAGCAGAAATGGGATGCGCCATGTCTGAGATGCACAAGGCAGCTGCCGAGTCCGCAGGGATCGGCGATGATCATAGAGGCGTCGAGCTTCGTAACGGCATGGCTGGAGCTTAAGAAACATTTAAACAAGTATCTGTACAGAGACTAAACCAATCATGGCAAGATTGGGCCTCGGCCCACTGTCTTTGTTACGGGTTCAGCGTTGTGGACGGTATTTCCACATTCCTGAATGAGGAAATGCGGTACTAATCTAACTGAAGTACAATTGTTAAAATTATGTAGGTTTTCTTCAAATGTGAATATATGCTTCCTGATAATTTTTAATGATGCATTGTTTAGTCTCACAGCAAACAATCACTTTTATATAACTAGGGAGAAAATAAGATTAGACAAACGATGACGAAACCAGCCCTACTGAGTTTCCAGTGATGTAGATCTTGAGTTTGGAGTCTGTCTAGAGTAGTAAATACAATTTTGTTGTTCTAAGACGCAAGTTCATAAACTTGATAAGTGGCTAAATCTTTTTATATACCGCAAATTGGTGCATATCGAAACAACTGCGTCACTTGAGAATTTTCGACAATTTATTATCTTTAGTACATGCAGATCCTTCATTCCTGAAATATATCTCCGAGATTATGAGGTTTTTCCAGAACGTGAAGAGGGTCCAGGCGCTATATATATAGAGGCGGCTGACAAAGTTACGTTAAAACGCATTCGTGAAATGACATTTGTTAACGCCAAAGAAATCCTAGGGATTATCTATTCGTCAAAGAGTGGTAATACTCAACTAAAGTGGAGGCAGACGAGGAAGAGATCTGGAAAGGTGCAGGGAGAAGCTTCGGCTAATGCTCTTGTTAATCTTGTACAATCTGGAGTTCTTACTCAAGAATGGGTAGATGGTTATTTGAAATCACCTCAAATCAAATACAAGAATAGCGAACAAGGGTCTCCATCTGGCTCCATATCTTAAGCGAGCTAAGAATTTTAAAGTAAAAAGAAGAAGAAGTAGAATGAAGGGAGCACTAGATAAATTTTAGTCTTTATCTATGATCGTTAAGGATGTTAAAGGATCTTCTGAAAAGGCCTATTATGTTATTCCTGAAGATGCAGATGATCTGTTCACAGTAAGAAGGATAATCGAGAAAGATGATCAGGTTATTTCTGTCACAAGCAGAGTAATAAAACAAATCAAGGAGTATTCAAGACCTGAAAAAGGAGATCGCGTCAAAATTAGAGTCGCACTTAATGTCGAAAAGGTTAGCCTGGATAGTCTCGTAGATCGATTACGAATTTCAGGCATCATCACAAATACAGATAACGATCTAGTCCCAAGAGGTGCGCATCATTCACTTACTATTCAGATAGGTGATTCGATAACCATTGATAAGGGAAGGGAGTGGCAAGCCTCAGAAATCGCCATCCTAAAGAGATCTCTAAGCAATGCGGCCTCGAGTTTTATCCTTGTAGCAATTGATAATCGCGAGGCAGCAGTTGCGAAACTCTCTGGAACGCATCTCAATATTATTCAGAACATATATTCTGGTTATAGTGGCAAGCGATATCCGCAACATTCTCGGCACAATAGCCAAGACACCTTTTTAGGTGATATTGCCAGGATGATCAGATCTATAGATAGAACAGTTGGTGATACCGTCGATACCGGTGTTGAAACAAGAATACTTGTATTTGGTCCGGGAGAAACAAAACGTACTCTCTATAATTTCCTAATGACCGACAAGCCGTCCATCAGCAATGAAAGACTATTGATAGTTAATGGAGTGGATGTCGCTGGCGAAGACGGAATTCTAGTATTTCTTCGCTCAGATTCAGCCAAGGATGTTATGAGTACAAGTAAAATTGTTGCTGTCTCGAAAATTATAGATGAAATAATGCGACAAGTACAAAAGGGGATTCCGAAATACGCTATGGGTATGAAGGAAGTTTCAAAAGCGGCCTCCGTAGGAGCTATTGAGAGTTTGGCCTTCTCTGATTCTGTATATTCAAATGCAGAAGAGGATACGATAATACAGTTATTAAATAAGGTTGAACGACAGGGTGCAAATACATATGCAGTTGATTCATCAACTGACATGGGACTCCGGGTGACTTCACTAGGTGGAATAGTTGCCCTGTTAAGATACCACGTTTCGTAGCCTTTTTCAATGTTTTGTATAAATAGAACAAGTAATGGCTTTCTTGAGTATAAGATGAATTGAAAGAGGTTAAAGACGAAGATGAATTTTAACTCTTATTTCATTTCTTATTTCTTGCCAGATTTTTCTGATTATCTTCTTGGAGCGCGTCGGGATAGTCAGACGTTTCGCTATCTAACCAAGAGAGGTACGCCTTAGAGAATCTGTTGGTTTTCAGCTCTACAATTTCAGGAACCTCATATGGATGAATTTTTTCTATTTCATGTATGAGAGCAGGTACTCTTTTGCGTGTTGACTTGAATAGAGCCAAGTACTCTTCGTGAATTTCTAGCTTGCCTTTCCAATGATAAAGCGAGTCGATTTTAATCACGTTTATGCATGCACACAGGTGTTTATCCACAATCAAATTTCTGGCTACAGCTGAAAATATGCGGCGCTCTGGAAATGTTGATACTATTATAGCGCCATCCTTTCTATTCTTTTTTAGAACAGTCCTCGATGCCATATATGTAGGTAATCCTACTTCTAGTAATACTTTCCAAAGACTATTTATAGTTCATTACAAATAGACCATCAGCATTTTGTTAACAAAAGCAGCTATGCGATAGAGAGAACCTGAATAAGGTCAGATTAATAGGACGATAAATCAGATCAGTCATCCATATATCTAATACATTATTTAGTATATGATAACACGCATTAAAGTAAGTTACGTTAATGTTGCTCAGAAGCGTAGTTATGAATTGGTTCGTAGAAAGGGCGGTTGCTTCCTGTACATCATACTACCAAGAACGTCTGATTAATGGCAGGGACATTTTTATGAATTCAGACAAAAACCCATTTGTATAGCACCTAACAACGTGAATCTGCTAATACCTTTACACGAATTCAAAGTATCTCCGTTCGCATGCAAATTAAGCAAGTTCAAGCGGGAAGTCTGGCCAGTGGTATCTTCTGATAGCTCAATGGTGTCGTTAGATTATTAAGGATCACAAAAGTTCATCTAGATGTGATAGATGCTCAATTATGCTGAAAGCCTTAATAATCCTTTTCCTAGTTCTTGAGGTGAACTTTTTGATCGAGTCCTTATTGCAAGGATATATCGTTAGCCCTGCGATGTCTGCTAACGAATCTTTGCTAAGAGTTGTAGGTCATAAATGTGTCAAAGAGGTGGAAATCTTGAATTGCTCAGGTAGGGTAAATAACGAAGGCTCTACAAATACTAACCTCGTCGACCTAATAATTTACCTAAAAAATAACAATGGCAAAGTCACGAATATGATAGAGACAACCACTCGACCACTTATCATTGCATCAAGCGGACATGGAGTATATAACATAACTGTTGATCAATCACGATTAGCGCCTGACTGGGCAACGTCTGGAGCCTTTGCATTTTCCAGATGAAATGCCATTTCGAGCAATATTATTTGTTATGCACAGATAACCTCACTAAAACATAACCTGCAATAGACTGCATCGGTATCTTCATTTGCAATTTGAGCGAGTTTGTTGATTTATCCAAAATATTCGCTAACCCTTGCGGAACATAGTTGTCTGGTAAAAGATAGATTAGCCGGACTACAGATTATTTTGAACTTAATTCAAAACTGTAATGATATTTTATAAGAAAGTACAGATTATTTTACTCAAACAATCCTCCGCCCGCAAATTATATACTGTTTTAAGGGAAGAAAACTATACTATAAGATCAACTGAGATAGTACCATAAGAATATCTAGGATATGTTAAGTATATGTAAGATAATTAATTATCCCAATATTTCAGCTAAGATTGTCTAACATCGTGCTACGATGTCTCACTGCTTACTTTATATTGAGATACAAATTTAAAAACTTAAGTTTGAATGCCAATTTCAGATTATTTAGAAACTATAATTCTGAGCAGGGACATGACTTTTTTCGTAGTACATTTTTTTTGAATACCAGAAGACTCACTGTTCAAAGCTACTTTCTAATCGCCGTTATCGGCCTTCTAGTCCTTTCCACAATAACGTATGGCAGTCCAAATCATATCAATCTGTATGCAAAGTCTCATAACGATAAGGGAGAAAATAATGATAGTGGTAAGACTGTTGCATCCAATACAGCTGATTCTAATAATGAAAATTTGCAAATGAAAGACAATGCAGACACACCGCACGATGAAACACAAGTCCCTACACATCCAATAGTGGCGACACGTCCGATTACGTCAAGCCCATCTATGATGTCTGTACCAATTGGAAAAAACTGTGCCACCAATCTTAGTGAGAGACCAAATCCTGTTGAATATTTGACATACTTTAATTGTGGACACGTTACCAAATTACAAAACGGTACTACATTAAGGGAGTTCTCATTGGTAGTTAGCGAGAACAACGTTCTCCCAATTACTGATAACAAAACTGACCCAGTACTGTATAATGCATGGACTTTCAACAATACAATTCCAGGCCCAACGATGAGAATGACTCAAGGAGATCTAGTAAAGATCACAGTTTATAATTCGAAATCGTCTCTTCATCCTCACTCGTTACATATGCATTCGATTCATTCAGGGATGATGGATGGAGTAACCGGTATGGCCGGCACTATACCACCGGGGGGACACTACACTTATACATTCACAGCTACACCGTACGGTGTATATCCTTATCATTGTCATGTGGCGCCTGTGCAATCGCATATTAATCATGGACTATATGGTGCCATGATAATCGATCCAAAGGTGCCTAGGCCTCCAGCAAGAGAGATGGTGATGCTAATGAATGGCTATAACCTGAAAGACGATTATAGTACCAACGCTTCAGCTACAGAACAACAACCTCCAACGGCCTCTGCTTTGCGCACAAATTTTGAAAAAGCAACTGCATCAGATGAGGGTTCAGGACCAGGAAATCAGATATACAGCGTGAACGGTCCTGCATTTATCTATAATGACTATCCAATACAGCTGGCGACAGGACAGCAGTATAGAATTTACTTGGTCAACATGCTTGAATTTGATCCCATGAATAATTTTCACTTGCATGGAAATATGTTCGAATATTATCCTGCCGGCACCGGGCTAAATCCTACTTATAAAACCGATATCGTTGAACTAGCACAGGGAGATAGGGGGATAGTTGAATTTAACTATACTAAACCTGGAATGTATATGTTTCATGCCCATACTACTGAATTTACCAACCTAGGATGGATGGGCATGTTCAACGTTGTCAATCATCCCGATACAATGACACAATCCGTAGCTACGATCTCCTCGACACCTGTTAAATCACATCAGACTATAAAACTTCACCATAATCAGGATTCACCAATGAATATCAATAGGCCACCATTTGTTCCTGGGATATAGGGACAAGAGAACATTTTTTCAACCCTTACAAAAAAGGGTAACGCTTTTTATTCCCTAATACCATCTATACAACGTAATATAAAATAAAATATAATATAATATAATAATATATAATATGACTTAAGCAGACAATACGTTGATTTTCTGGCAAAGACAATTATGTATGAATATCAAACAATTTATTGATAGTGGTAGAAAAAGAGAACAATACTTGCAGTGCATGATCCTTGGATAAACGATCAACATCAAACACCCCAACTGTCTTATTGGAAAGTAAATTTAAGGAACATGTAATTGAGATGATTGAATTTCTCTCTGATTATACATTAGATATCGACAGCATTATTAGCATAGCTTGTCTCTTTTTCCATTTGAAAATTGTAATGGATCTAATTATATTCGCTAATAGAGACTTTAACGGAATATTATCAAGCTAAAACAATAAATACCAATGTTGAAATTCAGGTCAACGATACCCGGAATGTTTACCACGTAAACGGTATAGCTATCGAGAAGATCATTATAGAAGCTTTATTGATATGGTACTTTCACAATGAATAATACTTTCAGCAAACATCTAGCTCACATCTCAACTTCAAAATATAGGCTTTTTCATTCGCGAGCCACATTTACTACAACTATTAATACCGTCTATTTCAGCCCCGCATCCTAAGCAAATATACCTTACTTTTACCGACTCATTACCAAACCAGCTGAAACCTTCTCCTCCTGCTTTTTCATCACTAAAACCCAAAGATTTTAATGCTCCGGTCTGTTTTTTCCTAATGTAGAATAAAATTCCTACGAATATCGCCATATTTAAAATAATACCGATGAAATAGCCAAACACGTAACCAATTACAAAACAAGCCGCTAAACTACCTCCAATAAACAATAATTGTCTTTTTAGAATTGGTTTAAGGGTATTGTTCATTATCTCCTTTACAAGTTTATAGTGGAGTATATCATATATATGAATATGTTTAGACTTGATTTAAGTAACTAGTCATTGTAACTAATCAAACAATGGGAATTCCAGACATTGATCCCAGTATTACGGAGTGAGTTTTGGCTTAATGATGTAACCACATTTCATAGGATCAATTTTCATGTGTCAAGGAAACATAAGCTTGAAATTTATCTGATTCCCTGTTTGTTCTAATCAGTAGTTCGCATTACTAAATATAGTGCAAGTAACTCAAAAACTCGATCTAAATAAATCATTAAATAATTGATTCGATATGATTCTTATGGAAAAGTATGACTTCTGGAAAGTACTTCAACAAAGGGGTAAAAGCTCTGGATTCGCCTGATATCGGACATGTTGTAAGAGAAACCCCAGATAAAATTATTGTATTTGGAGGAAAGCATGAAAGGTACGATATACCAATTTCTGAAATTCAACAAATTGGTGCTAATGTCCTAGTCGGTCTTAGTTTCAAGGATATTGTAAACAAGTACAAAGTAGATCGTGAAAGCCCACTTCCATCTAGCCGTAAAGACCCATGGGCTTCCCCATCTGGGAGAATTGATCTTGGAACTTATGAAAAAGAATACCCTAAATCTCTGTTTAACAAGGGAGTCCGAGCGAATAATGAAGACCATGTTGGATATATAATGAAAGAAACTTCTGATAAGATAATTGTCTTTGGAGATCGAGGTTATAGGTACGATATTCCTAAATCGCACATAATTGCAGTTGGCAGAAACGTAATATTAGATTTAGATTTTCCAGAAATTTTCAAATATGAAGTTGATAGAAACGCTCCATTGCCGACGGGCGAGGCTGTTAACCAGTTGATAAATGAAGCATACCCAGATGATTACCATGGACCAGCAGACAAATCCACTTCATCGAGGTATCTTTATCCAAAAGACAAAAAATAGTTGTACAGGAGGCAAGAATTGCGAGATACTCTATGTTAATGTTTCTTTTTTTCTGATGTTATAGGTCTAGGGATGCTTTGATTGTAATCTCTGAATTTCATATTAGATAGAAGAGGCAGACAATTGGCTTTATGAATTTGAAATGGCACTTGAAACGCCAGACAAGCGAAATAATCAACCTTTTATTAGTACTGAGCTTTCTAATGTAATTTTACAATATTTACTGTAAAAGAATACAAAGATAGCGTTACCATAAGTGGATGAGCATAGTACATAAGGAGTGCAAGAAGTCAATGGAAATAGTTAGCTATCATTAATGGATTAATTAAGTTATAACTTGAAGTAAAGATAAATTATACGAATTTACCGGTCACTCAAGATCTCATTATAATTGCTAAGTATAATTAAAGTCAATCATTCAGATATTCTGATTGGATATTTACGATTTGAAAGGTAAGAGAACTAAACTGAAAATTACCAGATTCTGCTAGGATGGGTTATAAGCACTACATCTTAGGTTACTAACCCGGTATAGCTGCATCACTAGAGCACCAGATTAAGAAATGGAATTACTTGAGTTTATGAAATCATTAGATCATTAGTCGGCAAAAGCGTGAATATACGCTTGGTAGCAATTATTCATATTCCATTTGGTACAGCTCTTAAAATCCAGTATTACATTTGATGTAATTTACTATTGTCTTCATGTTTGCAATATTATTGCAATAAATACTTTGAACTGGCTTGTTGCAAATTATGCAAAAAATATTATGCTACTCCACTGTGTTTATAGAATTGAGGATTTGCTTAGAAGAGTCATTTTAGATGTAGATTCAGGTATCGATGACGTCATTGCTATTTTAGTGGCTTTGAGGTCAAGTAATATCTGTGTAGTTGGTATTAGCACCGTAAATGGCAACGTCAATCCTAATATTGGCATGTCGAATGTTTTGAAGGCACTTGAAATTGAGAATAGGCTGAATATTCCTGTATTCCAAGGTGCAAGAAGATCCTTAAGGAACCGCTCACAGTCCTCTAAAATGAAAATAGGAAGAGAAGTAAGCCACGGAAGGCGAGGATTAGGTAATCTGGTTCTAGATGATAAAAAGATGAACGAACTCTGGAATAGAATCACTCCTGATGCTCTAAAGGGAACACACAATTATTCGGACTTCATTGAATTCATTTTACAAAAGTATCCGGATGATAATATTTCAATCATAGCTACTGGGCCTCTAACTAACATTGCAACGATGGTAATGAAAGAAAGTGAATCTCAGCAGAGGATCAAAGAAATCTCAATAATGGGAGGTTTATATCGTGAAACTGGAAAACCAGCTGGAGATATAGAGAGATCTGTAGAATTCAATTTTTATTCTGACCCTGAGGCGGCTAAAATAGTCCTAAATGCTAAACATCGATTCATGATAAGAATTGTTGGACTTAATCTCACTCAGAATCCTAAGTGTTCAATAAATAAGGATTTAGTGAAAAGGATTTGTAGTACTAATGGTCATGGCAGATCTCCCTCTGAAGCTTCAAAATTCCTATCATCATTACTTGATTACAAGCTAGAACGAAATACCGGTCTATATTTGCACGATGTATTAGCCGTATTCATGCTAGAAGAGCCTTCACTTTTTAGGTTCGTTAAAGGAGAAGTGGAAATTTTGACCAATGAAGGAAGTGAACGTGGGTTATCTGTATTTAAAAAAGACTCGGCAGGCCAGGTACTGGTCGCATTTTGTGTCAACGGGTCAAGGTTCAGGCACTTACTTCAAGGTAGATTGAGATGTATAGGTACATAATACTACAATACATTACCAACTTACGAATTTATTAGATGACTTTGGATTAGAGCTGCCTAGTGAATATATTTCTCAATCTCGAATGTAGCTTTTAAGAATAGTTTTGCAGTAAAGGGCAATATAAAAATTCTACCAGATTACCGCTAAATAATAATATACCTGAATATATTACACGTATATTCTTTAGAAATTTCTATCAGTCCTTTTATATACGTGAGAATGTTCTAGTATAATGATGTTTACAAAACAGACGTCATTAATCATTGGGGTAGGCGTACTAGCGATTGCGCTATCTTTGCTTGCGATAGCACCTATTGTAAGCAACGATGCATTTGCTGGAGGCCATCATCACCACCACCATCATCATCACCACCACCACCACCACCATCATCATCACCACCACCATCATCATCACCACCACCACTAGAGGTAAGAACTCGATAACAAACAAGGCATAACAGCCTAATTTTTTTTCTTTAATTTTCGACCTAAATTTAGTACTGTTTCTGATGCCGTAACAATCGTACAAGCACAGTGACTAGTGGTATTTTCATGTTATATTTTGACATCGTACAAACGGGTGCATGAGAGATTTTACACTCGTACTGAAATAATTAATGCAAAGTATATTTTCATCGAGCCCGCTCGGTTGGATCTCCGAGGACTATTTTAGATTTTCATGCCTCCAAAGATGGCTACAAATATAGACAATTCATTCTTATTCAATATTCAAATTCGATTTAGATTTACATTTAACTTGAACATAATTTTAGAGGTCTACGTAAAAATACTTCATTATGTTCTAACCATATTTGGATTGGTTAACCATGCAATGCTTAGATATCTCAGTATGATTTTACTATAAAATCTTGCTACATAAAGTATAAAGTATTTACTTTATATAGCAAATAGCATAACCAATAAATAAATTTGCTTAGAGATATTAATATAATTGCAAGAGGAATCCATTATGACAAGGATACTAGAATCTCTGATCGAGTCTAGATCGATATGTAAAATTCTGAGCATTGCAAAAGAGATAGATTCTCATAACATATACTATAGATCAATAGAAAAGAATATTCCAGACTATAATAATTCTGTCAGTATTGCTGGTCAGTTGAAAGGACAGACTAAGCAATATGATCGGTTATTCAATCGTTGGCTGAACTAGTACGAGCAGTCAATAATTATATTACAAATCAGACGGCTTAGTATTGAAGTTATCCGGCTCAAAAGTATTCGTAGGGTGCGACTAGACTAGCAATTGTAACAAATACATCTAAATCATATTGTCTTTTGGTAGGCCTGAACCTGTGATTACCTTTTATCTCACAACCCAAGATGTTATCCTCAGAACTGCCCCTTTTGGCTTGCATTTTACAGGATCAACTTCCGCTGAAAATAATCAACCTAATGGAACGATTATGATTATAATACCAATAATTTATAAATATATTGGTAGTATGCATAATGGTATTTGTGTTAGATTGACTCAAACAAAATATCTTTTTCAAGACGTCATACTTACTAAAAACAGCCTGGATTACACTTCGGAGAGCCTGGGAGACTCGATTATTGCTAGTTGTTACAACTTCAACTATTGAGATTTAAGGTTACCAATAAAGGTAAGAGCATTACTCCTTTACTTTGCCAACGGTCCGACCCAAAATTCGATATCTATATCCAACTAGCTAAAAAAATGATAGATGAACTTAAGAAATCTTCATCAATGAGAGAAGCGAAAGGGGCTCTTATGAAAAAAATAGCGTCTCTTGAATCAATCTATGATGACTACAAGCTGGTAAGAGGTTTTTATGCTTTGTTAGAGCGAAGATGTACCTATGGCTACAGCTATATTCTGAGTGACATGGACTATATTCCAAACAATAAATCAGGCAACATGAACAATTTCGTGGCCAGTTATAATTCTGCATTCGAAAATAAGAATGTCCCATCCTACATTAGGAAGATGTTATTCGAGCTAGGTTCAGAGAGAGGATTTCCACTCACAGATATTGACAGGAATGAAATCGTCAATACAGTTGCAGCCAAGATGAGCACGTCTGCCGAAGTAGTTTCGAATCTTATGTGGAGAGATCAGGAAGAAAACTTATTATTAGAAAAATTCGAGCCGATTACTCCAGAGGGATTGATTGCGTGGTATAATTTGTCACTTGTTCAAACCCTTCTGTTTAATTGTATAAAACTCGAGTTTTCGTTGAATGGTGGTACGAATTGGAAGTATGCTCTTAGAGCTGTAAAAAGGCTTGGGCTGATGTATAATCTAGAGTCCCGTACTTATACTGACGAAAAATCAGCCTCTGAAGACATCTCCCGGACTATTCAGAATAATGATCATACAGAGTCGGATAATGAGGACTCAATAATTTGTTCCATCGATGGTCCGCTTAGTATTTTCAAACTCACTGATAGATATGGAACATCTATAGCAAGATTGATTCCGTTGATAACCTCTTTGACCAGCTGGTCATTAAAAGCATGGATTGTAAGGAAAACTTTGTCACTAGGCAAGAAGATCTATGAATTCGAAATGTCAGATACTTCTTCTTACCTGTTAGCAGAACCAAAATTGAACAGTACGGAATCTAGAAGTGAAGAGACGTCGGGCAGTGATTATTTCGATAGTAACGTAGAGAAAAAATTTGCTACTAGATTCCTTCAATCTGTTAGTGATTGGAAGTTGATTAGGGAGCCTGACCCACTGATACTTCAAAATGGTAAAGCCATGATTCCTGACTTTGTATTTGAAAAATATGACCAAAAAATATACTTGGAAATAATAGGATTTTGGACCAAAGAATATCTGTTGAGAAAGGTCCAAAAACTGAAGGCCATTACAGGTATAGCAAACTCTAGCCGGAGAAATAAGATTGATCTCTTGATTGCGATAAATCATGATGTCTATGCATCGAGTTCATCTAATTTGACTGAAACTCGCGCATGGAATTCCTTGGTATCTTCGATAACTGACAAAAGATTGATAGTCTATAATAATCAAAATATACCACTGAAGCCCATCCTGGACTATCTTAGATGTATAGATCAGGAACATGCTAAAAATTTGAAAGCGAATGAGTTAACCCATATTGTAGACGAACTTTTTCAGGCTATGAGTAATCATAGTGAAGTAATTTCAATCACTGCGTTAGCAAAGGCATGGAACATCGAGTCTGATACTCTATTGGAAATAATTCAGTCACAAGCTCGAAATAAAGATCGTTTAGGCAATTACCTTATAGTCGATAAATATTTGATTTCAGATAGGAAGCTAAAAAAGTTGAAGGATTTAATTGATAATACGGATAGTTTAAGCGAGGTAAATAGCATATTGGGTAAAAATGATATACCTGAATCCTGTCTTTTGGACATTATCTCAAAATTTGGATTTGATGTAATTTGGCACGGTATGGATAGCAGCCGCGCGTCTCTCAGAAAGAAATTGAGCTCGTAAATTCGATCTATTCTTTTCAAATAAGGATTCGTGTAAAACTAGAGGCTTGATTAAGAAGCAGGACAAGATGTTAGTTTATACTCTAAAGTGGATAATTCTATCGCCTATAAGAACATATGCATTATATCTCCTAAAAATGAGCCAACAAACAATATATAGTAACATTCTGCTTAGAAATGTTGTCCGCCAGGCAGGAAGTACCTAGTTATTCGCCCAATAACCGTCACTGACTGCAGAATGTTAGGTCTGATTGAAGGGATGCTGAATGTCCGTCTGGAAGCGTATATCATTTTGATGGGGACATCGATAAACTGTTTTCTGGGGAAACAGTCCATCTTCCACATATGGCTTCGGATTATTCTAATCAAAATGTTGTCTTTTTACCCCAAAAATATGGTAATTTACTACCATTTAAAGCGGATACCTCATCGAATTTAGAGAGTATAGATCGGGAGAAATAGGATATCTCTTCCTCATGCGTGTATTTAGGGTATCATAAAGTTAGCAGGCGTTTAACTACTAAACAGACTACCGTGTATAAAAGTCCTATGAGATGTATATTGTATTCTTTCAATCCGAGCGTCAAGCGTAGTGCAGTTTGTTCCAGTATCCCAAGTCAGAATAATTTGATAATGGCACTAAAAGTCATATCGACATCTATATTTGGTTGTTTTTATCAGTTAGTCCTCAAAGCAAAGTAAAGGAAGGCTATTAGAAATTCCCTGACTGGTATCAGTATAAATTCTGCACCTATTACACCTGCATCACTGCTTTCAGCAGAAAAGGATCAGGCCTCTAATTTCTGTCAATGAGTTTTTAGTTTATAATAGAGGCTTGAATATTTTTCTAAAGGGGGGCCGTTGTCTAGCTTGGTATGATGCCAGCCTCGGGCGCTGGAGATCGCTGGTTCGAATCCGGCCGGTCCCATTGCAAATTTAAGATTCCATACGTTAGAAAATATCCATCTATTTTTCAACCTCTGAAACAATCATTAGTGACTATTGCAATACCAATAAATGCAATCTCTACCACAGAGAGTCAAGACAGTCAGGCTGTCTACAGATGAGGGTACGCTCATTTGTCAGATCTTCTAGATTTAAATATCCTGAGGTGTTTACCATCCTTATGTCGGAACCACAATCACAACAACCACAATCACAACAACCACAATCACAACAACCACAATCACAACAACCACAACAAAATCAACAGTTCTTTAGAGATGCACCACGTGATGCGATATATATTGGCAAAAAACCATTGATGGCGTATGTTACGTCTACTCTGATCCAATTGGCCAATCAACCATATGTAACGATCAAAGCGCGAGGCCTAAGCATAGGACGAGCAGTCGATGTCTCTCAGATAATATTGAAGAGGATGGAAAATGCCGGTTACAAGGTAGGCGAAGTAAGAATTGGCTCCGAGACGGTTCAGTCAGAGGATGGCAGAACTAGAAACGTCTCTACCATAGAAATTGAAATAAAGAGAAGCTCTTAGTCGCTTACTTCGGCACTTTTTGTTTATAACCTTATTTTTGTAATATCTGATGAAAAACTCTGCAGTTATTCTCCTTGCACATTTAAACCCACTAACAAATGCTCACGAGGAAATCATTCTATCACTAAACAAACGTTATAATGTTTATGTGTTGCCGGTAATATTCTTAAAGAACGGGAGGGAAATTACTACACGAAGCTTTCCATTTCCATATCCCATTAGAAAAGCCATGATAGAATCAATTTTCGATGGTATGGATATAGTTGTATTGCCCAGTTATTCCTTTGAATCCCCTTTCATAAAGTATTTTCCGCCTTTAATTTCGCCATTCTCTTGGATACTTAGGAAGAAGATACTTGGAAATGTTAAAGAAAATCGTTTTATATCATATACTGGCGATACGGCTGAGCGGCTAATGTTGAGGTTTTATTTAATGCATCCCACCCAAACCAAGCGACTGGATATTTCAGCTTCAAATGTGAAAGAATCGCTTTACCGCCAAGCCAAAACTAGTAATTCAATCAACTATAAAGTGAGGCATAGTTGGGAGGATATGGTTCCATTCAAGGTGGCTAATATTATCAAGGACAACTGGAGAATCGTAGAGCGCTTTGCGAATTGTCCTGACCACACAATCAAAATAATGGGTATGAAATTCCCAAGAGAAGGCCTGTGCTTTAGTTAGAAGATATTTATAGTGCACAAATGGAATTTGCTCTGGATGAAAACTAAAGGAGCGGAGCTTATCTGGTTTGACGGAAATTTTTTGAAATGGGAGGAAGCCAAAATCCCCGTCACTGCTCATGCCCTGCATTATGGCACAGCGGTATTCGAGGGAATACGGGGATACGCTACTGAGAAAAATCTCTTTGTATTTAGGCTCCGAGAGCATATGCAGCGACTACACAGGTCGGCGAACGTCTATTCCTTTCTGGTGAAATACAGCGCAGATGAGCTTTGTAATGCAACTATAGATCTACTGAGAAGGAGTAACTTTAAAGAATCGTGTTATATACGTCCATTGACATTTGTTGGCCTGCATGGAATCGACCTTAATATTACTAATTCTTCCCCGACACACGTAGTAATAATCGTATTTCCGTTTGCCAAATACTTTAACTCTGAGGGTATTCACACATGCATTTCTTCTTGGAGAAGAATCCATGATACTTCTACCCCTCCCATGTCAAAGGCGGCAGGAAATTACCTTAACTCGATCCTAGCGACTCAAGAGAGTAAAAATAATGGTTATGACGAATCAATACTTCTCGATAGAGAAGGAAACGTAAGTGAAGCGGCTGGCGAAAATATTTTTGTCATACGAAATAGTATTATTTACACGCCTCATATTGGGAGCTCTGCCTTAGAAGGCATTACCCGCGATACAACGATCACTATTGCAAAAGGCCTAGGTTATGAAGTAGTTGAACGACCAATTCCAAGAACAGAATTATATTTTGCAGACGAACTCTTTTTGACTGGCACTGCAGCTGAAATCACGGCAATAGTGAGCGTCGATCGCCATGTTATAAGTAGCGGCAGGGAGGGACCTGTAACGAGAAGAATTAGAGAAACCTATTCGAAAGTAGTTACGGGACAGATCGGGCAGTATGAAAAGTGGCTAACGTCAGTATGGTAGGGAACAATAGGGACCTTAAAGTAGCTGTAATAGGAGTTGGAGGCTGGGGCAAAAATCATGCTCGGGTTCTGCATGATATTGGAGTACTATCTGCCATTTGTGATGCTGATGCGGATCGATCAAAAAAAATTGCGGATCTTTATAATACCAACCTGTATCTCTCGGTCGATGAGTTACTTCAAGAGGAACGCTCTTTGGATGCATGTATTATATGTACACCTACTAAAACTCACTCTGTAGTAGCAAAAAAGGTGATAGAAAGTGGCATAAACATTTTCGTTGAGAAGCCTTTATCCTTTTCTACTATGGAGTGCGAAGAGATGGTATCTGCAGCAGGTAAGAAGGGTGTTATTCTCACATCTGGCTATATAGAACGCTTTAATCCAGCAGTGCAGGATTTTAAGCAAATAATAGATAGAAAACAATACGGCGACCTTATAATGATGGAATTTCATCGAGAAAATAGAATGCCACTGCATATAAGGGACGTTGGCATAATCTACGATACTTCAGTCCATGATATTGACACCGCGATGTTTCTATTTAACGGGACTCCAGATATGGTTTTTGCGAGAGCAGGAAAGAAATTCCATTCCTATGAAGACTTTGCTACGATAATGTTGGGATTCGCTAATCAGAAGGTTGCGATTATAGCTTCTAACTGGATTACACCAAAAAAGGTAAGAATGTTCAGCGCTGTTTGTACCGAAGGTATAATTACGGGCGATTTTATTACACAGGAAATCAAGATAGATCACGGAGATGCTACTCTGATACCTAGAAGGCATCGTTTTCAGGAACCTCTTACATTAGAATTGAGGAGTTTCCTATCTGCTATTAGTGGAGAAAAAAGCACACCTTTGGCTTCTGCTATAGACGCAGTTAATGTTACGCGTGTGGCAGAGGCAGCCCTTTTGTCTAGCAACACAGGCTCCCCAATTTACCTGGATTTGAGATAGGCAAATTGAAAAAATCAATGCTGAATATCCTAGCATGTCCAATTGATAAACATTATCCGTTAGTTTTATTTGAGATCAGCGTAAGTGAAGATGAACGTACAAGCGATGAAACCATCAACATGGGAATTTTATACTGCGACAAATGTACTCGGTTTTACCCAATTATTGAGCAGATCCCAATTATGTTGCCTGATGAATTACGTGACAAGCAAAAGGATATAGAATTTCTGCAAAAGTGGCGGGACATGATCCCTATTGACATTCTGCATAAGGCACGACCGTGGCATCTCTAAGACCAGCGATAAGTATTAAATGAAAACACGTGAATGAATCAAAGATATAATACATGGTAAAATTAGGAGATGGCTAGGAAATGAATGAGAAGCAGGATGCAGCAAATCGAAATGATGATAAAGAAAATGATTCTGTCGACTCTGAATTTATGACAATTAAAAATAACAAAAATGATGACGAGATAACAAATTACATCTCGAGGAACGCAAAGATTGGCAAAAATGTTAAGATCTGGCATTTTGCATATATCGGCGGAGATACCGAAATAAGTGATAACGTAGTGATAGGCTCTTTAACTCATGTAGACTATTCAGTTAAGATCGGTGAAAACACTAGAATTGAAGGCTCGGTATATATACCGCCACTAACATCTATCGGCAAAAATGTGTTCGTGGGTCCAGGCGCTACTTTCACTAATGACCCTTATCCGATGAGTCCCCACATGATAGGAGTAATTGTTGAAGACGGTGCAATAATAGGTAGTAGAGCTGTTATTAGGCCTGGAGTCAGGATAGGCAAAAACAGTGTAATTGCTATGGCCGCCGTCGTGACCAAGGATGTTCCTGCTAACACAGTTGTTATAGGACATCCTGCAAGAGTCGCCTATTCTCGGGAAGAGTACAATTCTAAAAGAGAAAAGTGGAATAAGTCACGAGCAAGTTTACAAACTTAACTCGAAATTTGTATTGCTCAAAAATCAATCGGTATCTGGCCATAGCGGTAAGTATTCTCGCGTCTGTCTTAGTCGAGACAACTTCGTGGGATAATTGATATTATGATAGTATAATTGCTACTTCCACCTAAGCTATGGATGCTACGTTTCCTTTGATACAAGAGACTTGAGCCAGCTTACTCTAAAAATATTAACCAACTATCTCGCAGACAGGATTTGCTTTCATTATTATGCATTCGCTGTTAACAATTCCTTCAGCTTCCAATTTTGCATGATCTTCTTTTGAACATGTAATAATAATAATCGTCTTGTCATTGGGATACAGATCTATCGAAGGTCCATTATGTAATTCTACATCACCTATGTAATCCTTCAACTTGGATTCTAGCGACAACAATAAGTCTAACTTATCTCCTCTCATTTCATTTAGATCCAATTTCCATTTTATCACGACTTTTGTTCTGCTTGCTTTAAGATCGCGTTTCTTGAGGACATCCCTAACTTCGTCTATGAGATGTTTTATATATCCTTCAGTCCCTTTTATCGTGCCGTTAACGAGGTACATTAACGGACCTGCACCTCCTAAAGAAGCCGCTATTGCGCGGAGGTCGTACAAGCCATCTGCTACTTCATCAAGAAAGATATTTCTAAGAGGATTGGACATTAACTCATTACTTATACGCACGTCGTTTACCTGTTTACATACTTCCAGAATACTTGCTAGTCCAGCGTAATGTCCAAGGATTCTAATTGAGTGTGCAAATTCGGCAGAAAGAACGTCCACAAAATTTACTTTCATGTCTGTATCTTGATCAAGTAGCAGTCGCTCCATCTGTGCATCTTGCTTAGATTGGATTGAACCTACTAATAGATCGCGAGAGGAAGAACCACTGCTGAAGATTGGAATATAGTAATAATTTATATCACTTCCTACTCTCATTCCAGTTAAATGTTCTATAAGAGCTATATTTTCATCGTTTCCCCCAATCCCCGTAGGTAGCGTGTAGACAAATGACGATCCCTTCCTTAACGTCTTTATGGCGTCTCTAAATTTAGACATAACATCACTCTTCACATCTTGGCCTATTTTTCGAATTTTAGGGGCAAAAAAAATATACGAAGCAGTACTAATAGCAATATCCACCGGCTCAAGATTCAATAAGGATTCATCATCTATCAGGGAGTTCACATTCGGATAGTTACGTGCAATATCTGGCTTAAGCGCTATCGCCACTCTGGCTGATTCATCAATTAACGATACCTTCAAACCCTTAAGTGCAATAGAGGATGCGATTCTATATCCTTCAGTACTGAGTCCATATACGGTGACAGATAACGATGATGATGACTGTCGAAAGCTCAACTGATTACTTCCACCTCTTCCGCAGGCATTTATCTATTGATGCATTACTATATATATAAAAGAAATTAAGCAAAGACTTTATTCCATTATAGATCGTATTAACCCTGCTATTGAGGATCTGGTTTGATATTCTAACACCTAAGCAGGTTATGTTTTTTAAGCCAGCTGTAGATTACTTAAAGGAGCAGGGGCACGATATCTTATGTACTTCAAGACAATATAGAGAAGCAGTCGAATTGGCCCGCATGAAGAATCTGCAACTTAAGATAATAGGAAGACATGGAGGAGCAGAAAGATATGAAAAACTTCGTGCAAGCACTAATAGAATATTTAAGCTGGCTTACGAGGTAAAAAAATTCGCACCATCTGTTGCTATTTCATTTTCATCTCCAGAATGCGGCAGAGTTGCATTTGGCCTTGGTATTAAGCATTTAGGTTTTAACGATTCGCCTCATGCAACTGCCGTGACAAAGCTTACAGTCCCACTGCTAACTCGACTCTTTTGTCCCTGGGTTATACCTATTTCGGCATGGCGAGATTCCGGGATTTCGAGTAGTCTTATAACAATGTATAAAGGCCTAGATCCTGTAGTATGGCTAAAAAGAGATCGGAATACTGGACCTACAAAACTAATTGCTAATCCGGCTGTGGAAAAGGGTAGGAAGAATATCTTGATTAGGTTAGAAGAAATAAAGGCATCTTACATAGCTGATAGAAAGTTGAATAGTAGCCTCTTGATGATAGATGAGCTTATAAGCGATCTATCTCAGACGACGAATATTATAATTCTCTGTAGATATCAGGATCAATTTCGTCAAGTTGAAAAGCGATATCGAGGCAAAGCAAAAGTACTAAAAAATATTGTAGACGGTGTCTCGCTGATTTCTTCCGTTGATGTTTTCATCGGAGCAGGGGGTACAATGACCACGGAAGCTGCGCTTCTTGGAAAGCCTACAATTTCTATTTCTCCATTTCGTTTCTATGTCGAGAAATACCTTGTCCGTTCAGGGTTAGCAAGACGGTCTTCAAATGCTCGTGAGCTACTGCTATTAGTTAGAACGATGCTTCAAAGTGAGGTCTATGCAACGAGGCAGAAAAAAATTGCGAAGCATATCCTTGATAATATGGAGGATCCTATTTTGGAATTGTTGTCCTTCATTAGGAATTTTGCGTAACATTATAAAGTTAGCGCATTATAACAAGATACGCCCGGAAGCCCGGTAGTGGTATTTTAGACACCGCTGAATGTAGTGGCCAAGCATAGAGGCCTTTGGAGCCTTTGACCCCAGTTCGAATCTGGGCCGGGCTAATGATAACATGGCTTCCTAGACTGTTCATGGACCTGCCTCTTTTCTTGGTTCTTGCCTAGTCGCTAACATCGATGACTCGGAATTGAATATTAAGATCTATTTCGGGTTATTGGACTACTTAACCTGGGAGATCGACTACTCTTTCGATCATCATGATAATATTTTGGACCGAATAAACGGCTAGACGGAATACATTATGCCTCCAGAGACGATAGGCACATATTCTATATTGGCTAATTCTTTTATCTTGGCTATGATGGCGTTAAACCATAGGCTATCTATTCCCTGACTCCATATTGTTATTTTCTTGTATTCTCTTTGAATTCCCCCATGAAAAAATCCCTTGCACTCCTCAGTCGTCATATTACAATACTTTTCGCCTATTTCTCCGATCAAGGATTCGGCTTTGTCTGGAATGTATAGAATCGTTAATGTTGGAAACGGGATCGTGTTTGAAGCTGCCGAAGATGTATCTTTAGCCATCAGGTATGGCTATTAATGTTCACTTATATCTGGATTTCGTGTTCAGAGTCACTAATAAAATTGAACGATAGTCTTCAACAGCAGAAAAAGGAGGTGGAAACTGGGTACTATTAAGATTGCCTCAGTTGACATAAGCATTAAAACAGTTTTCAATAACTAATCAGTTTCGAGACATTTTCTATTAGCCGGAACTCTATATTGATACCTATGGCAGATTTGTGACGACGCTAGTTGTTAAATACCAAAATAGAACAAATGAATGATAACTAGCACAATGAAAAACGCCTGTGACACACTAATTACTAACGCCAAGGGCGTGGTCATACCTGAAATCGGGATCATTCAGACGAATATCTTGATAGAGAATGGAAAAATCAAATCACTTCAACGGTCAATTGATAACATTCAGGCTTCTACAATAATAAGCGCTAATGATAAGTACGTGCTCCCGGGTGTGATAGATCCACATGTTCACTACGGTGTATATAGGCCTATAGAAGAGGCTGCACAGACGGAGTCAGCATCAGCCTGCATAGGAGGAGTAACGACAATGATGCGAATCCTTAGGATGACTGGGAGTTACACAGATATCGAAAAACAGCTCTCAGCAAGTAGGGGTAACCATTATGTAGATTATTCTATTCACGCTTCAATTCTACATCGGTCCCAGATTCAAGATATCCCATACCTTGCAGAAAAAATTGGAATCAACTCCTTTAAGGTATACATGAACCTGGGTGGAGAGCTAAACCATATTTATGTGGATCTTGAACCTGGATCAGATGAACCGCTATACTCTGAGGTAAATGTGAATGATGAATTGCTCTCTTCAATAATCATGTCCGCAAAAATAAATAATTCTCTAACAATGGTTCACGCAGAAGATCCGTTGATGTGTGCTGAATATATGAGGGCAATCAAAAACAAGCAGGAGAACTTGCCCATCTTGGAAACATGGTCTAGATGCAGACCCGCTTTATCGGAAATAAGAAGCATAACTAAAGCCGCTTCATTTGCACGACAATTTAATTCAGAATTATACTTTGTACATATTGGATCCGCACGGGCTCTAGAAACGATATTGCAACAGCGAACAAGGGGAGGTGGGAAGAACAGTTTATACATTGAAACGTGTCCACATTATCTTACTCACAGCACCGACTTTGATAGTATACTTGGCAAGGTTGTCCCGCCCATCAGATCAAAAAGCGATCTCTACCATTTATGGTCTGCGTTAAGAGATGGCCAAATCGATACTATTGGTACAGATCATGTTGCTAGCAGATTATCAATGAAAGTTGGAAAGGGGGATATCTGGTCTGCGTTGGCTGGGTTTCCCGGTCTCGCCACTATGATTCCTGTGCTTCTCAGCAATGGTGTTAATAAGCATAGAATTAGCTTGGAGAGAGTAGCTGAAGTAACTAGTTATAATACCTCCAAGATCTTTGGCCTTTATCCAAGGAAGGGCACTATCCAACCTGGTTCAGATGCCGACCTCATAATCGTTGATCTAGCGCTAAAGAAAAGGGTATCTCCACAACTACTGAAGTCTTATTCTGACTACACAATATATGACGGTTGGGAATTGAAGGGATGGCCTGTTTTGACTATGGTTAGAGGAATTGTAGTAATGGAAAACGGAGAAGTAGAAAAGAGAAGCCTGGGTCACGGAGAATTCATAAGTAGGCCTACGAACTGCCACAAATAATTTCAAAAGAGCCATCATTGTTTGCTTTATAATAAGCATCAGCTCGACGTGTGAAGAGTCCCACTTCGATGACACCAGGTATACTCTTAATTTCATTTTCCTTCTGTCTATGGTTTTCATTTGGCTCAAAAATGGTATCATAAATTAAGTTGGAACTCTCGGTAATGAATGGATATCCCTTTTCCAAAGTTCTTAATTGTGGCTGACCACCTAATTTCTTTAACTTATCGTATACTATGTGCCTGGCAAATTTGTGTACCTCTATGGGAACGGGGCGGGTAAATGAGCTCACATATTTAGTAGAATCTGCTGATATTACTAGCTTTGGAGAGGCGGAGGTGATAATCTTTTCCTTTAGTAATGCCCCCCCTCCTCCCTTAATCATGTTAAGATTTGAATCGATCTGATCAGCACCATCAAATACTATATCAATTTCTGAAATTCTGCTTTCATCATTAATCCTGAGGTTATTTTCTTCAGCCACTAACTCAATCTGTAATGATGTAGGTATGAATGTCAAAGAATCTTTGATCGATATCCGTCCTAACTCTCCGACTATTGCTGCAACTGCACTACCGCTCCCTAAACCAATTGTCATATTTTCGATAATGTATTTATTCACGATGTCCTTGGCCAGTCTGCGAATTGAAGTGTTCATCGAAGACATGAAATGCAAATAATGTCAATCCAACTTTAACCTTTCCCACAATGGGTTGTGTCTAGTCAAATTCTGAAGCATTGAAGGTATCCAAAGATAGTTGGAGGAAGAAAGATAATATTTCATTGTGGTCTGTTCTAACACTATTTTTAATCCTGTCCAATTTTATCTCTAACCTGTACAGATTTGATGTCGTAGAACTTAAAGACTGTGTATAGAATGTCTGCCTCCATCGGCGTATCCTACCATTGCTGCTATGTTCTGAGGACATGGTTACAACTTATTCATTGAAATAATCGAAAAGCGCAGGACGAGCGTTTTTTCTCCAAGGTATTATATACGATTATGAAATTCTACATGGTAGTTAAGACCTGGCGACCCTGGTCGGAACTATACAAAAAGTTCGTCGCCGTTTCCAAAGGGCCACTTATGCTGATACCCTTTCTTCAAACTTGTCGCACGGGCTTTGTATTGACTGATACCTTGACAGCCCTTTGAAATCAGGTCAACAGTCATTTAATTCACAGAACATTCGTCTAACCTCTTCGGTTTGCTTGACATTCTTTTATTATGGAAAATTAGTAAACCAACCAGCTCCTGATGTGTGCCGTAAGAACGATCGCTGACTTTGACGTACTTGAGTGGACGTCACTAGGCAATGGTTCTACAAGAGTATCCATTTTAATATGATGTGCAGTAAGTATGCATTGTTCACGTAACGGATAATCCCATAGTTAAAGACTACAAGGAGTTATATGCAAAATAAGACCTATGACTTCGGTGGAATATCTTACTAGGCACTATAGTTATATTTTGTAAGTCTCTTACTGTGAAACGTATCCTAGGGCTATGTCAATATCGAAAAGGCTACTTTTCCATTTGGTATAGAATGCAGGTACACAAAACAAGTTAGCTATTGCAAACAAACCAGATGTAAATTATCAGAATTCATTATAGACTAAGCATTGATTAAAGTAGGTAGTAACTACATGTGATAAAGAGTTGCAAAAGCCAACCAATAAGGAATTCTTTTGTAGATGTCCCTCCGGCGAAAGGAACATGCTTGTGGCTAAACAAGGTATACAGCCTCTGATAAGAAGATACGCAAGACACAATATTTTGGCAGATGGTGGTACATGTATGTAGATTCCTAAATATTGAACATCATAGTCATCCTCAATTTAAAAACTTTCATAGAAGGAACCATACAGTACATAAAAGATAGAACTGGGTTTTTCGATTTCTAGAAAGATAACAATTGTAAGCTAAAACGCGTCATGAATAGCAGAGTTTATTTGCAGATACGCACAGTAGAGTGATTATTTGAAGGATTGTAAGATAAATGGAGCCTGGTCAGGAGATCGCGATAAACAGTCGTTTCTGATGTCTACTATTAATTACCGAATGAATATCGTGACACAGCCTCATATGATCAAATCAGATTTTAGATGTTTTTTTGCCAATTAATAGAATGGAAATTATGATTTGTCATAGAAGTAATCCAAAAAAGACAATGCGTCTCTTTTCTGGGCTCGTTCAAGAGTCGTTTTTTTGTCTGATGGTTGGTAATTCCCTGTGGTGTTATTGATGGAATTAACGTTTGGTTCTTCCAGCTCGGCTATTGCCTTAGTGATCTCGTGCTGAATCTTCTGGATATTCTCCTCAGTATAATTATATCCCTCTGATCGATGGTTATTTTTTATATTTGTAGCGATTGGTGTTCCTCCTGTGAATTTTTCCTTTACTTTTTCGTTAGGACTGGTACTGAACGGCCTAGATGAATCAAGGTTAGTAGCGGTGTTTGTTATTAACTTTGTAGATAATTCCTTTAATTTACTATCAATCTTTGGAATTCTTGTCTCTAGGAGCCCTATTAATTCTGATCGCATTTTTAAAATCTCGGAATAATTGCTTACCTCATCCAGGTCTTTGATCCTTATATTCTGTAATCTTATTTGTTCTTTGCAGTTTAGGATTATCTTATCTCGCTCGTATGTGTCGATCTTTCCCTCATTTTTAGCTTTGCAGGCTCTATTTATTTTATCAACCAGAGAATCATTATCAAGCTTCAATGATTCTAGTTCGCTGCGTGTGGACTCTAATGGATGTAAAATGGCTTTACCCTTCATTTTATTTATATGATTTGTTACTGCCTTGCTACCATGAAGAATAAAGACGGACAACGCACCTAATGCTGAGGATGCGGCTATAATAACTAGCTCAAACAAAATTCAGCATTTCCTCTAGCCCAGTTTTCGACAGGAATTAGACTAGGTAATCTCACAGAAACAACTGTCGGATATTAAATAACGCTTCTTTTTATCCAACTATATTTTCGCATTTTCGGCTCAGGATATCCACATTTTGAACAAGCCTTTCCTCGCTTGTGAAATGAGTTGTGTCCACATCTCCTACACCTAATGTGTACCTTTTTCCTCGTAAACTTTCCCATTGATGTAGTGCCTTTGGTCATTTATATCACCGAATTTTTTT
>Ga0070716_100000059_pt1 | contig 43017 bp, 39 predicted proteins | sample LARL112metaG_FD_71395 | JGI IMG/M metagenome (GOLD analysis project Ga0070716, IMG submission 71395) | Corn, switchgrass and miscanthus rhizosphere microbial communities from Kellogg Biological Station, Michigan, USA - LAR L11-2 metaG | ecosystem: Host-associated > Plants > Roots > Rhizosphere... | reverse complement strand
GTGACCTCGGCGGAATATCAGAAGCGCTTCAGCAACGTCATCTCGCACAGCAACGCCGAATGTTCCGGTCCGTGAGGAACAGTAGGGTCGGTTCTCGGATTGTGTTGACTCAATCAGGTTTTGGCGGCGTAGTCTGTGCTTTGCAACAGCGGGCGAAATTGAACAGACGGGCCTTACAGGCCGACATCTGGCCGCGATAATTTGTCGCGGCGATGCTCTTCAGCCCCGTTTCCAGTTAAGTCAATCTTCATGCGGCATATTTTTCTGATTGGGTCACCGAACCGGGACTAGTCAAAAATCAACTTTTTTGTTCCACGGAAGCGAGCATTGTGGACATAATTAAGGTACAATGCGGCCAACAAGGATGAGGCTGAATGTCTCGTCCTCGCGCGGCCTAACGGTTGCGCTAGGAAAGCGGCGACGGGGTGAGGACGTTGCCGCTTTCGTTTTCTTGGAAGGGGTCTCGGAAGAAAAGGCCAACCACCTGCTTGAAATCCGCGACATTATCGATCAGAAGTTGTCGCAAAAAACTCCGATCAAGACACCGTGACTTAAAATGATAGCTGTCAGCGCGGACGGCGAAAAGGAATGGCGAGTCGATTGACCACAGCGCCGTGTCTCCTGACTACAAATACTAGGATGGGATCTCGCGGCCGAGAATCACCGCAATCGAATCGACCAGGGTTTTTGGTTCTACCGGTTTGGCGAGGTGCATTTGAAACCCGGTGGCGAGAGCCAGCAGGCGATCCTCGTCAGTGGCGTAAGCCGTAAGCGCCAGAGCGGGAATTTTCCTGGCGCGTTTTGATTCCAGTTGGCGCAGAGTTTTGATCAGGCCATAGCCGTCCTCGTGCGGCATGCCGATGTCACTCACCAAAAGATCGGGGTCCCACTCGTGGAACGCCTGAATCGCTTCAGCCGCCGAACTGCTGCTCCTTACCTGACCTCCACACTTGATAAGAATAGCCGCCAGCAGATCGCGGGTGTCAGCGTCATCATCGACGAGAAGAATTCTCAATCCGGCAAGCATTCGCGCAGAATCGTTCAAGCTGTTTCCGTCGCTGGATTCCTGCGCCTCGCTTGGTTTGTTTTCCTGCGTCGAGGCAATGGCTGAAATCGGAAGGCTAATCGTAAATCGCGAGCCGCGATTCTCGCCCTTGCTTTCGACGTCGATCCTCCCGTGGTGAAGCTCAACCAGGTGCCGCACGATGGCGAGCCCGAGTCCGAGTCCGCTCTGCGCGCGAGTGGTCGAGCCATCCGCTTGACGAAAGCGATCAAAAATATAAGGCAGGAACTGTGGGCTTATTCCGATCCCGGTATCGGTGACGGAAATCTGCATGTGAGGGCCGTTTCGCTTCGAGGTAACGTTTATTTTCCCGCCCTTTGGCGTGAACTTAACTGCATTGCTGAAAAGATTCCAGAAGACTTGTTGCAAGCGGTTTGCATCGCCGCGCACCGGTTTGATGGCTGTCAACGAAGTTTCCAACTCGATCTCTTTTGCTTCAATCTCAGGCCGGACGGAATCCAGGGCTGCTTCGATCACCTTTGTAAGATCCACCGAAAGAGCTTCTATCTGAAGCTTGCCCGTGATGATTCGCGACACATCAAGCAAATCGTTAATCAACTGAGACTGCGCGCGCGCGTTGCGCTCAATAGTCTCGAGGGCGTGAGATAGTTGAGACTCGTCGAGAGCGCGGGAGCGCACAATTTGACTCCAGCCGAGGATGGCCGTCAGTGGCGTTCTCAGTTCGTGTGAAAGCGTCGCCAGGAATTCATCTTTGGTGCGATTTGCATCTTCAGCTTCTGCGCGCGCGGTCTGTTCGCGCACCAGAAGCTGCGCTCTTTCTTCCTCGGCCTGCTTGCGTTCGGCAATCTCCAAACGCAATTCCGCGGCATGGTTCTGCGCCTCGCTGTAGAGTCTGGCATTCTCGTAAGCCGCGGCCACCTGACTGGCCAGCGTGGCTGCCAGCCGCTCGTCGGCTTCGGTGAAATCCTCCTCGCCGATCTTGTTAAGCAGATAAATCCAACCGGAAACTCCGCTGGCTGATAAAATCGGAGCCCCGAGGAACGACTCTACCGACTCGGAATCGATATCGACGTCGACCATCAGATCGTCCGGTCCCAAACGAAAAGGCCGTCGCTCTATGGTTAACCGATCCAACGCGCGTTGGACAAACGAGGGAATTCCGCTCGGCGACGCGGATTCTTTTTTTGAGTTGCAGTGGAAGAAATAGCGGATGCCCTTGCCGTCGGTATCCAGGCCGGCGACAGCCGCGTCTTCAGCGTTAACTATCTTTCGGGCGGCGCGGCAAAACTTGACCAGAACCTGAGCCGGATCGTGTTCCGCGGCCAGGTCGTGCCCCAAATCGATCAACATGTTGAGGCGCGCTAAATTCGCGTTCTCAAGTTCGCGGTTCTTTTCCTCAAGAAGTCTTGCCTGATGCTGGATCTCCTGGTTTTTCCTGAACAGATCGACAAAAACCGCGACCTTGGATCGCAGCACCTCCGGCTCGACGGGCTTCACGATGTAATCAACCGCGCCCAGCGAATATCCGCGGCTCAGGTGCCGCACGCCGGTGCTGTTGGCGGTGAGAAAAATGATCGGAATGTCCCGCGATTTTTCCCGGCTGCGAATGAGTTCCGCCGTTTCCAGCCCATCGATGCCCGGCATGTAAACATCCAGCAGGACCACGGCAGCATCGTTGTCGAGAAGATAGCGCAGCGCGTCCTCGCCCGAAGACGCGCGAATCAGGTTTCTGTCAGGGGCCCGCAGGATTGACTCGAGCGCCAGCAAGTTTGTGACGCTGTCATCGACCATCAAAATATTGATTGGGGTTTCCGGCAAATCAATCACGCGCTTTCATCGTTTCTGTAGAGCCACACTCGCAGGAGCGAGAGCAGTTGATCAATGTCGAGCGGCTTGGAGATATAGTCCGAAGCGCCGACTTCCAAGCAGTGTTCCCGATCGGCCTTCATCGCTTTGGCGGTCAAGGCAATAATCGGAAGCTGTTTGAACTCTTCCATCTTGCGAATCGCGCTGATGGCTTCATGGCCGTCCATTTCCGGCATCATGATGTCCATCAGAACCGCTTCGATGTCGGGGTTTGCCTTCAGGAAGTCTATTCCTTCCTGGCCATTCTCAGCATGGACCACGTTCATGCCATAGTCTTCCAGGGCACTGGTCAGCGCAAAGATATTTCGCACATCGTCATCAACGATCAGAACCTTGCGCCCGGCAAGCACTGGATCTCTGCGATGAAGCCGTTCGATCATCCGGCGTTTAGGTTCAGGCAGGTTAGCTTCGATGCGATGCAGAAACAGGGCGGTGTCAGCCAACAGGCGCTCGGGTGAATCGGCCTCTTTGATAATGACTGACGCGGCAACTCGCTTCAGATGCAACTCCTCCTTCCGGGTCAGTTCCTTGCCGGTGTAAACAATAATTGGAAGGTCATGGTGGCCGTTGCTCTGGATCTGCTCGATCAATTCGAAACCCGTCATGTCGGGAAGCTTCAGATCGAGCACCATACAATCGAACTTCTCGTCCTGTAGTCTGCTCAGTGCTTCCTGTCCGGTGGCCACCGCGGTGGTATCGACGTCTCCGTTGCCGATCAATTCCACAACGCTCATGCGCTGTACCTCATCGTCTTCAACAACCAGTAATTTCCTTGCTCCGCGTTCGGCGAACGAGGCGATGTTATCGAAAGCTCTGGTCAGGTCCTCGTTACTTACAGGCTTCTGCAGGTGAGTGAATGCTCCCTGTTGAAGTGCTCGCCGGCAGTGTTCTTCAACGGTAATGATGTGGACGGGAATATGCCTGGTCCTGGCATCGTGTTTGAGGCGATCCAGAATGGTCCATCCATCTCGATCCGGCAGCCGAATGTCGAGGGTGATAGCCGTGGGAGAGTATTTGCGCGCCAGCGCCACAGCCACGCTTCCGGCCGTGGCGACTAAACCTTTAAACCCTTTTGCACGCGCGAGGTCCAGCAGGATCCTGGCGAAATTGACGTCGTCTTCCACGATTAGCACCGTGCGATCGCCTTCCTGGATCTCGTTGCGATCGTCAAGAATCACAGCCGGTTCGCTGGACAACAAGACGAGTGTTTCAAGTTCAAAGTTTTCGGCTGGTGTCCGCATCGCTTCCATTCGTTTTTGATCTCCTGGAGTTCTTTGGCTCGCCGGAGCGGTAACAGCTCCTGCCGGCACGTAATTGCGTGGTAAGTACAGGGTGAACGTGCTGCCTTCGCCGGGAACGCTGCTTACTCGAATCTCGCCGCCCAGCAACCTGGCGATTTCGCGGCTGATGGACAAGCCCAGACCGGTGCCGCCGTATTTTCTGCTGGTGGTTCCATCGGCTTGTTGAAAGGCTTCAAAGATAATTCGTTGCTTTTCAGAGGGAATACCGATGCCGGTATCGCTTACCGCGAAGGAAATGACTTCGCCGGCGCGGTTGAGCGAATCGAGATCGAACTTTTCAGTCTTGGGCGCGGTCGCAATCTTCAAAACTACGTTGCCCTTCTGAGTGAATTTGAAAGCATTGGAAAGCAGGTTCATGAGTATTTGCTGCAGACGCTTGTCGTCGGTGAGGACGGTGGGATGCAAATCGTCGCTGCGCTCAATGAAGAAGCTGAGGTTCTTGTCTTGCGCCACTTGATAAAAGCTGCGTTCAAGTTGCGCGGTGATTTGGTCGATGGAAACATCCGAAACCTCTATGCCCATCATTCCCGATTCGATCTTGGACAGATCGAGAATGTCGTTAATCAATGAAAGCAGATCGGATCCCGAGGAATGTATCGTTTCGGCAAATTGGACCTGCTTGGGACTCAGGTTGTCCTCGCTGTTTTCGGCGAGCTGTCGAGAGAGGATCAGCATGCTATTGAGCGGAGTCCGCAACTCGTGTGACATGTTGGCGAGAAACTCCGATTTGTACTTGGAGGTTAACGCCAGTTGCTCGGCTTTTTCTTCCATCTCCCAACGGGCCTCTTCAACTTCGCGATTCTTGGCCTCGACTTCCGCCTTCTGTCTTGCCAGGAGCGTAGCTTTTTCCTGCAGCTCCTCGTTTGTTTTCTGCAATTCTTCCTGTTGGCTCTTCAGCAACTCTTCAGACTCGCGCAGCGATTCGGCCTGTTGCTCGAGCCGCTCGTTTGTTTTCTTGAGCTCGTCCTGCTGGCTCTGCAACTCAGCGGCCAGCGATTGCGATTGCAACAACAGATCTTCGGTGCGGGTGTTGGCCTCGATCGTGTTCAAAACAATGCCGATGCTTTCCGTCAACTGATCGAGAAATGCAAGATGCGTATCGCTGAACGTGTGAAAAGTAGATAGTTCGATTACCGCTTTTACTTCGCCTTCGAACAGAGCGGGCAGCACCACGATGTTATTGGGTGCGGCCTCACCGAGTGACGAGCTGATGTGCACATAGTTCCGTGGGACATTCGTCACGAGAATTCGTTCGCGCTCAACCATGCATTGGCCGACCAGACCTTCGCCCGGGTGAAATTCTTTCGGCACGTTTTTGCGCTTGCTGTAGGCATAACCACCCAGCAGTTTCATTACCGGTTCGCCGTTATCGCTCTGATTTACATAGAAGAGTCCCTGCTGAGCTTCGACCAGCGGCGCCAGTTCAGAAAGCACCATCTGGGCAACTGTCTTCATATTGCGCTGGCCCTGCAGCATTCGAGTGAAACGGGCCAGATTGGTTTTCAGCCAGTCCTGCTCGGTGTTCTTTTGGGTCGTGTCTTTGAGATTCAAAATCATCTCGTTGATATTGTCTTTCAGCGCGGCTACTTCACCCTGGGCTTCCACGGTGATCGACCGAGTCAGGTCGCCTTTCGTGACCGCCGTTGATACCTCGGCGATGGCGCGGACCTGATTAGTGAGATTGGCGGCCAGTCCATTGACGTTATCCGTGAGATCGCGCCAGGTACCCGCGGCGCCCGGTACGTTTGCTTGTCCACCGAGCTTGCCTTCGACGCCGACCTCGCGCGCGACCGAAGTCACCTGATCGGCAAAAGTAGCCAGCGTGTCGGTCATGTTGTTGATGGTGTCGGCGAGCTCGGCAATTTCGCCCTTGGCTTCGACGGTCAGTTTGCGTTTGAGATCGCCATTAGCCACCGCGGTGACTACTCGGGCGATGCCACGGACCTGGTCGGTCAGGTTGCTGGCCATCGAGTTAACGTTGTCAGTAAGGTCTTTCCACGTCCCTGCAACGCCACGCACATCCGCCTGGCCACCAAGTTTTCCTTCGGTGCCGACTTCGCGCGCCACGCGCGTAACTTCGGACGCGAACGAATTCAACTGGTCCACCATCGTGTTGATGGTGTTCTTCAATTCGAGAATCTCGCCCTTAACGTCGACCGTGATTTTTTTCGACAAGTCGCCATTCGCGACCGCGGTCGTGACTTCGGCGATGTTGCGGACCTGGCCTGTCAAGTTGCTGGCCATCGAATTGACGTTGTCGGTGAGATCTTTCCATGTGCCGGCTACGCCGCGCACATCCGCCTGGCCGCCGAGTTTTCCTTCAGTGCCGACTTCACCGGCCACGCGCGTCACTTCTGAAGCGAACGAGTTTAATTGATCGACCATCGTGTTGATGGTGTTCTTCAATTCCAGAATTTCGCCCTTGACGTCGACCGTAATTTTTTTCGACAAATCACCATTGGCGACTGCGGTGGTGACTTCGGCGATATTGCGGACCTGGCCGGTAAGATTGCCGGCCATAAAATTCACGTTGTCGGTCAGATCCTTCCAGGTTCCGGCCACGCCCATCACCTTGGCCTGGCCACCCAGTCTTCCTTCGGTTCCGACTTCACGCGCCACGCGGGTTACTTCCGATGCGAACGAGCTAAGTTGATCGACCATCGTGTTGATGGTGTTCTTCAATTCCAGAATTTCACCTTTGACGTCAACGGTAATCTTCTTCGACAAGTCGCCGTTGGCAACCGCGGTCGTCACTTCGGCGATATTGCGGACCTGGCCGGTCAGGTTGCCGGCCATAAAATTCACGTTGTCGGTAAGATCTTTCCAGGTTCCCGCTACGCCCTTAACTTCAGCCTGTCCGCCCAGCTCTCCCTCAGTTCCCACTTCGCGCGCGACGCGCGTCACTTCCGATGCGAACGAGCTAAGTTGATCGACCATCGTGTTGATGGTGTTCTTCAATTCCAGAATCTCGCCTTTGACGTCGACGGTAATCTTCTTTGACAAATCACCGTTGGCAACCGCGGTCGTGACTTCGGCGATGTTTCGCACCTGGCCGGTCAGGTTGCCGGCCATTAAGTTCACACTGTCGGTAAGGTCTTTCCAGGTTCCGGCCACGCCTTTAACGTCAGCCTGGCCGCCCAGCTTTCCTTCCGAGCCGACTTCGCGGGCGACGCGCGTGACTTCGGAAGCGAACGCGTTAAGCTGGTCGACCATCGTGTTGATAGTGTCTTTGAGTTCGAGGATCTCGCCTTTGACGTTTACAGTGATCTTCTTTGAGAGGTCGCCGTTAGCAACCGCGGTGGTCACTTCGGCAATATTGCGGACCTGGCCGGTGAGATTGCCGGCCATGAAATTCACATTGTCAGTGAGATCCTTCCACGTTCCGGCGACGCCCATCACTTGCGCCTGGCCGCCAAGTTTGCCTTCGGTGCCGACCTCGCGGGCCACGCGCGTCACTTCCGAGGCGAACGAATTCAACTGATCGACCATCGTGTTGATGGTGTTCTTCAATTCCAGAATCTCGCCTTTAACGTCGACGGTGATCTTCTTTGATAAGTCACCTTTTGCGACCGCGGTCGTGACTTCGGCGATGTTACGGACCTGGCCTGTCAAGTTGCTCGCCATCGAGTTCACATTATCAGTAAGGTCCTTCCACGTGCCGGCCACACCGCGCACATCGGCTTGTCCGCCGAGCTTTCCTTCGGTCCCGACTTCGCGAGCCACGCGCGTCACTTCCGACGCGAACGAATTCAACTGATCCACCATCGTGTTGATGGTGTTCTTCAATTCCAGAATCTCGCCCTTCACGTCGACGGTAATCTTCTTAGACAAATCACCATTGGCGACTGCGGTGGTGACTTCGGCGATGTTACGAACCTGGCTGGTCAAATTGCTGGCCATCGAGTTGACGCTGTCGGTCAGATCCTTCCAGGTGCCGGCAACTCCCTTGACCTTGGCTTCGCCTCCCAGTTTTCCTTCGGTTCCGACTTCGCGGGCCACGCGTGTTACTTCCGAAGCGAACGAGCCAAGCTGATCGACCATCGAATTGACGATTTTGACGGTGCGCAGGAACTCACCCTTTAGCGGGCGCCCTTCGACTTCGAGAGTCATTCTCTCAGACAGGTCGCCGTTGGCGACTGCGCCGATCACGCGGGCCATTTCACTGGTGGGACGCGCCATGTCGTCGATGAGCAGGTTGGTTGAATCTACAATTCGCAGCCAGGAACCTCCGGCGGCCGGCACCGCCGCGCGATGCATGATCTTCCCCTGTTTCCCGACGACGCGGCTGACACGTTCAAGTTCTTTCGCCGTCTTATCGCTCAGCTCGATAATGTCGTTGAGCGTGTCGGCGATCTTGCCGGCCTCGCCGGTCCACTCTCCCGGTAACCGAACAGAGAAGTCGCCCTTCTTAAACGACATCAGAGTTTTCAGTAATAGCGCGGTATTCAGGGAATCAGTTGTCAGGGTTTGAGTTTGCATATTTTGCCTCGAAGATGTACTTCAGGATTTGACGGTAATTCAAAGATAAACGCACAAGAAACCAACCGAGCACGATTTATCGATGTCGATCGCGGGCGAAGGCGCCAACGAACACAAAGCGGAAGAGACTTAGTTCGGGGGAAAAGTCAGGGGAAGAATCAACTAGCGGCCCGGGGGGACCTTCGTGGCTTTATTTTATCTTGGCGGGTTCGGGTCTGTAAACTTCTTTTTTATTATTGTGGAAAATAGGGTTTGGGGACAGCGAATCAGAATCGAACGATAAATAAAGTCCACAGAGTCCGCGCTTCGCGCCTGATGTGCCCTCTCCCGTTGGGAGAGGGCACGAGGTGAGGGTTTGCGCGACCTAGCGCCCTCACGCCTCGCGGGGTACGGTAGGCTTGCCGCTTTCGAGGGAGCTCATGACACGACTTTCTTCTTCTCCCACATCACGTAATTCTTAAACACATACACCCAGGGCACGATGAGGGCCACAAACGGGGCGCCAATAAAAACGTGGGCCATCTCGTCGGCGGGTGAGCCCGCAAGTGTGCCGGCGCGCCACAATGGATAAGCGACCACGATGACCCAGAGCGTCTTATAGAAGATCATGAAGATCACGATCGGCAGCCAGCGTAGCGGCCGCAACAGTCCGAAGATCGACAATGTCGGGTAAGCCGCCCAGACGCACCAAGCCACGGCCCTGGTGGGGTCCCAGTAGCGCTCGTGCGTGATGATCGTCGTCCATGCTTCGAAAGCCACGCCAACGAACATCAGAGAATAGAGCACTCGCAGGAGGTAAATATTTATCGGGCGAACACCCTCGTATTTTTCGTAGTTCGGCGTGAAGATGTATTTGATAATTCGCATACGCCTGGGTTACGCGCGGAATGGGGAGGATGTTCCAATCGAATCCACCATTCACGCAGATTACAAGAATAAGAGTCAGCCACAAAGAAGCACAAAAGGTTCAAACTGAGAGCTCGCCTGACTATCAGAACTCGCACGCAAAGGCGCAGAGCCGCAGAGTAACCGCATGCGAGACGACACATTTCCTTAGGGTCTTACTGCTTTTTGAATCCGTATAATCTGCGTAATCTGCGGATGGTTCCCTGGTCGGGTTTCTCAGCGTGGTTCGCTTCCTTCTCAGAATCCGCCGGCGTCTTCCAGTGACGCGGTGATGAGTTCCTCGCTGGGGCGCTGTCCGTCGATGAATGCAAACACGTGATAATTGGCGCCACGTTCGCGAATTACTTCGATGCGACCCTCGTCCTTCATGCGTGCGAGCTCCGTCATCAGGAAGTTCTGTTCGGCGCCGCTCATGTAGCGATAATCGATGTCGAACGCCAGACCCGTCGAGTGCGGTGGCGTATCAATGAGCACGGCATACCGGTTAACTCTGCGTAATGCACGCTGATATTGTTCCGGTCGGATCAGAGAGCTTACCGGTAACGGACGATCAAACTTATCGTGGTAACGCTTCGCTACTTCTTCAAGAATTTTCAACGCTTCAGGTCTTAGTGAGCTAAGCAGATAGATCTTCATCGCCTGGCGGTCGGATGAGTCGTCGAGGTTAAAAGAGCGTCCGCGGAAATTCTTTGCGAGCGCCTGCAGCGACTCGTAATCGCGCCACAGTTTCGGCCGGCTTTCCGCCGAGCTGGAGGATTGCCCGTAATATCGATCGAGCTGCGCTTTGTCCTCATCGTTGGACTTTAACTCCTGCTGTCGCGCGTTGATCTCTTTTTGCAGCTCGTCTTGTTTCGCGAGTTTCGTCTTCTTGAGCGCGCCCAACTGCTTCTGCAAACCTGAAATCTCCTTTTGCAAATTCGCGTGCGAAGTTTCCAGCCTGGCGTAGGCATCCCGCAGTCCGGCTTCATCGTTAAGTTCGAGATTCTGTTTGGCCACGTATCGGGTAAACATGCTGCCATCCACCCTCGCTCCGACGCCGAACAGAATGTAGGTATCGGTGACTGCCGGCACCGAAACCGTTTCGCCGCGCTGAATCATGGCCGCAAGATCGACAAAGTCCTGCACGGGGTGCACATTGAATTTCTTGATCTCGGCAACCTGAGTGGCCAGGAACCAATGCCGGTCCTCGTAGTGGCGAAGTTGTGCCGGAATTTCAAGCGCGACATTTCCGGTTTGGCCTCGATCTTCTTTTACTTTTTCGAGGCTATGCGTCCACAGATCAGGATCGACATTGCGCAGACTGGCAGCAGCAGCCAGGTCGACGGATTTGTACGCGTGATGTCTTAGGGCCGTGAAGCGCAGAAGCGCCCACACACCGACACCGACCGCTGCGCTCACAACGATAAGGACCAAAAGCTGCCGCACTTGTCGGTTAGTCATCGTAAAGAGATGAGGCCCGGAGGGCCTCGGCCAAGTTCGGATCGATTATGCAAATTTGAGGCAAGAAATGCGAGCGGAGAAAATCGCGGACAGTAAGCAGTTACAGAACCACTCGCGGTAGCGAGTGGTTAGAGCGTAAAGTCTATTACCCGCTTGCTATCGCAAGGGGTTCCGTATCTATCGCACTTCGCAGACTTGGGAGACAAAGGCCTTACGCTGGCGTCGCCACGTTGTGAAAAATTGATGATTGAGAATCATTAAAACAAAAAGTTCACACTCTTGGCTGCATCATATAAACTATAGGCGCTCATTCAATCGCATGTTACTCATTAGCAAAACGGCCGCGTTCACTGGTCTCGATGCGTTGCGCAACATGGTCTCAGATTCCATGGCCATAGACATGGGGTCTGAAGCAACCATCATCGTGGTGCGCGGACGTGGCGTGGTGGTAGACGAGCCATCACTGGTTGCGGTTAATGGCACCGGTGAGGTGCTGGCGATTGGGCTGGAGGCGCAACAGATGTACGGCAGAGAGGCGCGCGATGTTACGGTGATTGCGCCATTGCTGGACGGAGTGGTCGCGGACTTTGAAAGAACCAAGATAATGCTGGGGCATTTTGTGCGTAAGGCACGCAGCGGTATTTCCCATTTCAGCCGGCGCGCGATCATGAGTGTCCTGTCAGGTATCACGCAGGTTGAGCAGAGAGCGCTCCTCAGTGCTGCCGAGCAAGCCGGTATTGGCCGCGTGTGCATGATAGAAAATGGCTTAGCCGCTGCCCTGGGCGCAGGCGTCAAAATAGACGACACTCACGCCTCCGCGGTCGCCGACATCGGGGGGTCGACGACGAGCGTGGCCGTGGTCGCGAACGGCGCCATGGTTCACGCGCGGACCGAGCGCATCGGAAGCCGGGACATTAACGCGGCGATCATTGATCATGTGCGCCGGCACCGCGGACTCGTCATTGGCCAGCGAACCGCAGAGCGTCTTAAGCTTGAACTAGCTTCAGCAACTTTGCCAGACGACCTCGCGCAACAGATCACGATCAAGGGTCGCGATATTTTGACTAGCAGCCCTGGGGCTCTCGAAATCACAGCCGGGGAAGTTTACCCGGTCGCCCACGAAGTGGTTCGCAAGATTGTTGAAATCATCTCTATGACGCTCGCTGAGCTTGCTGCTGAAGTAGCCGGGGATATATATGATCGCGGGATCATTCTTACGGGCGGCGGGGCTCAACTCAGCGGGTTAGAAAATTATGTGCGGGACCAAACCCGGCTGCCGGCCAGGATCGCGGATGAACCCCGGTATGCCATTGTGCGCGGTCTTGAGCAGATGTTCGCTGAGCCACTTTGGCTTCGCCGCGTGATGCGGTGCGGGCCGAACCAGTTCCTGGATTTCGAGCGAGATGCCTCTGCGCTTGAAACTTAAGAAACGTCCGAGACTTTAGGACAAGGAAAGACTTTAGGACAAGGAGAATTTGGAGGCGGCGATCGGAATCGAACCGATGAATAAAGGTTTTGCAGAATTGGGTAATCCTTTTGCTTATGTTCCGCTCTGTTCTCTTATGTCCGTTTTTATTGACGTTTTTGAAATTCAAAGTTTGCGTCCGATCATCCAGATTCGGCGTTGTTTCGATTAGTAGTGACTCACCAGTGACTCAGATCGCCGGTCCTATTGACGATGATGCCGAAAGGCGTTGAGCACCGCGCGGCTTGCCGCGCGCAAGCATTATCTTTGTGCTCAACGCCTTTCGGCATCATCGGAAAAAAGTTTGTAGTCTTCGAGACCGGGAAGCGGCAAAGGTTCGTCGCGAGTTTGCTGTCCAGAGCCTGTGCTCGTCACAACCACCGGCAGTCGCCCTTTTGCATTCCTCGGCAACAGCAGAGTGCCCGCCAGAATAAAATCCTTCGTTTTGATCTTTACTTCCTCGGCGGTAAACGCAGCGTTCGCTGGCGCGCTATAATCAGGCACCAGACCTCTTACTGAAGCCAGCAACGCAGTATGCAAGGGTTGTGCGAATGCCTGATAGTCTTCCCTCACCGCAGTGAAGTTTTGCGCCGGCACATTAATTAGGGCGACGCGGCCCTTATCATCCGTCCAAATCATGATCGTTGCCGGTCCGAACCGCACGGAATAACGATCGAATGGCGTGGAGGGAGCAGTGGCAAGTCCGACAGGTTGCACTTCGTCACGCGCGGTGCGCTCAATCGTCATCTGGCCGTCGCCAAAGATAGATATCTTTTGCGCGCCGCCTTTGGCAACCTCATATCGAGCGACCAAAAACTGTGAGAGATAGATGACGTTGCCTACAAAAATTACACCGCCATTGAAAGGTGTCTCCTGGCTCACGCCGTTGCTTACAACGCTGGCGACATCCTTGTTGACGACGATTGTCTGATCGATGGCTTGCCCGCCGGTATTGCCTTTGACGCTAAACTTCAAAGGCACGCCTGCTTTATCGGTATCAATCGTGGTGTTCAGATCGATCAAAGTACCGGCCACATCCATTTTTGTTTTGCCGCTTGCAGAAAATCCGCCACCCGCAACGCATTTGATCTCGAATGTCTCGTGACCGACAGACTTGCCGGCAAAGGTCAAGTCATAAGCGCTCTGGCCGCACATCGACGGAGAGAGGGGCGACACCGCCGGGGGAAGGGGTTTGTCTTGCTTCTCGGCGGCTGTCGTGCCCGGCTGCTGCGAGAAAGTTGAGATGCTGAGCGCAATTGTTAAGAGGGAAACTTTCAGGATCTTCATGGATGACAATCGTAGATCGAAACTGGATAAGACCCTAGCCCGACCGCGCGAGGAACCCAGGTGGGTGGAACGGTAAGGGAGGGCCCAGAAAATGAGCCCTTCCTTATGCGGGCTAATGCCACGAGGTTTTTCGTGGCGGGTTGCAAATTCAATTTGATTGCGCGCTTAAAAACTAAATCGAATCGAAGCGTCGATCAAACGATTGTAAGGTGGCGTGCCGCCGCCGCGCCCGCCGCCAAACCCGCCGAAATTTCCGGCGCTTCCAGTTGAAATTCCAAAGAAGGGCGAACTTAAATTGCCGTTTGGTTTCCCCAGATTCGCGTGATTCAGAATGTTCTGAAAGTTCAGCGAGAAAGTCAGGTTGTAGCGCTTGCCGGTTTGCCCGCCGCCGCCTCCAAAGCCGACATTTCCACCTCCGGCGCCACCGCCGCGTGGGCCGCCGCCACCGGGGCCACCCATTCCGGGAAATCCGAACCCGCCGCGTCCGCCGTCACCTCCTCGAGCACCACGATCACCGCCGCCGTTGCGCTGACCCTGTTGCCGAGCAGATCCACCGGTGCTTCGTTCTTTTCCGAAGCCGAAGGTCTTGCTAATTCGCAAATTGGTTGAGATCGATCCCGGGCCTTCTCCAAAGTTGCGCGGGATGATCACTTCTCCGGCAGTCGGATTTGGATCGAAGGCGCCAAAGCGAGTGATCACTACACCGGGCTTCGTCAAATCGTTCGCGAACGCAGGCCGCTCAGTGAACAGGGCGTCGCCGTTCAGGTCGCGCCCGATGACTATATTGAAGGGTGAACCTGAACTGATGCTAACCAGTGGACTAAAGCTGAGACCCCAGGGGCCTCGATAATTTCCGAACAACGTGAAGCGATGCCTGACGTCATTTGAAGCCCTGCCATATTCGCCGCTAAAGTCGTAGGGGTTCGCGGCAAACGTTCCGATGCCGTCCGTATCGCTGTTCGCTTTGGCGAACGTGTAAAAAGCGGTGACGCTGCCCCGGCGGCTGAAATTGTTTACGACGTTGACGGTGAATTGATTTTGATTAAAACGACCAGTGGATTCGTACTCAAAAATGTTGTTCGCGGGGCCAAATGGCCGCACGCCACTTCCAGGCACGCCGAAAATGAAAGTTCCGGGGAGCGGGGCATTGACAGCGCGCGATCGCAACAGATGAAGCGTGCGCGAGTTTGAAAACGTCGCACTGACTCGGAAGTTGTGCGCCAATTGATGCTCGACGCTAATCACCGATTGAATCGTGTACGGCGTGCGAAGATCAGGCGCCAAACGATCGATCGTGATAGGGGTTGCAAAGGCGGTCAGGATGGCGACGGACGGCACCGCAGGGAAAGAATTCAGCACTGTTGGATCGGTGACGATGAATTGCTGCTGATTTGTCCCGTTAAAGCGCGACGCATTCAGCGTTAAATTTTCGCCGACGCGATCGTAAAAAATTCCGAAGCCACCACGGACGACGGTTTTCGCGGCTTGACGCGGATTCGCCGGACCAGGCGCCCATGCGAAACCAAGGCGCGGCGCGAAATTGAAATTGCTTTTAATGTTAGACTGGTTCTCGTATCGCAAGCCGAGATCCACAGTGAGATTTGGACGCAATTTCCAATCGTCCTGCACGAATCCGCCAAAGTCGAACTGGCTTACCGTTGCGAGAGGACTTCCGGTTGAGATCGAAAACTGTGTCGCGCCGCCACCCTGCGCGCGTATTTGCGCGGGAGTGAGGCCGTTCTGCAATCCCTGCAGTGTGATCTGGTAGTCCTGAATACTACTAATCACAGGCTGGCCCGGTATTCGACTGCCCGCGAACGTCCACGTCCCGCCGAAATTCTGCGGCGAGTTGCTGGTGATATGAACGTCGCGCAGCCGCGCGCCGAACTTCACTGAGTGCAGACCCAGAGCGAGAGCCGTGGTATTAGTCAGTTCCCATCGATTTTGAATATTCGAAGCCAAACCGATTTGCGAGCCACCGCCGGTGAAGGCGTCAGAGACCTGAATCGTCGGAATGGTGTTGTTCGCGTTGTCGCTTGAGGTTTGATGGATGAATTGAAAGCGCGTCTCGTTCACGGTTTTCTTGTTGAGAATCGCTGTCTCAGTCAGTCGTATATTGTGTTCTGTGCTGGTGGTGTTGTATTGGCGCGACGCCAGCGAGAAACCGCCCACGCCCGCGACGTTCGTGGAGTGTTCGAGCTCATACCGCGCCACCAGGGTGTTCCGGGAATTGATTTGATAGTCGATGCGCGGGCTGAGTTCCATGCGTCGATTTGGCGTCGGCACGGTCTGGCTGAACGGAATGACGTTGAGATTCGCATCAACGATCGTCGCGTTAATCACGGCATCGTCGTTGATGTCGCGCTTGTCGAAATCAAAAAAGAACGAGGCCTTTTTCTTTGAGATCGGTCCACTGAGATTGCCTCCATACTGGCGCGATGAATACGGCGCACGCGTAGGCGCGAAGGGGTTGCGCGCGTTAAAGGCCATATTGTTAAAGCCGAAAGAGGCCTGGCCGCGAAACTTATCCGTCCCGGGTTTTGTCAGGATTTCGATTCGTCCAAAGCCCGGGCGATCATATTCAGCGGAAAACGGATTGGCGTTGATGCGAACCTCGCGGATCGAAGCCAGCGGCGGCATCACGCCGCCGGTGAATCCGTCGATAAAAATTTGCCCACCATTGGGACCGGCGGAAGGCCCGGCCAGCGCCTGCAAAGCGGCTACCAGATCGTCCGGATCGTCAGGCAGCGAATCGAGGTCGGCGCCGCGCAGGACGATCGCGCCCACGTTGCTCTCGGGCTCAGTATTCACGGACGAGCTGTTTTCGGAAACGGTAACCTTCTGCTGTGCGATGGTCACCTTTAACGTGATATTCAGCGGCGCACTTCGTCCCGCGTTAATCGTGACGTCGGCGTTTTCATAAATCGCAAAGCCTTCGGACGCTGCGCGCACGGTGTATTTTCCGGCGGCCAGTCCGTTAATCACAAAAGCGCCATCGCCGTTCGTTTTGGCACTCTTCTCGATGCCTTTAGCGTCCACCGCGGTCACCGTCGCGCCGACAATGACGCCGCCGAATTCATCGGAAACCTGGCCCCTGATTGATCCGGTCGCTTGCTGAGCGAAACTGGTGGTGCTGGAAAGTGTTATGAAGAGCGTAAGAAATAATGACAATCGTCCCATTCGCGGCGGTCCTTATTAATAAAATGAAGTAGATAAAGAGCCGCAGTGCCGGCCCGTTGATTAAGACGAGATGAGGACGGATTTGGTTACATTAGAAGAGGTACAGAACCGCTTGCGGTAGCAAGCGGGTTATACCGTGGTCATCATAGACATCGATTGAGGACCGCTCCGTGCGAACCCGTTCGCTAATGCGACCGGTTCTGTAACTGCTCACAACTCCACACAACAACCTGCACAACGCGTCGCCTTGAGCGGAATTTTGGTGAGACAGTGAGGGCATTCCTTTGTTTCATCAGGAGTTTTCGGAGCTTTCATTCTGTTCACGGCCTTGACGATCAAAAAGATTACAAAGCCGATGATCACAAAATTGATCACATCGTTGATGAACGCGCCGTAAGCAATCACCGGGATGGCTTTCGCTTTTGCCTCCGCCAGCGACACGGGCTCGCCCTTTGAGTGATCGAGCACGTAAAAGAGGCTGGCAAAATCAACCTTGCCCAGCACTCGTCCAATCGGAGGCATGATGATGCCATCAACCAGAGACGTGATGATCTTGCCAAAGGCGGCGCCGATGACCACGGCGATGGCCAGGTCAATCACGTTTCCACGCGCGATGAATTCCTTGAATTCTTTGAACATCTGCCGACTCTCCTTTCGAGCTCGCTAATCACGGGCAATCTTTGGCGCGCTTGTAGGCGGCCTTTTCGGCTTCATCTTTGTCCTTAAAAGTTACGCGGTTGGCTTCCGGCACTTTATCTACTTCATCGCAATCGGCCGGGTAGTAAAGCTTCGAACGAGTGTCGCCAATCACAATCGCCGCGGCGGCAGCCTCTGCTGCTTCCCTGGCGGCCGCGATCTCTTCACGGCGGGCGAAGATCGTTGACTGCGCTTCATCGTTCGAGATACGAAGCGCCGGACTTCCTCCGATCATGGACGCGAAAACCGAAAAGCCGTCGCATCTCAACTCGCGGCCCGGACCCTTTGTTGGCCAACTGGCCGGAAGGCCCAAGGCTTTGCCGGCGCCGGCGACAAACTCGTCCAGCTTTTGCCATTTGAACGAACCGTCATAACCGATCCACAGAGTCGTAAGCTTTCCGTCGAGAAAATCCATCGACACTGTACGCACGCCGGCAAAACTCGTCTGGTCAAAGCCGGGATCGAAACTGGGATTAATCGTCGTCCTGGCAACGCCAAGCTGATCGGCCGCCGGAAAGCGTACTTGGGGAACGCGCGCGGTCACCTGTTCGAAGGTCATGCCGAGATGGAAGCCAAACAGCTCCGGCGCCTGCGTTAATTGATCCAGCTTCAGGCTACAGGCCGGTTGCTGTGCGCTGGCTGTCAGCGCGCACAAAAGGGCGCTCAGGATCAACGACATTGCGTTGGCGGCAAGCGTGATTGGTTTCGCGGTCAGCACGTAGCGATTAAGTTTCGAATCAACTCTTCCAGCGCCGCGGGTTCGAATGGCGTTGAAACGTATTCGTTGCATCCGGCATCGAGCGCGCGAACGCGATATTCTTCAGCGCCATAAGCCGAGACAGCGACGATCGGAATTTCGCGCAGCGCCTGATGCTCGCGTATTCGCCGCGTGGCGTCAAGCCCGTCGGCGTGTGGCATCTCGATGTCCATGATGATCAAATCGGGACGCTCCCTGTCAGCCAAACCAACGGCTTCATCGCCGTTCTCCGCCTCCAGAATTCGATAACCTTTTTTCTCCAGCCAGAGCTTCATCATCAGGCGCGTGTCGTCAAAATCATCGACGACCATGATCGTGCACGGCCCTCTGTTGCTGACATGTGCAGTTTGAGTTTCCATACCTATCCAGTTGGAGGAAGGGCGAGAACTGGTACCCGCGGCAGGGGTCGAACCTGCGACCTTTCGCTCCGGAGGCGAACGCTCTAATCCACTGAGCTACGCGGGCCCGAGAGACAGCAAAACGATAGCATAAATGGGGGTCGGGGGTCAGGGGACGGGGGACAGGAGGCGGAAAGCAGGAGGCGGAAGGCAGGAGGCAGGAGGCAGGAGGCAGAGGTCTAACTTGTTGAAGTCATCCCAACTTCTGTCTCCTAACCCCTGACTCCTGACTCCCGTCTTACGAATGCTTAATGATTACGCTCTCGATAATGTTCGCGACGTTCTCGCAGCGATCGATCGCCGCTTCGAGCTTTTCATAGAGATCTTTCCACTTCAGCACGGTGAGCGGATCGCGTCCTTCATGAAAGAGTGCTCCGACCGCGCGCTGATAAATGTCATCGCCTTCGTTTTCCAAGCGATGAAGTTCGACCAAACGTTCGGTCACGCCTTTGGGTCGATCGAGAACAGAGATGACGTCGTGCAGTTGTACGGCCATGCGCTGGATCACGCCGGCCAACTGCCTGGCCGGGCTGGTGGTCTCGTGAATGTCATACATTACTACGGCACGCGCCACCCCATCGATCAAATCGACGATGTCGTCAAGGCCTTTGGACATCATATAGATGTCTTCGCGATCGAAGGGCGTGATAAATGACTGATTCAACCGCGTCGAGACGCTGTGCGTTAGATCGTCGCAAGCGTGTTCGATGCTCTTGATCCGCTGCACGTATTCTTCGTAGTCTCCGTCTTCGTGCGCAAACATCTCGACCAGTGCTTGAGCGGCGTCGTTGATGTAAGACGTCATTTGCGTGAAGAGCGAAAAATATTGTTCTTCGCGCGGAAGTAGTTTGAAGAGAGCCATGGCAAACCCCGATCGAGCTATTTGGAAATCGTCGAGAGCAAAGCAATAAGAGAGTCGCAAATATAATCGATGATCTGGTCGATGTCCATTTTTTGCTAATTGATCCGCCAGGCGGGGCATTAGTCTGATCGTGAAGGAGGGCTCCAATATTTAGAGCGAAAAGCCGGGAGCCCTCCCTAACGGTCGGGCTAGTCCCCCGAATCTAAGCAACGCAATCTTAGGACATGCTCCATTTTTATCGTCTGAATATTTCACGGAAACCAAAGGCCCGGCTTGCAAATTCGTGTGTTAGTCGTATATCAAAGGGCTGCATGTCTGAATCTTATTTTTCCCAGGTCGTCGATCTCCTGAAAGCTGAAGCCGGGGCAATCGCGAAGACTGCGTCGCGACTGCGACAGGATCAGGTCGATCGCGTCGTTGGGCTGCTGGCGAATTGCCAGGGCAAGGTGGTCGTCCTGGGAGTCGGCAAATCAGGAATCATCGCACAGAAGATCGCTGCGACGATGACCAGCGCCGGCACGGCGGCGGTTTATTTGCATCCGTCGGATGCCTTGCATGGCGGGCTGGGAATCGTGACTTCCGACGACCTGGTGGTGGTGCTGAGCAACAGTGGCGAGACTGACGAGCTGCGTGAACTCCTTCCGTACATCAAGCGTCGAAACGTGCCGATGATCGCAATCGTCGGCAACGTGAAATCCACTCTGGCGCATCAGGCAGATGCGGTGCTCGATGCGTCAGTCGATCAGGAGGCGTGCCCGTTGAACCTGGCGCCCACCACCAGCACGACCGTAGCGCTGGCGATCGGCGATGCGTTGGCGATGACTCTGATGCAAGTGAAGGGAATCAGCGCGGACGAGTTTGCCTCCAATCATCCGGCGGGGCAACTTGGCAAACGTCTGACTCTGCGCGTGGCTGATCTAATGCACAGTGGTTCGCAAAACCCAACCATTGCACCCGACGCGGCCTGGATGGAAGTCATTTCGACGATCAGTCACTACGGTCTGGGCGCCGTTAATGTCGTTGACAACGAAGGCCGCCTGGCAGGCATCATCACCGACGGCGATTTGCGCCGTTCGTTGCAGAGGCTGGGCCCAGCCGACATCGCATTCGCAAACATCAGGTGTGACGATCTGATGACGCGCGATCCGGTGGTCGCGAATCCGGACATGCTTGCGTATGACGCACTGCGTTTGATGGAAGATCGCCCATCACAGATTTCGGTGCTGCCGGTCGTCGATGGCGATCGACGATGCGTCGGCCTGATTCGTTTGCATGACATTGTCCGCAGCGGATTGTGAGAGTTGGTTCGGAACCTCCCGGGGTTGGATAGTTGTTACAGAACCGCGAGCAGTAGCGAGCGGATGCGTCCATTCAACTTGCGCTTAAGATCCGGTCGCTACCGCTCCCGGTTGGATAGTTGTTACAGAACCGCGAGCAGTAGCGAGCGGATGCGTCCATTCAACTTGTGCTTAAGATCCGGTCGCTACCGCTCCCGGTTGGATAGTTGTTACAGAACCGCGAGCAGTAGCGAGCGGATGCGTCCATTCAACTTGTGCTTAAGATCCGGTCGCTACCGCTCCCGGTTCCGTAAGAGCGATATTTTTATCCAAGAGGATTTGATCTAATGATTAATCAACTTAAAGAATGCGGGGGCAAGTTCCCTTCCAGACTGCGCGACCTGACTCTCATTGCCTTCATCGCAACCACCTTTCTGATTACTGGACTCCGGACCAATGTTCACGCTCAGGAACCTTCCGCCACGCGCGGCCGTCGCGTCAGCAGCTCACCCGCGGCGGAAGCCACCATCACGATCAACGAGCAGTTTCTGAATTCCTTTCTCGCGGCGATGTTCGACAATCTCCGCGAGCCGTCGATGCCTTTGAATATTGGCGGCGGCTCGTCTTCAAGTAACGGCGAAGGCGGTTGTGCCAGCGAAATCAAACTGAAGCGTGAAGTCAGCGGAGTGCGCACGGCGGTCCATTTCGACAATGGCCGCATCGTTGGACCGCTGGCATTTGCCGGCGCGTACAGCTCTACCTTGATGGGCTGTATAGAGTTTTCCGGCTGGGCCGATTCCGAAGTCAATCTGAGTTTCGATGCACAGCGCCAGGCGCTAATCGCGCGCTTCCACTTGCGCGACATACATCTGAGCGACGTGCCGTCGCTTGCGAATGGGCCAGTGCTGAATATGGTGCAGAACACAATCGATCGTAAGTACAATCCGGTCGAGTTGCTCACTTTGGAACAACTCTCATCGCGCGTGAACGTACAACCCGCGGGCGGTGCCCTGCGTTTGCGAGCGACTGAAGTAAGGACGGAGATCACGCCAAACGCGCTCGCTCTGCACATCAGTTATGAATTTGTGAAGGGTTAGAAGAAAGATACGCCGCTAAGTTCTATGCGGTGTGTTCATCGTCAACTTCGTGCGCATGCGTTGTTGCCATTGGCTGTGCACGCCCTCGACTTCCTCGATTTGGGCCAGGACATCGTTCAACGTTTCACCGCCGAACTGCCGCATCTTCAAATAAACCAGCGCCGGCACGATCGCGAGCAACGGCAACACGAAGATATTTACCAGCGAAGCGAGCTGGGTGGTGACCTTCAGTTGCACGGTGGCATGACCGTTGGATTTGATCCCACTAAGCGCTCCCACCGCTCCGCCAATCAGCGACGGCACCAAAAATTGAATCAGCATAACGGCGATGATTGTGCGCCACGAACGCGCCGCCAGCGCCCGCGCCCTTTGGCGTGCGGCCTTCTTTTGCAATCCTTCCATCAGCACGACCGGGCCCCAGAGAAAGTAACGCACCGTCATAACGATGCCGGGAATGATAAACAGGCAGTAGCCCAGGATGATACGAAAGGCGAGACGAATTCCGGTGTTGAGAAACGGTCGCCAGCGGCGGCGCATTACTTTAAAGGCAGTGCTAAGCTCTACCGGCTTGAGAGGCGCGACCGATAATTGCGTGACGATGATCGCGGTGACACCTGAAATGATCGACCCGGTGAGAAAACCCGCAATCGCTTGCAACAAAACCAGCGGGATGATCAGGGAAATTCTGGCTCCTTTGCTCATGTAACCTTCAGTAATGCGGAACGCAATCATCATTATGGTAGCGATGATTACCGGAATGTGCGCCAGCAATGAAAGCTTCAGAAATTTTGGAAAGTATTCGCTGTAAAGCGCAAAGGCGCGGCGATACAGCGCGCCCAGCCCGTCGGCGTTGGCACGCAACGCGTTCGCGAAAGCGACGGCGGATTGCGGGCGGGCGGCTGGATCTTTTTCGAGCGCCGACATGATTAAGCGCGCAACTCGTTTCCGCACTTTTGGCGCATGCTGTCTGAGCGGCGCCGGCATACTTTCGTTGTGAGCGCGAATCACCGGCGTCATTTCACCGGTGAAGGGCGGAGTTCCCGCCAGCATTTGATAGGCGATAACGCCGAGGCTGTAGATGTCAGACCGCGCATCGAGATGTTCGCCGCGACACTGCTCTGGTGACATATACAAAGGCGTGCCCAGAATCGCGCCGACGCGCGTCAGGCCCGTAGTCGCGGCCGTGGCCATCTCGTCCGTAGTAGATCGCTCGGCTCCAGTCGTTCGATGTGTCCCATGATCAAAGAGACGAGTCCGATCGCCATCGTCCACTTGCTGGGTTACGCGGGCACCGATGACTTCGCTTTGGTTTGCAGGTTGAATCAGCGTGTCAGTTTCCAGATCGGCAGCGATTTGAAGCCGCCCGATCTGTGAACCCGCTGCTTGTGCGGCTACGGAAAATGCAATCGAGGTTGGAGCTTCGCTCATCGACGGTTGATTCGCACTTGCGAGCGCCCCACCGTTGGCTTCCGCCAATTTGGCAATTCCAAAGTCGAGCACCTTCACGCGATAACCACCGAGAGCATTCGGCTCAAGCCAGATGTTGTCCGGTTTTAGATCCCGATGGATGATTCCCTGCTGATGCGCCTCGTGTACGGCGGAGCAAACCTGTTCGAGGATGTCTACGGCCCAGTACAGCGGCAGGCGTTCTTCTTCGGCGAGCACCACACTCAAAGTGCAGCCGTCCAGATATTCCATGACTAAATAAGCGACGCGCTCAGCGCCCACGCGCGCGAAGCCAAAATCGGTGACGTCCACGACGTTGGGGTGGCGCAGGCGGCCGGCGGCGCGCGCCTCGCGCTTGAAACGCTCGACGAACTCTTCGTTCCGCATAAACTGCGGCGTGATCAGTTTCAACGCGACGTAGCGTTCCGTGCCCAAATGCGTGGCGAGATAAACTGCGCCCATGCCGCCAAGTCCCAGCAGTCGCTCGAGGCGATACTTTTCGTCGAGCACCTGGCCTACGTAACGTTCAAGACCTGTCATAGCAACTCGAACCCGTTTAGAGTCGGGCTACTGCGCGGTTTGTCTTGAATACCAGCGGAGCAGTAGCTCGCCAAACAATTGCGGACAGGATGTCCGCGCTCAGTTCAATCCCAGTACGGCTCGTGCCAATTTCGTTTGCGCAACACGTCCTCAGTCCAAAAATTCTTCAATAATTCAATACGTGATTTGTTCGCAGGTTCGCCTTCCTTTTGAATGGGCAAAACCACTGCGACGACGTCGTAGCGATAAGGCGCGCTCATTAGACCCAGCATTCGCCGATAAGCGCGGGCCGCGCGCACAATCTGCCGACGTTTGCGAAGATCGACGTTGACCTGGGGCGGCGCGAATTTATCAGACGCGCGGGTTTTTACTTCGACGAAGCACAGCGTTGGTCCATCGTAAGCCACCACATCGATCTCGGCATTAACAATAGCGCCGAGTGTGTTGCGGCCAATGGGGGCGCTAAAGTTTGCGGCCACCATGCGATAACCCGCCCGTTCGAGGTGCGCGAGCGCCATTTCTTCCCCACGGCGACCTAAAGCAAAATGGGGCGCGATCTCGGGAGCAGAACTCTTCGGCCGCGGGCGATCACTCTTTTGCCGGAATGCGAGTTTCATATTTCTTAAAGCCTTCGATCGGAATCCGTTGCGCCCGCTTTTCAGAGCCGGCTTAAGCAGCGGGCTCAGCTTTTTTTCTTACCGGCCTTTTCTTTGGCTGGGCCTCGACCGGTGGTTCTACGGGTGCTTCAACCACAGGCGCAGCCGCGGGGGCGGCAGCGTGCTTGCTTTTCTTCGGTCGTCGTTTTCCAAACGTTCCGCGCCAAATCTTGCCGCGGCGTGAGCGCTGATCTCCTTTTCCCATGCATGTGCTCCTTCATAATTTCGTCAATATTAAATCAGTTTGGCGGAAAACCTTCATTCAACTTTTCGTATGAGTTGCCGACGCGTCGATAATAGCCGGGACCATCGGGACCGGTGGGATTGTAGTCGCTGTAAGAAGCTTCCCAGTGTTGCCCGGTAGTCGGGGAATACACGTTTTGAAATCCCATCGTCGTTTCTTCACGTTTCGTCGAAAGCTCTTCGTCCACCTGGTCCTTTGAACTGCCGCGCGGCTCGGCTCTTGAAGTGCTCTCTTGCGCGGGAAACAGATGCTTCGTGCAACGAATTGAAGCGGCCACGTCGTAAACCACGTGCTTCTGCTCTTCCCATCTGCTTACTTCCGTGGACCCGAGGCGATACGCCAGGATGTAGCTGGTCGGGTCTCCGGTTTCGATCGTTTGATACAGGGCAAAACCGCGAAACTGTTTGCCTTGGTAGTTGTTGGCGCGCCAGTAGCGCAGAGTGTATCCGCCGGCGACTGTCTGGCTCTCACTATCCATTTCAAATCCACTGGCGCCGACACTTTCAATCGCGTTCTTGAAGAACCCTTCGGGCGCGTTGGTTCCGTAGTAATCACCACTCGTTCGCGTCAACGCAAGAATTCCGTACGACGCGAACATGTTCTGATCCGGCGCGGCGAGATCCGCACCGATGCCGATGCGTTGCTCGTTGCCGGTGATGGTCCAATCAGCCGGCGCAAAGGCGGTGCAACTATTCCACGACTTCGCTACGGTTTCCAGGCCATGATCACTAACCAGCTTTACGTCGTTGCTTCTGAGCAGAGTCGGACCCGAACTGCGCGAGTTTCCCTGACTGTTCGTGCGCGCGCTGAAGTACCAAATCGCAAGTCCGAGCAGAGCGATGCCCAGCGCAATTACGAGCAGCGCGCCACAGCCGATCAAGATCCACTTCAGATAGTTAGGCTGGCCCGTTGACTGCGGCCCTGGCTGATTGAGTTGAGCGGCCATTCTCGATTAACACAAACTTGGACCGGGGCTTATCCTTGCGGCTTGGCGTAGCTTGCGGCCCCCTGGAAGTCGATGAATACGACTGGTTCATCGCCAACTACCCAGGCATCATGGCCGGGCGGAATGATACCCGCGTCTCCAGGACGAAATTCGTGTTCCGATCCGTCATCCATCTTTACGATCATTCGTCCGGAAACCTGGTAACCCATGTGCGCTACCTGGCAACTGTTCGTGCCGGCGATGGGCTTAACGGATTCAGACCACTTCCATCCCGGTTCGAAGGTGGCGCGCATTGCCTGGATGTTGCCGAGGTTCACGACTTCAACTTTGCCTCTGTTAATCGTTCGTGTCTCGTCAGGATTACCAAAAGCTTTCTTGATGGTTGTTGCCGGCTGTGCTTGAGCTGACATGTTCCCTGCCTCCTGAAGAAAAAATTGTTTTCGGAATTAGCTGCCTTTTATTGCAAGTCGAAGGTGAAAGTCAACAGTCACTGACTGAACACTGACGAGATCGTCTTAGGCTCCTTCGGCGGGTTCCGAGAATTCGATGCGTCTTGGCGCCTTTGCGTGAAACAGTCTCACGCCAAGCCGCAAACCTCATTTCTGCATTATCTCCAGCACTGCGGCGGTCATTGCTTTCACTCCGGTTCGCAGGGTCGGCTCAGGCAAAGGCTCGAATAAACTCGAGTGCAGGGAAGGCAAAGGCTTTCCCGACTTTCGGCTGGCTTCGACTTTCGCCGGATCGACGGCGCCCAGCCAGAACATCACCGAGGGAATCTGATGATTCAAACTCAAGTTTCCAAAGTCTTCACTGGCCATGATCGGCGGCGCCTTGACCACGTTCTGCGCGCCCAGCGTGCGTTCAAACGCCCGCGCGAGCCGTTCAGTCAGTTCGGGATTGTTGTAAGTCGACGGCGCGATTTCGTTCTCGATGATTTTGACGATCGGCATGCGATCTTCGGGCACGCCGGCAGCCGACGCCACGCCTTTCGTGATGCGATCGATCGAAGCGAGAATGTGCCGGCGCACTTCGTCCCGGTAAGTGCGTATCGTCAGTTGCAGCGTAACTTCGTCAGGAATGATGTTGCGCTTTGTGCCGCCGTGAATCGAGCCCACGGTAACCACCGCGGGATCGAGCGGCGAGTTTTCACGGCTAACAATCGTCTGCAGCGCCAGAATCGTTTGCGAAGCAATCACGATTGGATCTTTTGTGGCTTCGGGTTTGGAGCCGTGGCCGCTCACGCCGCGAATGATGATGTCCACCGACGTCGAGCTGGCCATCGCATAGCCGGGGCAGTACGAAATCTTTCCTGCCTCGAGATCAGCGTCATCATGAAGAGCGATCGCAAAGTCCGGTTTTGGAAAACGCGTGTACAACCCGTCGGCCAGTAACGCTTTCGCGCCATCGATCGTTTCTTCCGCCGGTTGCCCGATCAGAATCAGGGTGCCGTGCCATTGATCTTTCAGTTCGGCCAGAACTTTCGCCGTGCCAATCATGTTGGTGACGTGAATGTCGTGCCCGCAAGCGTGCATCACGCTCACGTCCTGTCCCGCGTCATTCTTCGTCTTGACCGTGCTGGCGTATGGCAAGCCCGTTTTTTCTTCCACCGGCAAGGCGTCGAGATCGGTGCGAACCAGGAGGGTTGGTCCATCGCCATTCTTCATCACGGCGACCACGCCGTAACCCGGCCATTCCGGCTTTTCATATTTGCCCACGTGTTCAGTTACCGTGTAGCCGAATGAACGAAGCTGTCCCGCGAGATATGCCGAGGTTTTCTGTTCATAATGCGAGAGCTCCGGCGCTGCGTGCAGCATCTTGTACGTCGTGACCAGTTGTGCGATCTCGCGATCGATCATCGCGTCGATTGAGGGTTGCTGTGCCCTGGAGATCCCGTTCCCAAGAATCAGCGCCAGGCCTGAGAAGATAAGTAGTGTCTTTTTCACTGCGGTTCCTTTCCCAAAAGGCAGTTTAAGATGGTCCTCAAGGGTGAGTGTCTGAGTCTTGATTCCCCTGGCGCCTTCCGGTTTCACTTCGCGCCTTTGCGTGAAACAAATCGATAATTTCTCACAAAGGCGGGAAGAGGATCGAAAGTCGCAAAGCAAACCAGGACACTACTTCCTCAGGGCGCGAGTCGCTCGATGCGCCACGATCCATCTTCCTGCGCGCGATAACGAATTCGATCGTGCAGACGATTGTCGCGTCCCTGCCAGAATTCGATCGCGTTTGGCTTCACGCGATAGCCGCCCCAGTGCGGAGGACGCGGCACGTTGTCGGCAAACTTCAATTCAAATTCCTCGAAACGCTTTTCCAGATCTTCGCGCCCGGCGATGACTTCACTTTGATCAGACGCCCAGGCCCCGAGCTTGCTTCCCCACGGCCGAGTATGAAAGTAATCGTCAGACTCTTCCTCGGAAACTTTTTCCACAGTTCCTTCGATTCGCACCTGCCGTTTCACCGGCAGCCAGTAAAAAAGCAGGCACGCCATTTCATTCTCGCCCAGCTCTTTGGCTTTGCGGCTTTGATAATTAGTGTAAAAGACAAAGCCGCGATCGTCGAAACTCTTCAAGAGCACGATGCGCGCGTCAGGCGAACCGTCCTTCGTAGCGGTCGCCAGCGTCATCGCGTCGGCCTCGGGAACACCTGTTGAGACAGCGTCGTCATACCATTTCTCAAACTGCTTGAGAGGATTCGGATCGATCTCGGTTTCGTTGAGCGCGTTGAGCAAGATTTGGAATTAATTAATGACGCCAGGAAAATTATTACGGTAGGAAAGATCTAAGCTTCCGCTTTAGCCTCAGCCTCGTCTTTCTTTCGCTGCCACATGCCGGCGATCTGGTGTGCTTCCTCCAGAGTCAGGTTGTCGTAGATGTCCGCGTTATCCGCGATCGCGCCGTTCTCTAATTCGCACACTTCCCAATCCGGCGCGTTCGGATCGGTTCCCGCACGTCCGGGCTTTACGCGAATCTCGTAAGAGATTTCTACTCCCAGGTTTTCTTCAGTCAATGTTTCGTCTCGTCCTTTCGATTTCTGCTTGCCGCGATTATTCGAATCTTGATTTTAAGAATGCGGGTGTCGATGCGAGCTAATGCGACTTTCATCTCTTTATCAAGGCCTGCACCATTTGCCGCCCTCGGTGCGCGATAAAAGAAGCACCGAGCTGCATCGTTAACCCGGCGGCGATCGCCGCGCCGAATCTGGGAATGCTCATTCTGGGTTCCAGCCTGATCAACGTCAGTACGCCCAACGGAAGAAAGACTAAAAGTCCAGTGATCAAACCCGGCGAATAAGTGATCTCCTTGAGACTTTTGACGGCGTGCCGAGTGCCGTTGACGAGCACAAACGTGCCGAGCGAAACCAGAAGAAACTGAGGGAAGCCCAGCTTCACGGCCGTGATGCTGAGGGCCATGAGACCAAGTACCGCGACCAGATTGGTGCGGATAAATCCACCACGAGAAAGATCGATTCCGTGGAGTTTGTCTCGATCAAACGAGCGCATGCCGCCACAGAACTCTTCGGTCAGATGGACCACCAGGACGGCGGCAAAGATCCAAAGATAGCCCACTTCGCTTATCTGCAGGTTCGTTGTTGACATTAGAAATGATCTCATCGGGGGAATCAGCACTTCGGCGCGGATTATGCCGCACTGTGCTGACTACTCGCAACCCGTCGTGAAGGGAGTGAGGTGACCAGTGAGCTGCCATACAAAACGTCAGAGCCGACCAGGACGTGCCGAACTAACGCTGTTACAGAACTTGGAGTTGATCCCTTTTTGAGGGGACGGCTGCCCTGTTAGAAGTTATAACTTCTACTTCTATAGTGTCTTCTTCGTTTGCATCGGGTGCATTCAAGATACTCTTCATACACATAATATGTGTACGGTTGAAAATTGCTGTCCAGCCAAAGGGCGCCAGGGTCTTCCTCCTCCCGCCTGTTTTGAACTTCCACATAATTGTGGAAACTCTTTCGGCATCGGCGGCACAAACATTTTTCATTCAAGTGGTGACCTAATTGCTTACAATAACGATATCGCTTATAGATAATAATTGAGTAACGGACAAGCACGATGAAGGCAAGCAATAAGCTTACCGCCAGTATGAAGTGTTCCGTGACGAGTCGAATAATTTGCCCGAAATCCAGCAAGGTTGTATCTCCGCACGTCGCCGAACGTCAGAGTTGACGGGCGCGGCGATTCAGGCTTTCACAAAACCGGGAGGCCTGGGAATCCCACGAAGGGACTTTCTGTGCTCACCTGGAACCCGCGTTCCTCATCTCCCAAAAAAGCCAGGGTCCATTAGATACCAGTTTATCAATCCTGCCGCCATCCCAATTCCGAGCACGACGAATACCGTGATCTTTTCCTTGGCAGTGGTGGGCTTTCCTCCCATCGACGGAAATATCAGGAGGTAGAGCCCGCCGATTGTGCCGACAGGAGCAAATGCTGCCAGCTTCAGGGAGTAAGTGCCCTCGTGTAAGAGTTGGCGCCAGTTGTAATAGATGAGGCCAACGGAAACAAGAATTAGCACCAGAGCAAAAATGCGGGCTTTGAAGTAATGCATAATATATGCTCCTTTTGCGTCACAAAATCGCACGAACTAATTTACAGCCAGGGCATTGTGAGCAGCACAGGCCTCAGAGTTTGCCGGGCGCGGCGATTACGAATTAGCTGATAGCTCTCAACTGACAGCTGTCAGCTTTTCATTCCGCGCTCGCGTCCAACGATTTGTTCGAGCGCCCCTGATTGTAACGCGCTACTGGTTTTACGTTAATAGAAACGCGAGCGCGCGGCGCCGTTGCTAAAGAGCAAGTTTGTCTCGGCGCGAGCCGCGCGGCCGTCGTGTCAGAACCCAGAGCGGTAGCGATGGGATCATCCACTCAAGTTGCGCTTAGATCGGGTCGCTAACGCTCGCCGTTCTGACATATCGATGCGCGCGAACGTTTGAGTTCAGGTGGCGGGGCGGCGGCACGCAAGCCACGCCGGACAAAGCTGGTTGAGAAGCGCGCAATCCCGCGCTTACCTGCAATGAATTGTTAGCCCGCACTTCGCCTTGAATAGAACTGGGCGCGGCGGTCGCCGGGAGAACCCGATCCGCGCCGATACCTACGCCGTGCCACGGGCCTTTCCGTGTTCGGGTTGTTTGCACTATCGGGACCGGCGCCATGGCAAGCTCCACAGTCCGCGCGCCGCGAGGATGACGGAGAAGAGCCCGAGCACACCGATCGCGATCAGCGTCCAGACGAAGAAGAAGTGTCCGGTGTAATTGGCGAGCCTGCTGGTGACGCCGACACCCTTCCCCTTCATGTGAACGTAGGGGACAACCAACGAAAAGAGCGACAAGAGGAGCATGATGACGTACCCCGATCGCCGTTCGAAGAGCACCAGAATTCCGTACAGCCAGACGACGGTGGTGAGCACCGTGACCACCAGGTTTGAGAGCCCTCCCGGTTCAAACCCGTGCCTGATGTCGTCCGCCATGTGAAACGTCAAAAAGAGGACCAAGAGCAGAGACGAGATGGTTAACATAACGCTGTTTTTCATTTGATATTCTCCCGGACGCTTTCCGTAAAAACGCCGACTGCGGCTATGTCGTCTGATGTGCGGAAGGCCTTCGGCCTTCCGGCACGTTCGATACTTGCTTTCGGGCTATGCCCGTCTTGAGGGCAGAGCCATGATTCTTTACGACGCTGCACGGAAGCGCACAACGCTTCCGCCATCAGACGGCAAAGCCGATTACTTCTTAGGCAACGCCATTCCTTGGATGTGCCCACTCTTACGGGGCTGGCTGGGAAGATGTTCCCTATAAGAAAAAACGCCCGGTCGTAGCTCAGCTAAGGCGCAGAGCAAAACAGAGGGGTCGGCTGTCCTGCGATTGTCAGGCCCGCGGCTCGTGGCCCCTCAGCTCGAGCGAAGAGAACGCACTAATCATGACGTAGTAACCGTCCCTGTCGCGGAGCGCGAACTCCTGTGTTCCAGTATTCGGGTTCGCGTGCGGTTCCTCTTCGAGCCGGGCGACGAGCGCGCGTGCCCTTTTCAGCGCCATATCGAAATCGTCGACGCGGAAGAACAAGAGGAGCCCGTTGCCAGGTGTCGCGTTGTCCGGGCTCGTCAACGTCGGATGCTCGTGCGCGCCCCACTGGTGGAGGCAGAGCAGGACGGTTCCATCCGCATCGAGGATCTGACCAAAGTAGTCATGGTCGGGTCGTGTCTCGGGCTGGCCGAAGAGTGACTGGTACCATTTGAAGCTACTCGGCACATCGCTTACGCCGATGATCGTCCAGGTACGTTTCATGACATTTCTCCCGTCGGCCAACGATTTGTTGGCCGCCTCCTCGATTAACCGCTTCGAGTTCATTCTCGTTGCAACACAGCTTCTGCGTCAGGACTTTATTCGCCGCCCGACTCAACATTGTATGGGTCGTTGAAACTCTTGTTCGGTTCAAGAATCATTTGCTTGCGGGAATAATCCAGTATGACCTTAAACCGGCGGAATATCTCACCGCCTATCACTCCGTCATTATCTTCGCTCGCGCCGGCTCCTTCGGTATCAAGCGAGAGTGCGACTGTCGGACTCTTAAGAACAAATGGCCCCAACTGCACCGCTTTGACCCGACCGACGAGAATTTTCTCCTTGCCACCTGCTCCGTTGCGCGTGTCTTGGGTTGGTTGCTGGATAGCTTCGACTAGTTTGTGTTTGTTGACGAACGGACTGTTGATGACAAACGTACCGTCTGCCCCCGTGTCCACTTCTAAGTTGGCTTCGGCGGGAGCGCGCCCTTCCAGAATAATCTTTGTACGCGCCAGAGGAGTTTTTCGTCCCATGAGGATGAGCGGGATAACCTCGCCTGTGCCTGAGTAGGTGTAAGCGCGCGGGTTATACAGATTCATAATTTTGTTTAGGTAATCAATCTCAACGACGAATTGATTGATGAAGTCGTAGCCGATTACCCCATCGAATTCAAAACCAGGGGGCGTGGTAAATGGTATGGAAGCAATCAATTGGTTGGAAACTTCCACGCCCTGAACACTCAACGAAACGCCTCGTGTGTAGAAGCCGTGAATTGAGCCGCCCGTCGCCTTACCGTGAGCCTCACCCTCCGCTTTCAGTCCTAATTCTGCTGCGCGCTGGGAACTGATGACGGAAGAGGACGCGCCAGTATCAAAGATGAACTTGAGCGGCTTTGAACCATTAACCCTAACGCGCATCAGGATAATGTTATTGTCAATCTCAACTGGTATTTTCAACGCGCTATTGCCGGAGGCAAATCGAACCTTTGGCGCTGGCTGCTGAGGTTTCCGAACGGACGCGTTTCTTTTCGGCGATTGAGCAGTAACATTTAGCGGCAATAAGGAAAGTACAACACAAACGATAAGCGTAAGGATGCAAGCGGTCGACTTAAAATAATGTTTCATGCATTCATCCTGTCTACTATATTAGCTAGCAATAGTGGGCGTCCAACGATTTGTTGTGTCGCGTTCACCCACCGCATCGGCTGGTATCGAACGCCGTGATTTTCCTCAGGCGGCCCCGCAACAGCAAACCCCAAACGTTCGTACGCCGTAATCGCGTTTAGAGACGAGTTTACTGTAATTGGGCCGTGATTGGGAGACGAAGCAATCCAGTCACGAGCATGATTCCAGAGCTGTCGACCGATCCCGCGCCGTTGGTGTTGAGTATCAACAAACAAGTAGTAGAGGTGAGAAGGAGGCCGGATAGCAGCGGTTCCGACCAGCGTGTCAGATTCCAGCGCGACGAAGAACTGGTAACCATTTCGAATTCGCTTCGCTTGGTTCTCGGTTGTCATTTCAGATAGTAAATGGCTCAATCCAGCATCGGACAGCGAGGATGCGATATGTTCGCGAGCACTCGCGGTGACAAGTGCGCTAATCGCTGGGGCGTCTTCGACAGTTGCGGAACGGATCAGCATTTGAGCGACATAACGTTTGAGTTGACGCGGCGGCGCGAATTCATCCAAGCCGCGCCGGAGCCTTCAAGGTTGCAAAGTGCGCTATCGCCGCTCCGGTCCAACGATTTGTTGGGCCGACATCGGCAATGATTTGGAGACTACGGACGCAATGAACCCAAGCGCGATCATGCAGACAAGATACACCGCTGCAAGTGCGCCGAAGAGCGATGCCGCGCGGCCACTGTTCAGCACCGGAATCGGCCCAGCCTGCGTCAGAGTTAGCGCGAGACTTGCTGCGCCGAGCGCCAGAGCAGCTCGCCATCGTCCACTGATCAGTCGGCCGGTGGCCACACCTGTGCCGAACGTGAGCACCAGTTCGAGTACGACTTCCCACGTATCGTCCTGGCCATGAATGCCAGTCGCGCGAACGATGACGCCAAACAGGGTCATAGGTATCAGCGTCGCCCACAACAGGAACCCGAACGCGAGCGCGCGCCTGACTCCCACATTCAAGCGTGCTGATCCCGGAAGTTCAAAGAACGCCCAGCCAATGGCCAGCCCGGCGCCGACCGCGAAGGGAATTCCGCCGGAGAGCCTCGTCCAGATCGGCACAATGATGGCGGCGTGTATGGCTCCGAACAATGCCACACCAAGCAGACCGGTAACTGCACCTGCAATCAGAAATGCGGTGAGCCTGTTAGACGGCAGAAGCGCTCTCATTATAGTTATGGCACCCTCGTATGATCGGCCCAACGTTTGAGTTGACGCGGCGGCGCGGTCAGTACCACCTGCGGTAGCGGGTGGGTGTTGAGAAACACGCTGCCGCCGCTCGAGTCCAACGATTTGTTCGAGCGCCCCTGATTGTAACGCGCTACTGGTTTTACGTTAAGAGAAATGCGAGAGCGCGGCGTCGTTGTTAAAGAGCGAGTCTGTCTCAACACGAGCCGCGCGGCCGTCGTGTCAGAACCCGGAGCGGTAGCGATGGGATCTAACGTGCAAGTTGAGTTCTTAACCCGCTCCCTACCGGTCGCGGTTCTGTAACAGCGATGCGGGCTAACGATGGAGTTAACTGAGCGCGGGCGAATGCTATACAATCTTACCGGAGCAAAGATTGATGAAAACCATGCTATCCCGCGCCCCGGTTGAATGAGTTGTTAGCCACCGCGTGGTGGGAGAGTCCAGGCAATGAGTTAGCGGCGTCGCCATATCGAGCCATCTGCGTACTCGATGCGGTTTATCACTACTCTGATTTCTGAGTTGACCCCAGTTGCCGGGTCGACACTAGAAGGACGGAAAGTTTCCATCCGCCTATCTACTATGTGATTTGTCAAGGTCTTGGTTTCGCCGGCACCAATAGTTACTCGATTGCGAAACTGATACCGGAAGTATTCCTCGCGATTCTGTGTGCTGACAAAGATAAAGTCGTACCTGATGGCCTTGATTGTCTTTGAGCCTTCATTACGGATAGTCACCAAGGCTGCGTCCCTGCCGGTTCGCAGAAAGAGAGTCTGCTCTGTATCAAGAGGGCCTAGTTTATTGTTTGCGCGGCGTTGTTCTAGCTGCCTTTCGGGACTACCTGCCGTCGGGTTACGCCAATCTACGTCATGGTGCCAAGTAGCTTCCAGAACTTTAATATCATCGGGGAGTTGATGATTTGCTGAAGTTTGTGCCAGGCACAATGCCGGTAGAATATATACCAGCAACAAAACGATTACTCTTTTCATCGTTACCTCTCAGCCACTGCGATGCTTTCTGGATAATGGTCATGAAGAGAAACATGTCCTTGCGTCCTTTCCAGAGGAAGAGAGGTGCCAGCATTCAATCTTGCGAGTAGAAGGCGAGCCGAGCCGAACGTTTGAGTTGACGCGGCGGCGCGAATCAATCAAGCATCGCCGGGTGAATCAAGTTATGAAACACGCTCCCGCCGCTCGCGTCCAACGATTTGTTGGGCCGCTTGGACAAGAACTTCAGGCGCTCTTATTCTTTTCATCCCAGATCATCGGCTCCCACAGCTCGACCTTATTCCCTTCCGGATCCATGATCCACGCGAACTTGCCGTTTTCATGCGATTCGGGGCCGCCGACGACTTCGACCCCGCCCGCGCTTAGCTGCGCGATCATCTCGTCAAGATTGTCAACCCTGTAGTTGATCATGAAAGGTGAGTCACTGGGGCTGAACCACTGGCTCGCTTTTTCCGCGACGTGCCAGACGGTGAGTCCTTTGTCCTCGGCCTCGTCATCTGGCCATCTTAGGACGGCGCCGCCGAAGCTCTCTAGTGGCATGCCCAGGTGCTTGTGATACCAAGCCGCAAGCGCGGCACTGTCGTTCCTACTCTTGAAGAAGACGCCGCCGATTCCGGTAATTCTCGCCATCGTTGCCTCCATTCTCCCTAATTGCTAATGGCCTCAGCCGCCCAACGTCTGAGTTGACCGGGCGCGGCGATTACATCCACCTTCGTTTCAATCAATCAGTCGCGAAACACGCTCCCCGCGCTCCGGTCCAACGATTTGTTGGGCGCACATCAGGGAGCGAAGGTTTCATAACCAATGTTAACATCGCCGACCAATTGTTCGCGTTTGGAGACTTCTGCAAGTCTGTCGTACCTGAGCAACAAGTGCGTGTCGTCTATCCACGATAGTTCAACAAGCGGTCCGCCCCACGAACCCGCCCGAGCCTTGCCATGATCGGTGTTCGCGACAAATACATTTCCTATTTCGTTGGGGAGCGAGCGATTCGATGACAAGATTGACACCTGAGTAGTGAAAGAAGTCGTAGCACCGCAGTCGCGTTCGAAAATAACGGCCTTCTTTTTCCCGCTAGGGGAGCGTACTTCTTTCGCGACGTCGTTCCCACAGCCAGCAAGACTACTTGAGATGCTGGCGCAGGAACTATTCAACGCCACGAGAATGATGGCAAATATGAGAGGAGATCTGCGCTTCATAAGAATGTGCGCCCAACGATTTGTTATGCGTCGGCTGATTTGCCAGCGTACCTTGCGTCTAAATCCTCCCACTTGTCTGGATATAAACTCTTGTTGATCTCCCAAGCCTTTTGGTTTCGTTCGACAAATTCAGTCCCCATCCTTCCTAACAACTCACTAACTATTGCTGGGGGATCGGGCGAGCTCCTCCAGTTAATAACAAAGTCGGGCTTGGGGAAAGGCGACTGAATAACATCTGTTAAGATATGCACACGAAACAACTGCTCAGAGAGTGAAGCCATTTGTTGAGCATGTGCAATTTCCTCTGCGACTAGGTATCGTTCGATAGATTCCTTAGAGATGATGGCTATGAACAATCGGCAAGCATATATATAGCTGAGATGGGGCAACTCATTTCCGAGCCTGTCTTCCATTGGCTTTCCCATGTAGTTGTAACATTCGATGCGATTGCGCCAAAACTCGCTAGCGAGGGCATCCGCCACAGTATTATCTGGGCGCCCATAGCAGATGAAAACTTGCGGTTCGATAGCCATTGCTTTACTCCTGGTAAGATTCTTCAATCAGACGCCTAACGTTGGAGTTAACCGGGCGGCGAACAATTACATAAGCATTCAAGTCTTGCGAACGCAAAGCCCGCTGAGTCCGCTCCGGTCCAAGGAGTTGTTCGACGGCAGTTATTGCAAACGCCAGTTCTTAGCATGAAGTGTCCCGCTAAAAACTATGATCGCAGACAAATAGGCCCCGCATCATGAGCTAATCGATCTTCTTGATGCTGCTCAATAGGTCCCTACTTTCTTTGCCTAGCGTGTCTGAATATTTTTTGGTGCGTTGCGCGAATACGCCCACCGGTTTTGACGCATCCATTACGATAACCAGGCCCACCAATTCACCGCCGGCATCAGGCGCTGTGCCTGTGAAGGTTTGGACGATGATTGACATTCCATTCTGTGTCTGTTTACTAACCTCGTCCGCTTTGTAAGTCTTCCAATCCTTTTTTATGCTGTCGAAGATGCCTTTCGAAAACGCTGCAAATTCATGGTCAAGAGCCATTGAAGGATCGGTTGGCAGCGCCATCACCGCAATCACCACATACGTATCATTCTCTTTCTTGGAAACCGTGACGGTACCGTTCTTATCCTTTTCTACTGCCCAGCCGGTCGGCACAGTGAACTGAATTCCGGCTTCAGCGAGTTTGTAAACATTTGCGCTGTCTTGCGCCTTAGCGGCAACCACAAAGGTGCCCATGACCAGAATCGAAATGAGCAACCGCAGACTGAATTTATGAAGAGCAAGCATTCGTAATTTTCCTTTCGACTATTTTTTTGGCTCAATTAATGCCAAATTGCCGCAACGTCTTTTCTCGCCGTCGAACGTCTGAGTTGACGCGGCGGCGCTGAAAAGCAAGGATGAATTAGGAAGGATGAAGGCGGAATTGTTTCTTTTGTTCATCCTTTATACTTCACCCTTCATCCTTGCTTTTCATCGCTCCCGCCGCTCGCGTCCAACGATTTGTTGAGTGTCGCCGTTGAAACAAAGGTCATTTCCAGGGTACGCGCCGTGGAATTGCCGTAACTTTCCCCACGCGGCGGATGCGAAATTCATATTTAAATCCGCTGAGGTGACCAAACGCTCCGGGACCAACCAGCCTACCAATAAAAACGGCATTGACGCGATAGACGGTTTGGATGGGTGAAGTTTTTGACCGCATATATGGATCAAGTTTTTTCCACTGAGCGAAGAACCGTTTTTCGCACGCAGCATCGTTATCAGAGCAGTCCCGGTGGTTGTGAACCGCGTGGTCTGCGTCACGACACCGATCTCCGTAAAGATATGATGACTCCCACCAAACCACATAATTCGCCTGAGTGCGAACAATTTTGCCCACATATTTTTCCGGGTTAGAAGTAAGTTCGCAAAAAGCAACTGTCGGGATCTTCGAGGGGTTGTGAGAAGCGGTTTGTCCCTGTGCGTTCGCGAACGCAAACAAGAACAGCAATAGCCAGAAGTTTGAAGTTCGAAGATTCAAGAGAGACACCCAACGTCTGAGTTGACGCGGCGGCGCGATTTCATTCAAGCATCGCCGCACGAATCAAGTTACGAAACACGCACCCGCCGCTCGCGTCCAACGATTTGTTGGGCCCCGATGACTGGACCATAAGTTCATTCACCTTCAACAATCGTTCCCTGATGAAACACGATCTTCCAACCGCTAGGAGTTCGTCGCCAGATTGTTGACCGACGGGTAACACGAGCACCTTGAAGCGGCGTATACGTTAGAAGGTAATTGTCGATGGCGATCTCTAGGCAATGAAAGTCACGAGTTTGCCATGCGTCTTCAGGCGGGTTCGCATGCCGTTTCTCCAGTTCGTCCAATACGTACTCGCGAGTGTAACGACGGCCTGAAGCGCCGACCTCGCAAAAAGCAACGTCCATCATATTTTCGAAATCTGCGCGGGTAGTGCCGAACTCTGGTCGGTGAAAGATCGGCTCTCGCCGTATTAGTTCTTCGATAATATCGGAAACCATAATGGTCGCAATCAAATCTTCGCCGCACCATTCTGATTAGTAAGGGCCCAACGGCAGAGTTGACGCGGCGGCGCGAGTTCATTCAACCTTCGCCGGAACAATTATGATGCGAAACACGCTCCCGCGCTCCGGTCCAACGATTTGTTGGGTGGCATTGCATAGAAGGCGATTCATTTCCGCAATGGCAAAAGGCTTTTCACGGTGATCAGGATCTTCGTAACGTGATGAGCCGTGTGTTGGTGATACAAAGAACCGACAACCTGAAAGCGCGCGTGCTGGCGTACGTAACGACGATACCTTGGATAAAACGATTCGTCCATGAAAACGAGCTGCAGCTCACGCACGTTAGCCGCGCGAGTGTTGTCGAAGTCGTCACCCTCGACGCAAATTGGTCTATTAAGATGGAAGATCCAGTAGCGCATTCGTTCGTCACCCCGCCGAATGCTTTCGTAGTTTGGCGGACCGGGAAAATCCTTTGGGTAAATTGTGCCTTTGAGAGTAACCACGGTTGGGTCGCATCTCAGACACTGCGAATGTGCCGCGCTCGACGAGATGACGATCAAAACTAGGAGCAAGAATGAGCGCATGAGTTATGCCACCCAACGGTTGAGTTGACGCGGCGGCGCGAATTCATTCAAGCATCGCCGGACCAATTATCTTACGAAACACGCTCCCGCCGCTCGCGTCCAACGATTTGTTCGGCGGCCATCCTGAGCAGCCCCTCACTTCACGGCGTGCGTGGCGGCGTGTATGCGGCGGACCAGACATGAGTGCCCTCGAGAACGCATTGGTCCTGGTTGATGGCTGTCCCGACTTGATAGGGGCCCGTGAAGGTCGGGCACCCACACTGCACCAACGGCAGATGAGTTTTCGGGTCTACTCTCCCTGTCCTCTTGCAGGGGGCCGTCATGCATCCGGCATACGCCGCAGGGGTCGCGCAAGTTGTCGGGTTGATTGAGATCTGTTTTTCGAGGTAGCGGCTGAAGGTCGAGATCAGGTCCGCGCCGGGGATCAAGGTGTTGTTGTTAATGGCCTCGCAGACAGGTGCTTCGAGAGATCCGGTCGGGCGGCATTTGCTGCCGTCTTTTCCGCACTTGGCCACTGTCATAAGGTACACATCACGGTTCAGGATGGCGTTGATGTCGACCAGGTACGGCTGCCCGCGGGGAATCTCGTAGCAGGTGCAGTTCGCGATCCCGAGTCCGTCCGGCGTGCAGGGCGAGATTGGCCCTGGCCCAGAGTAGTAGCAAAGCGCGACTGAAGCGCCGTTGCACTCCAGAAAGTTCGACGGCTTCTCCAATACGTCCGCCCACGGAGGGCCATACCGGGTCGTCGGAAGCGTGTTGAGTTTGAATGGTTTGTTTTTGGTAAACCGATCGAAATCAAAGGTGGCGCTGGAGGACGGCCTGGCGGCCGCAGGCGCCTGACCCGCGCTGTAACCTCGGCTACCAAGCGACAGCAAGCAAATCAACCCAACCATTGTGATCCCCATCGCGATCCATAGATACCACTTATTGAGTTTTTTCATCGTTACCTCCGTCGCCGCCGAACGGTTGAGTTGACGCGGCGGCGCGATTTCATTCAACCATCGCCGGACCAGTCATGATGCGAAACACGCTACCGCCGCTCGCGTCCAACGATTTGTTCGGCGGGGCATCGTGCTCAAGTGCTATCTGAGGTAGACATGAAGATCCCCTGGGCGGTGTGCCGAAGCATCTTGATCTTGCGACCTGTCGTTAGAAATCGTTACTACTCCTTTCACGTGCCCGTTGATGTAGTCACTCAAGTTTTGTGCATTCTGGCTGTCCGACGAAAAATAATATCGAACCTCCGCTCTTTCAGGAAAAGCACCGGATCGTGCGCTCATTGTCACGTCTCCGTAACCGCAATCAGACAAAGCCTTTCTAATTTGGTCTGACTGATCGGTGGTAGCGTCCTCAAGCCGAATTATGGAAACACGTGGATGTCCAGAGAGTTGCAATGGGGACTTCATAAGTACGATCTCTGTGTCCTTCGAAGGAAACAGAACATAGTCCTCATATCGCTCATAGCAAGGTGCCTCTACCGTGATGCGAACGATACCAGCAGACATTGGGGGGTAAGTAAATGCTCCAGAGAAATCGGTATATGCGATTAAGGGGATCCCCTGACCTTCAATAGTTACTTTGGCTTGTTGTATTGGCCTGTGGAAGGTATCGACGACGCGAACCCGATAGTTCAGCCCACCCGAAGGTTTAAAGTCCCCGGAAAATCCCGCAATCAGTGTGACGATTCCCGTAATGAAGAAGGTCGTTACCAAGACGACCCTTTTGGTGCCCTTTCGTTCGAAACGTTGCTTGTAACGCGACGGCTGAATCAGAAACCACCACGCACCTAGCGCTGACCCCACCAACGAAGTAATCGAAGCCAATATCAATAGGACTATTCGCGAATTCATTGTTTCGGTTTCGGGCTTAGCAAAACGTTAATCGCACCGACCCAGCCAAAACCCGCTGCCAGCGCCTGAAGCGTATTGGTTGGGGAGAAGAAGATTGTTCCAATTATTGAACCAGCGAATATGACTATGAAGAAGTCTATTCGGTCATAAAACAGTTGAGAATGATTAGGAAACATCTTTCGAAGGAAATCTACCGATCCATGGAAACCCTTGTTCAGGGAAAACACATACATCGCGGTCGACCCAAACAGCGTCGTTACATAAAATATCGCCTTAATAAAGTATGGACTTGCTAAGAGCTTTTCCATAACTCGTAATTAACCACTAGCGAGGCAAGAAGTCGGAAAACGCCGAACGGTTGAGTTGACCGGGCGCGCACGAACTTGGTTACCACCAAAGCCTCGCGCTGAGAGCTTCGCTGTTCGCGCTCCGGTCCAACGACGTGTTATCCCGCCCCTGATTGTAACGCGCAACGCAAGTAGTTTTCGTTGCACGGAACGTGACAGCGCGGCGAGCTCACGACGGCCAACTTAATTAGGTGCTGCGAGCCGCGCGCCATTCGTTCCGGCCAAACCTCGCGCTGCTTAATTGGTTTTCAAAAAGCGAAGCGGGATAACGTCGGAGTTGACGCGGCGGCGCGATTTCATTCAAGCATCGCCGGACGAATCAAGTTACGAAACACGCTCCCGCCGCTCGCGTCCAACGATTTGTTGGGTTGCGCCGTCGTTATAGTACGCCGACACGGGTTAGTTTGACCGTCGTCATTGACGCCGCGCCAAGGCCAAAGGTTGTTGGATTTCGCACCACCAGTTGACCGTCGCGCGGCATTTCGCAAGTTGTCGCAAGTGATCTCATTGCCTGCGTTGCCGGGCAGTTTCCACCAATCCATTCAACGCTGTCTCCATCGTCGCTGGCCGTGAGTTCCAATCGGTACGTGCCGGCAGGAAGTTGCCAGGACATTGATTCACCGTCTTTCAGAAGGCCGTGCCAATTGACGACGACCCGATCCATCAGCGCCGGGCGCGACGCAGGGTCGCGATTCACCAGAGCCGGTCCGACCTGAGTGACACCAACGATGATTGCAATAACGAAAACTCCGACAATCGCCACGCCAATGAGAAAGAAAACTACGCCCCGCGCCGGAGAGCTGGGCGCGTTCTGCGATTTGCCACAGCCTGGGCAGAAGTCAGCACCGTCTGGTAAGGTTGAACCACATTTTACGCAGTGCATTTCGGTAGCTCCAGATAGCAACCCAACGATTTGTTGGGCGTCGGCCGTCAGCGACAAGTTTCGCTGCGGTCATTTCGTATGTTCTTCGAGCTGCGAAAGCGCTTCATCGATTTC
>Ga0070716_100000056_pt1 | contig 43733 bp, 26 predicted proteins | sample LARL112metaG_FD_71395 | JGI IMG/M metagenome (GOLD analysis project Ga0070716, IMG submission 71395) | Corn, switchgrass and miscanthus rhizosphere microbial communities from Kellogg Biological Station, Michigan, USA - LAR L11-2 metaG | ecosystem: Host-associated > Plants > Roots > Rhizosphere... | reverse complement strand
CTTCCCCGGCTGCAATTGAAGAAATTCATATTGACCGGAGTCGCCCGACTTCACGCTGCGCGAGAAACCACGCTCCGGGCTGCTCAAAGTCACGGTTGCGCCGGTCACGGTTGCCGAACTCGGATCGGTCACGGTGCCGCGCAACGAGGACGTTCCCGATTGCGCGAATAACATAGAGAGGGATGCCAACAAGAAAAACATCAGACCTGCGGTAAAGCGCGAAGCTGAATGCATCGATGTGCTCCCGCGCCTCTCGTTCCTCGAGAGGTCGCTCATTGCATCTGTTGTCGTCGGACTCAGGGTTATGGAAGGCGAAAAACCTGTGCCATGGCGCGGTATTCTGCAGTGAGACGTCGACGACTTACAAGAAGTTAGTGACAAATCAAAAAGAATTTTTTACGAATGCAATACATCAACAAAGAGAATTTGTTTGTAGTGCGCGTCAATGTGCAGACGAGTATTTGGAAGCGCAGTCCATTTCTCAGAAATGCACATAGACAAAACAATAGACAACAAGGACAAAGACAGATCGTCTAGCATTGTGAATGTCTGCGACGCAGAATCAAGCCGGGAAGAATCCCTGGACCGGGGAGGACCAATATTGATGGATATCAGTTCTCGGAGTATGTTGCGCACGGAAGAGCATGCCTGACGGAAGTCAAAGGCAAAAAACCAGGGCGGACCGAAGTCCGCCCTGGTGAGTGAAAATCCTAAAGGCCTAGAACGAGTAGCGCGCACCAATCTGCATGACGCGCACATTGCCCTGGGTCTGAACGAAGTTCGACCAATTGCTGGGCGGGGTAGAGCCGCGCAGCGCCGGGTCGCGAACGACTCCCCAACCAGTTCGGCTGGAATCGATATAGCCAAAGTGCTGGGTGTTAGTGACGTTGAATACGTCCCAACGCAGTTGTAGCGCATGACCTTCGTTCCAAGGCATCTTCCAGGATTTGCCGAGCCCCAGGTCCAGGTCGATATATCCGGGCAGGTGAATGTAATTGCGTGGTCCTGTTTCGCCAGGGTACGCATTACGGAAATTCCGGTAAATCGCAGTCGTGTCGCAACTACCGAACAGCTTCGGAATGTCTGTACTGTGGGTCGGTCGGCTGTTGCAAGGGCTGATCGGGTGAATCGGTGTGACGTTTGCCTGCACATTCCAGTTCGTTGCCCAGCGAGCGTCATCGAACGGAGACACCGTCGGCAAGCCGGAATTCCAGCGGAAAATGCTGGACAGTTGCCATCCTCCGAAAAGTGCATCGACAACCTTTGGAGCTCCGCCGAGGAAAGCCCGCCCCTTGCCGAACGGCATTTGCCATACGGCGTTGGCGTTGATCACTTGCCGAGTGTCGAAATCGGAGTTGGCGTAGTTGTCTCCCTGGCGGAGCGGATTCACGATGAACCCACCATTGCTCGCGTTATTGCCATAGCCGCCTTCTGATTGAAGTCCCGAAGCGTCATCCAGCGAGTGCGACCACGTGTAGTTGAAATCCACGGTCAGACTGCTCAGCCGAGTTCTCAGAGACAAAGCCAGAGCGTTGTAGTTTGAATTTCCAATAGTGCTCCAGGCGGACAGAGCACCGTACTGCGGCTGCATGAAACGAGTAGGTTGACCAGCGCGGAAGAGAGCACTGTCAATATAGGCCTCTGTGTCCGTCCAGTCATTTCCCCCGAAAAAGGCGAACGGATTGGAAGGAGCGCTTCGACTCTGCATTCCATAAAACATCTGAGTGTTTGACCAGGTCGGGTCAAAGCATTCGTTACCTGGGGTGGTGTCGGTCCCGCCGCAGTCTTTCTGCACAGTCGTGTCCGCATTCATCAAGCCTACGAGATTGGCTGGGAAAAGATTGTCGAAGAACGGGATTGATTGCACCATGTCGGTGCTGATGCCCGCCGTTTGACGCTGCTTCTCAAGCGCTGTGCCAGCTTGATACCACGTCATGCCGCTCGTTGGATCGCGAACATTATTGAACGCCATCACATCGCGGCGGGCCATTAAATCACGAGCCGAGCGGCCGATGTATGAAAGCGTCAATACGGTGTTCGCAGGAAGTTGACGCTCGAATGTCAAATTCCAAACATATTCTTTGGGGGCATGCAATCTTGAATCCACCGACTGCTCGATGCGCTCACCTTCATCCGAAGCCACTTTCAACGGGAATTGGAGGCTCTGCGCATTAGTTGTATCGAAGAGCGACCGAATATCCATGTTGTAACCAGTGAACGGAGGCGCGAAATTTCCATTCGCTGTGCCAAAGGTGTTGGCGTTGATGTTGAGGCTCTGGGTGAACCCCAGGGTGCTGTTCAAGTCCCAATCGACCGCAAGCGCCTGACCGTAGTAGTCATTGGTAAGAGCGAACCCAGCACGCAACACAGACTTAGACTGGGCGTCCAACGACCATGCAAACGCGACTCGCGGTTGGAAGTTGTTCTTATCCCAATCGTACAACGAAGGGCCATTGTTTTTCGGCCCTGATAAGTTGATCAGTAATGGATCGACAAAATTGTTCCCCTGTTGAGAGGCCGCGATTCGCTGTGCAAAATACGTGCTAAGGGGTGTAGCTGGTCGTACCTCGAATCCCTGGGTCTCGTAAACCGGGCGCTCCAGGCTGTAACGCAAACCTAAGGTGAGGGTGAGGTTATGGCGGACTTTCCAGGTGTCTTGCCCGTAGAAATCGTAAGCCTGCGTTGCAAAGTTCCGTTTCGAAGGCGTCCCTTCGGGTGTCAGGTTTTTGTCTAGCCCGTAGGTCAAATTCGCGGTGTATTCAGACAATCGCCCAATGAGTGCGGTTGCCGCATTCTGTACCTGCGCGGTCGAGTCGAGACTCTCGTCACCTTGTCCGCCGGGAAGGCTGTTGGCGACCAGATAGTCCTGGAAGGTGCTCGACTCGGTGTCACCACCCCCAAGATAGAACGAGGGGTTCGTCAGGGCAATATCGTTGGCAACGCCATAGCTGATCCGGCTGTTGTTGATTTTTCGAATATTGGTCCCGAACTGAATGTTGTGGTTTCCACGAATATAGGAAATGTCGTCGGTGAAGTTGTGAACTGGGGTTACGCGCTCGAGCGGGTGCTGCTGACTGTTAGGCTGGAATACGAAACGGAACCAGACATCGTTGCTATTAGTATCCCCGAATTCCGTGAACGCCTGTCGGGTGTACCCATAACGGAAATTATTGACCCAGCGGTTGCCGATCGTCCACGTATGGCCGGCGGCGAGTCCACGAGGATGGTTCCAAATCTTGGGCGCCACCGAGTCAGGCAACCAGCGCGGGAGGTCTTGATTGTCTTTGATTACATTGACCCGAAAAAAAGCAGTCTGATTCCTGGTGACATTAAAGTCGAGTTTCGCGACATGCGAATTTAAGGTTATCGGCGTAAGCGCGTTAAATCGAAAACCACTCGTATTTAGGCCGTCGCCTACCGATGCGTCGTTTGCCTGGTACTTTGATGCTGCATCCTGTATCGCAGCGATCGCAATGGGATTGAGACCTGGACCGGGATTTGCCATTGTTCCGGAATACGCAGCTGTAACCTGGTTTAGATCCAAGGACGCAACAGCCGTAGAATTGCAGTCCGCATCAATGCAATACGAGTAGTTGATAGCAGGGCCGATTGCCGCGCCGAGATGGGCCAGAGGCACCACGCGCGTCACTGGCTGAGCCGACGAGTCACGGCGCCCTTCGTAACTGTAGAAGAAGAACGCTCGATTCTTGACAATGGGTCCGCCGATCCCGCCACCGAAAGTATTGCGCACCAACTCGGCACGGGCCAGGGGAGCATAGTTGCCGTTCGGATCGGTCGCATGATTGTTGAACCAGTCGTTCGAGGTGAAGCCGCGTGAGCGATAGAACTCAAATCCCGCGCCGTGCCAGCTGTTTGTCCCTGACTTGGTCAAGAGGTTGATCTGGGAACCGGAGGACCGACCCTGGTTCGCATTGCCATTGGCGGTCGTGACACGGAATTCCTCAATCGCTTCGGAGTTGAACCGGAGAACGGGTCCAGTCGTTATGTTTCCGCGGTCGGTATCGAGCGCTCCAAGCACTAGAGCGTTGCTGCTTCTAGGAATCTCGGCGTTTCCGGTCTGGGCGTTGTTGATATCAACTCCGTCCAGCGTGACGTTCGACTGATCGGCGCGGGCGCCCGCGACATAGCCCTCGCGAGTTGCGCCGGGCTGCAGGCTGAGCAGGTCAACGATATTTCGGGCTTCCAGGGGCAACTGGGTGATCTGCTGGTTGATGAAGTTGTTGCCGAGGGTTGCGTCCTGAGTATTGACGAGGACTTCCTGCGATGAAGACGTAACCTCAACCACTTCGCTGGTGGTCCCCACTTCCATCTGGATCGGAATGTCGGTCGGCTTGCCGATCAATGCATGAATGCCAGCGGTGGCCTGCTTCTTAAACCCGCGTGCGTCGACTTCCACTTTGTAATCGCCGGGTGTGATCAAATCGAAAACGTAAACACCCGCGTCCGTGGACTTGGTAGTCCGCATTGCATTGGTTCCCGCGTTCGTCAACGTGACGTTGGCATTCGCCACCACCCGTCCTTGCGGGTCGGTGATGGTGCCGCGGATGGTGGAAGTGCCGGTCTGACTCCATGAAAGAGACGCAAGTGTGGTGAGAAGTAGCCCCAAAACTCCTACCCGGGAGAAGCGCATGGAAATCTCCTTTGGATTCACATTGGCAAGTGAATCGCCATGTCCGTTCTTGTCTTGTTGGCGACGATTGAGACCGAGACCATCGGCGCTTAATGGGGCGCTATTGTGCAGCCAGACAATCACAACTTACAAGTGTTTCTTTGTAATAATTTAAGGGTGATCGAGCGCGCTATTCCGAAGGCGAGAGAAAGTCGTTACCAACCTCCACCCGGCCGCACGTCCTGTTCACTCTGCCCCGATCCGGAATTCCAATTTCCATCGGGCTGCCTTCCGAAAACTTGGAGAAATAGCCGCGACTCCGACTTGTAAAGCGAATGTTCACAATCGGTTTGCCGCGATGTTGGTTTGCAGGGCTCGCCTGGAATGGGCTGCCCACGAATGACCTGAAGTCACGCGCTGGGGTCGGATATTCTCGGGAGGCGCAGGGTGGGAGCCATCGATCCCTGCCGTCGATTTCGTTGTCGACTCTGTTGCCGCCCCTCTGTTTGGGGATATCGAGGTCCAAGAAGAGAGTTTTGGGAAGCCGACCTTGGCCGGCCTCCCATGGTCCTGGCTAGAAGCTATACCGCAGAGAGAACTGCATCACGCGTGGCTTGGTTAGCGTTGTGCTGTACACGCCGAAGCCGGACGAACTCAGGTCGAAGCCGTTGGAAGAATCCGCAGCATCGAAGCGGACGGAATTCGTTACGTTGAACACCTCCCAGGCGAACTTCAGCTTTTGCTGTTCGGTGATCGACCATTCCTTGCCGAGCCCGGCGTCGATGTCGAAATATCCAGGGCCGCGCAGGATGTTGCGCTCGCCGCTTTCGCCCGGGTACGGATGCCGGAACGCGTTGATCGCGTTGTCGACGTTCGGGAACATGTTCGGGTTGCCCGACGCGTCGCGATACACGCCGACCTTCCCGGGGTTGCCGGTGAGAATGGCCTCGCCTGTCAGATCATAGTTTGTGGACCATCCTCCCGGGAAGATGCTGAATGGCAATCCGGTGGTCCAGTGGTAGAGGCCGTTGAAACTCCAGCCGCCAAGGATTGCATCCGTCACCCGTCCCATGCCTGATCCGAAGCGCTTGCCCCGGCCGATCGGCAACTCGGCGATCCAGTTCGCATTGATCTGGTGCGTCATGTCGTAGTCGGAAGGTCCGCGGAGTTGGTTCGGCGCCCACGAATTAATGACCTGGCTCGAGAAGCCACCCACGTTGTTCCCGACCACGTCGAACAGGTTGATGCGCTCGGCGTTCGAGCCTACGTCGATGGATTTCGAATAGGTGTAGTTCACATCAAATTGCACGCCGTAACTGAACGCGTGGCGCAGGCTCAAGTTGAGTGCGTTGTAGGAACTGTTGCCAGAAGAGCGCCATGCCCACAGCGAAGAGAACTGCGGCAGGAAGAAGTTGTATTTCCGCGGAGCGCTCTGACCGGGAAGCTGCGCGCAGAGAGGATCGCATGCGGTGTCGATGGCTTGCAGCGCGACGATTTCGTTCCCGTAGTTGGGCGGATAGATGTTGTTCCAGAACTGTCCGTAGATTTGTTGCGTGGCCGACTGCGTCGAGCCGGCTGGCACCGGAAACAAATTTTCCCAGAAGGGAATCGGCGCAATGGTCGGATCGCTCGGATCGACTCCCGCATAAGCCATCTTCGAAAGCATCGTCGCCGCCGTGAAGTAGTCCATGCCCGACTGCGGGTCGCGGATGTTTTCCGGCATGGCGAGGTCGGTCTCCTGCAAGAGACGACGCCCGAAGCGGCCCACGTACGACGCTTCGAACGAGAAGTTGCGGCCCAGTTCGCGGGTGAATGAAAAATCGACAACGTGCGAGTACGGAGTTTTCAGGCGTTCGTCCATTCCCCAATAGATGGCGAACCCTCCGGGAGCATCGACGCCGGAAGGCGGCGTCACCGGAAAGGGGCCCGGAGCCGCGCCCGCGAGATTCTGACCACAAAACGTCCCGGTCGGCACATCGAACAAGCCTGTAAATCGGGCCGAGCAGTCCGGGTCCTGAATGCCGTAAGGATTCGTCTCCAAGGTGCTCAGGCCGAAAGAGCCGTTGCGGTCGAACGTGTTGACGATGCCTTGTCCGAAGTGATCGTAGTAGATCCCGTATCCGGCGCGGATGGAACTCTTGCCCGCCTCGCCGAACAAATGACGGAGCCAGCCGCCGTCAGCATGTGGAGAGTAGGCGATGGCGAAGCGGGGTGCGATGTCTTTGTAGTCCCAGTTCCAGTAAGGCCGCTTGCCATTGGCTTGGCCCGAAAGCACGAACTTAATGTCCGGGATCTGATAGGCCTGTCCGGTTTCCATTGCGTGCGCGCGGTCCGCAAAGATCTGGCCCATCCCGATATTCGTACTGGCCTGATTTCCGTTCGCTTCGTACGGCGGTTGCAGCACTGAGTAACGCAGGCCTCCGGTCAGTACCAGGTTTGGAGTGACGCGCCAAGAGTCCTGCACGTACCACTCCGCTTCCCACGATTTGAAGTGCCGGCTGATCAAAGCACCGGGCTCGAAGATGTTGCCATTCTTGTCCTGATTGAAGTCCTTGTTCACGACGGTAACGAGCCCAGCCAGAGCCGTGGCCGCAAAGTCGTACGACTCGGCAAAGTTTGCGTCGACCAGAGGATAGGCAGACCCGTTGAAAGTGGAAGAATCCGGATCGAGGCTGCTGCCGCTGCCCGCAATGCCTGAAGGAATCAGGCTGAATGGATCGGTCACCGCGGTGGTGATGTTACTGGCATTTCCCCGACGGTTGTTTCGAATCAACCGCACGTTGCTGCCGAACTGCAAGGTGTGCTTGCCCTTGGTCCAGGACAGATCGTCAACGAAGTTGTGGACCGGCACGTTCGTGAACGTCGATTGATAGCCGAGGCCAGACGTGTCATTGATGCTGCGGAAGTGGACGTAATCCTGTGAGTTGTCGCCCGCGATTCCCAGACCTTGTCTCACAAACGCCCAGCGGAAATTGTTGATCAGATTGCTGCGCAGCAACGCCGTGTAACCGACGGCAATTCCCTTGGCATTGTCGGTGTCCGTCTCGTTCGGCGCCAGACCGGGGAATTGCGGTGGCAGACTCTGATGATCGTTTTGCAGATTGCCGCGCACGAATAACTTGTGATTTCCATTCGCACTGATGTTGTAGTCCAGCCTCACGATGTAGGTATCGTGTTTGATGGGATTGGCGCCCGCGAAAGTGAATCCCTGAGTATTGAACAGATCACCGCCGCCGACCAGCGTGTTCGGCGTGGGGTAGTGTGCGAACACCGCGTCAGGATTGGCTCCATTAATATTCGCCACCAGCGGATTCACTCCCGGTCCCAAGGGACACGTGGTCGTGCAATTCGGATCCATATTCGCGAATTGCTCGGGTGTGAGCTGGACCAGCAGCTGCGAATCGGACGGCGAGCCAGTGACCGTGAATGGGTTGCTGGCATTCGGACTATTCGGCACGCACATGGGATCGGAACCATCGTTCGTACACAGGTATTGAATGATTCCTTGTCGAAAGGCCGTGCTCGGGATGGTGCGCACGAGCTGCTGCGTCTCGTGTGTTCTCTGTCCCTCGTAGTTCGCGAAAAAGAAGAGTCGATCTTTCAGGATCGGACCGCCAATCGCGGCGCCAAAAGTATTGCGGATCAGCTGCGGAGGGCGGTTCGCTTCGCCGGTTTGAATCTGCGCCGCTTTGTTGAACCAGTCATTGGCCTCACCAATACTGTTGCGGTTGTATTCGTAAAGGCTCCCGTGAAAGCTGTTCGTGCCGCTCTTGGTCACCAGGGATACCTGAGCTCCCGAGGAACGTCCTTCGTCCGCATTTCCGCTGTTGGTGGTCACGCGGAATTCCTGCAGCGAGTCGAGCGTTGATCGCAGGGCCCCCTCAAACGCGTTGCCCGTCAGTTGATCGTTATTGTCCAAGCCATCCCACGTAATATTGGTCTGATCACTGCGCGCTCCCGCGACCGAACCGCCCCGGCTGTCGTTCGTCTGATCCACTTGGTTGCCGATGTAAGCCACGCCTGGTTGAAGGCTTAAAATCGAAACGGGATCGCGCCCTTCTGAAGGTAAATCAACGAGCTGGCGAGCGTTAAATACGTTCCCGATGCTGGCGTCCTGCGTGTTCACCAGCGGTGCTTCGCTGGTGACCTCGATCTCCACCTTCGTCGCCGACACTTGCATCGTGAAGTTCATCGTCGACGGGGTATTCACCTGCAAGCGCACATCCTCGCGCTTCAGCTTGGCGAAACCGTTGGCACTGACTTCAACCACGTAGACCGTAGGCTGCAATTGCAGAAACTGATATGTTCCGTCATTTTCGGTCTGCACGGATCGTGTGAATCCGGTCTGTGGGTCCGTGATCGTGAGGCTCGCGCCGGGCAGCACCGCACCGTTTGCATCGGAGACGACTCCGCGAAGCGAGGTTGTGCCCGACTGTCCCCACAACAGACAGGAGGCCATCACCAGCAGAGTGCAAATCAGAATTCCACATCGTTGATTTCGCATGTGCTCTCCCTCAAGAGCGGATCTGCCAACAACCTCAGTGGCGCGGTTCGGGTGGAGGTGGGAAACGGTTGCTTAGGATCGTTGGCGCATATTTTGCCCGCAAGTCATGACAGCAATCAAGCCGAAACGACTAGACAGGCTCAGGTTGTGCGAAATCAGGATGACTGCAAGTCAATGGAGGGCGCGCGCGGCGTGAACCACAGCGCCGCCGCCATCAGAATGATGCACGGATAGCACTCGAGAGTGTAGCGGGCTTCAGGATTCCCCAGGGTTCCTAGCAATATCGAGCGCAGCACGACGTAAGTCAGCGGCAGCCCGACCCACGCGATCGGACCCCCGCGCACCAGGCCTGCGACCGCTGCCAGAATGTAAAGCAGGTTGACAACGCCTAGCCCAACCGCGAGTACGGTCCACTTGGTGTCATCGTCGAATTCATACCATCGACTGTCTGGCGGAAGCAGTTCCGTGCGCGGACGCAGCCACATGTCGGCAACCTTGAGAACGGGCAGCACGACGTAGTAACGCAGCGGATGAGAACGAATCCGCTCCTCCGCCAGTTGCGCGAACCTTTGATCCAGTGCGGCATTGATGTTCAACGCCTGGTTGTACTCGTCGAGCACCGCTTCCGTAGTTTCGCGCTGCTCGGGCGTATCGAAGGCGCGCGACGGCAAATTGTTGACGTCGACCTTATCTCCCGGAACGTTCCAGTAGATTTCTTCGGTCGACGTGTAGTCGGCGATCCAGGTATTCACCCAGCGATTGAATCCGAGGGGGACAAACTCGTCGACTTCGTTCGCATAGCGGGGAGCCAGAAACTCCATGCGATGCATGGTGTGCAGATTGCGCGCACCCCACACCACCAGCGGCGCGAGCGCGCACGCAGCCACGGTCAGACCCGCACGCACGATCGGCAGCGCTTCACTTCGCGAGCGCAAGGTTCGCACCAGCAAAATTCCCAAGTACAGGCCGATCGCCACGAGCAGTACTCCACCATCAGGTCGCAGCAGAATGCATGCCGCCACCCATATGCCGCACCACGCCCACGGACGCAAATTGCCCGTCTGCAATCGATCCAATCCGATGACCGCAAAGTCCAGCGCGAGCGCCGTGAAGAAAATCTCCAGCGTCTCGGTCAGCGCTGCGGCCGAATACTGCGCAAGGAACGGGCACAATGCAGTCAGCAGGAAAGCCGCTTTGGCCGCGCGATCGGAAACGCAGCGCCGTGCCAGGTCTGCCGCGACGAAGCATGTTGCGACATCCACCACCACCTGGATCGCTAGCACCGCTCTGTAGTTATCGAGTCCGAAGATCGCGAACGCGAAGGCCAGAAACGCTGGATACCCTGGTAGTCGCGCGAACGTCGGATTGATCACGCCCGCGTCGTAGGTTCGAGCGTAGATTCCGTACAGCAGCCAGTTTTTCGCAATGTCGGCGTAGACGGTGGAGTCGGCAGTAACCTTGGGAACGAAAATTACGAACAGAAGCCGCAAAAGAATCGCCGCGGCCGTCCCCAATGCAAAGAAGCGAAGGTTTTGGCGCACAAGTTCGCGCACGGTAAGACTATAGCCTGTTTCCAATCCAGTGTGGGTCGGACACTCCTGTCCGACAAAAGGTTGGGAATATGCTCGCAAGCAGTCGGACAAGAATGTCCGACCCACATGGAACACATATGAAGACTGTTTGACCCCCCTGCCCCCGCGTCATACGATTGATAGGAAATCATGGCGAAACCGGTTTTTTATGATCCCCGGCAACTCCGCTGGAGAGTCCTGCGGCGGCTGTTCGACGTACTGGGAGTGACCATTACGCTGCTGGTCGTCTTCTTTATATACACTGCCATCCGCGACGAACAGTTGCCCGGTTTGTTCCTCCCCGCACAGAAGCGCCCCATCCACTCGATGAAGGAAAAGGAGAAAGAGAAGGAAAAAGAACGCCGCCGGCAAATTGCGCTGCGCCGCCGTAAGAGCAAGAAGCCGCCTTCCCAGGTTACGTTGAACGCCGACGAAGGCATCCGCGCCGCCTTCTACGTGCAGTGGGACGCCGCCAGCTTCTCCTCGCTCAAGGAATATGCCCGCCAGATTGACTTGCTCTATCCGGAGTGGCTGCATGTGCTCGGCTCCGACGGAAACGTGCAGGGTCTCGACCAGCAGAGCTACAAGTACTTCAACGTCGTGCAGGACGGCAAAGTCCGCTCCGTCGACGACGAAGTCATGCCCTTCCTCAAGTCGGAAGACACCGGCATGGAAGTTTTCCCGCTGGTGAACAATTTTGACGAGACGGAGTGGAAGCCGGAGATCGCCGGCTTCCTGATGAATCCCGAGGCGCGCGCCTCATTCCGCAAGCAGATCGACGCTTTCCTCGCCTCCGACAAATACCGCGGGCTCATGGTCGACTTCGAGGATTTCGCCAAAAGCGCGCAGCCCGGTTATCTCGCGCTGCTGGGAGAACTCTCCCAGGACCTGCATGCCAAGGGCATGAAGCTCTACGTCAGCGTGCCGGCGCGCGACAGAGACTTCGACTACGCGACCATCGCGGCTCGCACCGACGGCGTGGTCTTGATGGACTACGACGAGCACGAGTCTGAGAACGAGGCCGGCCCGGTCGCGTCGCAGGATTGGTTCACCAAAAACCTCGAACTCGCCAAGCAGAAGATTCCGCTCGACAAGCTGATCTGCGCCATCGGCAACTACGGCTACGACTGGGTGCAGAAGCCGAAGAAGAATCCGCCAGCCAATCTGAAGAACACCAACGTCACCGTGCAGGAAGCCTGGATCTCGGCGCGCGATTCCGACGAAGACGTCGACTTCGACTACGACAGCCTCAATCCTCACTTCAGCTACATGGACGACAACAATCTGCGCCACGATGTCTGGTTTCTCGACGGCGTGACGGCGCTGAATGAAATGCGCGCGGCGCGAACGCTGGGCATCAAGACGTTCGCGCTCTGGCGTCTCGGTTCGGAAGACCGCTCGTTGTGGAAGATATGGGATCTCCCCAACGATAGCTCGGCGACCGACAAACTGAAGGAGGTCCCACCCGGCCAGGACGTCGACATGGAAGGTCAGGGCGAAATTCTGCGCATCGAAGCACGGCCCGCCGACGGCAAGCGCGACATCACGGTCGATCCCGCCACGGGACTCATCACCGACCAGGTCTTCCAGGATTTACCCGAGCCTTACCGCATCGCGCGCTATGGGGCGACGCCGAAACAAGTCGCGATCACCTTTGACGACGGCCCTGATCCCGAATGGACGCCGAAGATTCTCGACGTGTTGAAGCGCGAACATGCGCCAGCGACATTTTTCGTGATCGGCCTGCAGGCCGAGAACAATTCTGCGCTCACGCGGCGCATTTACGAAGAAGGCCACGAGATCGGCAATCACACCTTTACGCACCCCAACATCAGCGAAATTTCGAGGAGCCACATGCGACTCGAGCTCAACCTGACCGAGAATCTCTTCGCGAGCCGGCTGGGAATGCGCACGATACTTTTCCGCCCGCCCTATTCGATCGATCAGGAACCCGACACCGCCGACCAGGTGCGCCCGCTCGAAACCACGCAGGATCTGGGCTACGTCACCATCGGCAATCGCATCGATCCGAACGATTGGCGTGAGAATCCGCATCGCAGCGCCGAGCAGATCACCGCGGCCGTGATGAAAGATCTGCCGCCCTGCAACGTCAACGACCAGCTCTGCGGAAACATCATTCTGCTGCACGACGGCGGCGGCGATCGCCGCGAAACCGTCCGCGCGCTGCCCATGATTATCGAGGGCCTGCGCGCGCGCGGATACGAAATCGTGCCCGTCTATCAACTGCTCGGCAAGACCAAGGCTGACGTGATGCCACCCATTCCCCGCAACGAGCGCTGGGCGGCGTGGCTGAACTGGGTTGGGTTCTGGCTATGGGGCGCCGGGATGAAGTCGATCACCTGGGTCTTTTTCCTGGGCGACTTGCTCATGACCTCGCGATTGCTGCTGATTGGCGCGCTGGCAGTTTATGACCGTGTGCGCTCACCTGCCATCGGCACCCCTGCGCAGATCGCGGCGTTTAAGCCGAAGGTGGCGATACTTATCCCGGCCTACAACGAAGAGAAAGTCATCGAGCGCACGGTACGCTCCGCGCTCGACTCCGACTATCCCAACCTGCACATCATCGTGATCGACGACGGGTCAAAAGATCGCACGCTCGAAGTTGCGCGCCGTGCCTTCGCACAGGAAGAAGCTGAAGGCCGGGTGTTGATTCTCACCAAGCCCAACGCCGGGAAGGCCGAGGCGCTCAACTACGGTCTCGAGCATCTGACGGATGAAGAAATCTTTGTCGGCATCGACGCTGACACGATCATCGCCTTCGATGCCGTTTCGCATCTGGTTCCGCACTTCCTCAATCCGAAGGTCGGCGCCATCGCTGGAAACGCGAAAGTCGGCAACCGCGTCAATCTCTGGACGCGCTGGCAGGCGCTCGAGTACATCACCAGCCAGAACTTCGAGCGGCGCGCGCTCGACACCATGGGCGCCGTGAGCGTCGTGCCGGGAGCCATCGGAGCGTGGCGTGTTTCTGCCGTGCGCGAGGCCGGAGGCTTCCACGTCGACACCGTCGCCGAAGACGCCGACTTGACGATGGCGTTGTTGCGCCGCGGCTATCGCGTCGAATACGAAGACCAGGCACTTGCATACACCGAAGCTCCGACCAATGCGAATGGCCTCATGCGGCAGCGCTTCCGCTGGTCGTTCGGAATTCTGCAGGCGATCTACAAGCATCGCGCCGTGTTCGCGCGCAAAGGCGTGCTGGGCTGGATCGCGCTTCCCAACATCCTCGTGTTCCAGATTTTGCTGCCGCTGGTCTCGCCGTTCATCGACATCATGTTCATCGTGGGCGTGGGCTGGTACTTCGTGCAGAAGTACTTCCACCCGGAATCGACTGACCCGGCGAGCTTCCAGAAACTGGTGGTCTTCTTCCTGGCATTCCTGATCATCGACTTCTTCGCATCGGCGATCGCCTTCGCGCTCGAGCGCCGGCGTCCGGAAACGAAGGAAGACGTCTGGCTGCTCAGCCAGGTCTGGCTGCAGCGCTTCGCGTATCGGCAGTTATTCTCAATCGTGTTGCTGAAGACGCTGAAGCGCGCCGCCGAAGGCCAGAGATTTGCCTGGGACAAATTGGAACGCACGGCCGCGGTGAAGGCCCCAGCGGAACGTCGAGAGTCGGTAAAAGTTCCGTAGGTCTTGCCTTGTCGATCGAGGGACGGGCGTCTACCCGTCCGGCGGGCGGAGACGCCGCCTCTCCAACCCGTAGCGCCGGCATCTTGCCGGCAGTCGGAGCAGGCGTCCCGCCTGCTCCCGTAGCTAGTGCACGTCTTTCAGGTCGCGAATGCCTTCCTGCGAGGGCGGGACGCCCTCGCGACTGCCGGCGGGACGCCGGCGCTACGAAAACCGCCGTGACCCCGGTCACTGACGACCCGCCCGATCTGCGGTCTCCTGATAGATGGGAGCCGCCATGCCCGTCAAAACCATCATCGAACCCTTCCGGATCAAAAGCGTCGAGCCAATTACCTGGACCACCCGCAAGCAACGTGAGGAGTTGCTGCGCGCGGCTTATTACAACCTGTTCCTCCTGCCGGCCGACGACGTGCTCATCGACCTGCTCACCGTTTCCGGCACGGGCGCCATGTCCACGCATCAGTGGGCCGGCGTCATGGAAGGCGACGAAAGTTACGCGGGAGGCCGCAGCTTCGATCACTTCCGCGATTCCATCCAGGACATCTTCGGCTTCCACCCCGTCATCCCGACGCACCAGGGCCGCGCCGCCGAGCGCATTCTCTTTAGCGTCGCGTGCAAGAAAGGCGACGTGGTCCCCAGCAACACGCACTTCGATACCACGCGCGCGAACGTCGAGTTCGTGGGCGCCGAGGCCGTCGATCTCGTCATCCCCGAAGGCCGCCAGCCCAGCTTGAAGCATCCGTTCAAGGGCAACATGGACGTGCAGGCACTCGACACGCTGATCACTGACGTGGGCCGCGAACGCGTCCCCTTGGTCATGTTGACGGTCACCAACAATTCCGGTGGCGGGCAGCCAGTCTCCATGGAAAACGTGCGCGCCGTTCACAAGGTCTGCCGCAAGCACGGTATCCCGCTCTATTTCGACGCGTGCCGCTTCGCCGAGAACGCCTACTTCATCAAGCTGCGCGAGCCGGGATACGAATCGAAAACTCCCAAACGGATTGCGCAGGAGATGTTCAGCTACGGCGACGGCTGCACCATGTCAGCGAAGAAAGATGGCATGGCGAACATTGGCGGCCTTCTATGCACGAACGATAACTTGCTCGCGCAAAAAGAAAAAGATCTGCTCATCCTCACCGAGGGGTATCCAACGTACGGCGGCCTCGCTGGACGCGATCCCGAAGCCATTGCCATCGGACTGCAGGAAGCCTTGCACGAAGACTATCTCCGCTACCGCATCACTTCGACGGCCTATCTCGGAAATCACATCGCCGAGCAGGGCGTTCCCATCGTGCAACCCCCGGGCGGCCACGCCGTCTACCTCGATGCGCGCGCCTTCCTCCCGCACATTCCGCAGGAGCAATTCCCCGGAGTCGCGCTGGCTACGGAACTCTATCTCGAAGGCGGCATCCGCTCGGTCGAGATCGGCACGCTGATGTTCGGGGCCGCCGCCAAGATGGACTTGGTGCGTCTCGCCATTCCGCGCCGCGTGTACACGCAGAGCCACATCGACTACGTGGTCGAAGTCATTCTGGAAGTCTGGAAGAACCGTGAAAGCATTCAGGGCCTGAGGCTTAGCCACGAGGCACGGTTCCTGCGGCATTTCACGGCCCGGCTGGAACCGTTAGTGGATGAGCCGGTCCGCTGAAAACGCACCCCGGTGCTACAATTATCCGTACACTTTCAGTTCGTCCTCATTTTCGAAAATCCCCTCGAGGTGCATTTATGGCAACTATGGAAGCCCCGCCGCGCCTGCAAGTCCGTTTGCACGAAGGCCCGTTCCGCAACGAGCCGCCCGTCGATTTCAGCCGCGAAGACAACGCCCGCAAGATGCGCGCCGCCATCGAAAAAGTGCGCGGCCAACTAGGTCGCGAGTACGACCTCATCATCGGCGGCAAGCACGTCAAGACAGCCGAAAAGATCAAGTCCCTCAATCCCGCCAAGCCTTCGCAAATTGTCGGCATCCACCAGAAGGCGGGCAAGGAGCACGTCGAGCCCGCGATGAGCGCAGCGCTGAAGGCATTTGAATCCTGGAGGCAGTCGTCGTTCGAAGAGCGCGCCAGCCTCCTGTTCCGCGTCGCCGATCTGCTGCGCGAGCGCAAGTACGAATTCATGGCGTGGCTGGTGTTTGAAGTCAGCAAGAACTGGGCTGAAGCGGATGGCGACATCGCCGAGACCATCGACTTCTGCGAGCTCTACGCGCGCGAAGCGTTGCGTCTCGCCAAGGCGGAGCCGGTCGTCCAGTTACCCGGCGAACGTGATCACCTGTTCTACATTCCGCTGGGCGTGGGTGCGGTGATTCCACCGTGGAATTTCCCGTGCGCCATCATGGCCGGCATGACGCTGGCCTCCATCGTCTGCGGCAACACTGTCATCCTCAAGCCGTCGAGCGACTCGCCCACCATCGCGGCGAAGTTCATTGAGCTCCTCGAAGAAGCCGGAGTGCCCGAAGGCGTCGTGAATTTCTGCCCGGGCGCAGGCGGCAGCTTCGGCGACGCGGTCGTGTCGCATCCGAAGACGCGCTACATCGCGTTCACGGGTTCGCGCGAAGTTGGCCTGCACATCAACAAAAGTGCGGCTACCCAGGCGCCCGGCCAGATCTGGATCAAGCGCACCATCCTCGAGATGGGCGGCAAGGACGCCATCATCGTCGATGCCGACACCGATCTCGATGTTGCTGTCGAAGGCGTGGCGCAAGCGGCCTTCGGATTCCAGGGGCAGAAGTGCTCCGCCTGCTCGCGCGCCATTGTCGACGAGCGTGTCTATGACAAATTCCTCGAGATGCTCAAGTCCCGGGTCGAGAAGTTCACCATCGGTGATCCGGCCGACAACTTCAACATGGGGGCGGTCATCAACGAAGGCTCAATGAAGACCATCATGGAATACATCGAAGCCGGCAAGCGCGACGGACGCCTGCTCACCGGCGGCGGCCGCGCTACCAATGCAGGCGAAGGCTACTTCCTGCAGCCCACCGTGTTCGCTGATATCCCGCCCAAGTCCAAGTTGGAGCAGGAAGAAATCTTCGGGCCGGTGCTGGCCGTGATCAAGGCGAAGAACTTCGAACACGCGCTCGAAATCGCCAACGACACCGAGTTCGGACTCACGGGCGCGGTTTACACGAAGTCGCGCGACAAGATCGAGCGCGCCTTCCGCGACTTCCACGTCGGCAACCTCTACATCAACCGCAAGTGCACGGGCGCGATCGCAGGCGCACACCCCTTCGGCGGCTTCAATATGTCGGGAACGGATTCAAAGTCGGGCGGCCCGGACTACTTGTACCTGTTTTCACAAGGGAAGTCGGTGGGAGAAAAAGTTTAGCGCTGTAAAATCCTAAAACGCGGAGTGTACGCAGAAAACTGCCGCAGAGTACGCAGAGAAAATCGTTCACCACGAGGTTCTCTCTGCGCCCTCTGCGGCTTTTCTCTGCGCCCTCTGCGTTTTAAGGTTTTAGATCCGGGGCGAACGAGAAAGTACCCCGGCCCGATTAGCTGCCTGCTAACTCTTCGGCTAGGATGACTTATAGGCGCTCCGCGAGGCATGGAATGACCCCCGAACCATCACCTTGGCCACCATCGTCGCTCTACGGCCTTGGAAACGCCACTAATAGGCATTCTACGCGATGTCCGCCGGGTGTTTTTCAACAGCTTGCAGACCATCTACGTGCTTTCAATAACTTAGCTCATAGCGAAAGGGCGTGCTCACTCTGAGAGTAGCGCCGGCGTCCCGCCGGCAGTCGGGCGGGCGTCTCGCCCGCCCCACCGCAAGCCCTACTGTTCCAGCACCCCGCTCTTGGAATGCAGCACGAACTCCACATTCCGCTCGCGGTTCAACCGGAGTGTCTCGTAGAGATCCACGCTGTCAAGCCCGAACGTCTTGTGCTCTCCGCTTTCTGAGACGCACTCGAGCTGTCCGCCCTGCACCCAGTACTCGCGCGACAGAAACGCGGAACCGCCTTTGAGTATCACCATGGTCGTCCGCCCATTCGCAGCCGATGGTCGCGCGCTCGCCGCCATTTCATCGGGAGAGCGCTCGGCCGGTACCTGTTCCATCTGCTCGACGTAGCCCGGAGAATTCGGCGACACGACTTCCGGCGAAGAAGGCTGGGCCGACGACGTGCGGCTCACATACGATGCGGGCCGCAGCAATCCGTAAGGCGACGGGATGTATTTGGTCGGCTGTGTCCACGGTGGTGAGGGCACAGCGGCGCGCAGAGGTACAGTGGCTGGCACGACGACGTCTTCCATCAGCCGCAGCGTGAGGCGCGACTCGCCCTTCAGCGCGGGGTAGGGGCCGCGTCGCGGAAGGTTCAGCACCTTGATCGGCCACATTACGGGGATCATCCACTCGACCGTGTCGCGCGTGGGATGACCACCGCCACGAATCTTGCCATCGCGATCGGTTTTCAGGTGAGGGGCGGCGACAATCTTCGCGGCCAGCGGCAGAACGTCCGCTCCGGGAAGAATGATGCGGTCGAATTCCAGTTGCAGCCACCCCTTGCCTACGAAGTGGCCGGGATCTTTGTATTCCTGCAGGTGTCCGCTCAGCATGGCGCCGCGCGGAAACAGGGAATGTCCGAAAGCCGAGATGGGTCCCAGATGGCACAGCACGGGGTCGCCGACCTGTGCGGTCTTGGATGAGAAGTTCTGCTCGTCCATCGTGCAATGGAGCAGCGTTCCGGCGGGCACGATCTCGTCCCTCGAGGCGGCGCGTGCCCCGACCACCGAAGCGCAAAGAACCAGGGTTAAAAGCAGGGATTTTCCAGCCATGGTAGGTCTCCTTGTGGATACAGCTTGTCGTTCCAGCGGCACAGAGGAGGTTGATATGCGCGGAAACGGCTGAGACCCCCGGGGATGGTCGGGGATTGGTCGAAGCGTATGCGATTTTGGCGGGGACGTCAACCGCCGAACGCGTCGATGGGCTGGAAAAATGGGCTAGCGAGAGGCTACACCAGGTTGGGCAGGATCACCTGGAAGCCGAAACCCTGCAGGACCTGAACGGTATTGTTGGCAGAACCGTCAAGCACCACGCGACAATTGGCGAACTTGGTATTTTCCCATTCGCAGCGCTCGCCGCCGTAGCAGAGCAGGCAATCTTCGAAAGAGCAGTTAAAGAGCAGTTGTAGAACAACTTACCATCGAGCCGTATCGTCTCCTGACGGTACACTCTATCCTTCACCTCTTCCATCCAGTGCTCCGCCCTCAGGACGGAACCCTTGCAGGGCTGACCTGAAGATCGAACCATGATTGGCGAGTCGACACCGCAACGGCTACGACCCGAGACTCCTCCCTGAAAACCGCTCGCAGTTCAATTGCTTTGGTGGAGGAAATTGAATTGCGAATTTCTCATGGTTGTTTTCACAACGTCAATCGGGGTAACCCCTACGCGGTCAATTGACTATGGACATAGTAGATAGTGAGTGGAGGAACCGACACCAATGTCGAACACCCAGGTGTCGACGATACGATTGTTTGTGGCTGCGGTTCAATGCTACGCTCGGAAAATCCAGTTATGACACTGTCCTTCAAGCGGTTTACAAGCCGGGCGGCAGCGTTCGTTCTTGCGGCTAGTCTCGCAGCCTTCTGCCAAGCCCTGCCCAGCCCGACGCCAACTCCACAGCGGCCAACCGCTCCGGGTACGGTCGACGCGGATAAGTCCAAGATGACGCCCACCGGTTTGGCAGCGAACGGCGGGTCGATCGCCAAGGACCTGTATACGAACTCGACCTACGGCTTCTCAATGAAGGTGCCGCCGGGCTGGGTGGTCGTACCCTCGAAGAATCCGGTGGCCCCCCCGGCGAATGCCAAGGAGGCCGCGCTCATGCAGGCCGCTCAGACCAACCACGTTCTGCTGGTGATGACTGAGAATGCGCCCATGAAGAAAAGCGTGGAGCGGAAGTCGCTTCAGGTCGTTGCTACCCGTCTGCTCAAGACGACCGCTCCAAACGAGGGAGAGCAATATCTCATCTATTCGAAGCGCACTGCCCGCGAGAGAAACATGCCAGTCGAATATCAGGGCGATCCGAAGGAAGTAACGATTAACGGCAACAAGTTCTGGACGATCGGATTGAATCAGACGACCGAGGGAGCCGTACAGCACGTCGAGCAGTACGTCACCACGCAGGGCTCGATTCTGCTGCAATTCATGCTGGTGAGTCCGGATGAAAACGGCTTGAAAGACATGAGGCCGTGGATTCAGTCGATTGTGATGAAGCCGCTAACCGAAAAGCCCGCAGCAAAGCCGAGCCACAGGAAAAAGCCGGCGGCGACACCTGCCAAGCCGGCGCCCGCGGCCAGTTCAAACTGAGTTCAGCGAAGTCGCAAAGGCTTGATCCTTAGGCAAAACAAAAAGGCTGCCGGGAAAGGCAGCCTTGATTTTTGTGCAGAGCGCGGTTAGGGCGTGACGACGCCTGCGCCGGCCTGCGGCTGATTGGTGGCTGCGGTCGCGGCCGCCGCTTCGTTGAGAATCCGGTGATGAATGGTGAACAGCGCCAGTTCCAACCGGTCTGATACGCCGATCTTGTCGTAGACGTTGCGCAGGTAATTCTTGATGACCTGCTCGGTGGTGCCGAGCTGCGACGCGATTTCCTTGTTCTTGTAGCCTTGCACGATCAGGGCGACGATGCGCAACTCTTTCGCGGTCAGGCGATCGCGCACGCGCAGTCCGACCATATCGTTCTCGGTCAACTCGCTCGGCACAGCGACGTCCTGCACCCAGTTCTCGCCGCGCGCGACCTTGCGGACGCAATCCACCAGCGCGGGGCTGGTGACGTTGCGATACACGACGCCGTGAGCGCCGTTGGTCATGTAGCGTTGTGCGCTCTCGCCAGTGTCGGCGAGCACCACGATGCGGGTCTTGTTCTTGGTAGCACCCTGCACAACGGCGTTGAAGTCGGATTGAAATCCGCCCGCGACGATGAGCACGGCCGCCCGGAACTTATCGAGCGCCATGAACATCTGCTCGGGAGTTTGCGCCTGTGCCACGATGCGCATCTCGTCTTCGACCGCCAGAACCTTGGCGATCCCCGCGCGGAAAATAGCCTGATTATCGGCCAGAATTAGCTTGAGCATCTGAGACCGCTCCGAGGTTAAGAGTTGCGTACGAATTCGTACGAGTCGATCACGCAAGCCACCCCACGAGTGCCGTCAGGATCGGCGGCGGACTCGTCGGTGCGGACAACCCGTCCGCGACACTGGATGACTACGTTTTCTTTGCCACCGGTCACTTCTGGGGGGAGAGTGATCTCAAACTCAACGGGAGAACCCATCTCGAGCGAAGCGTCGGCGCGAATGTACACCCCGGCTGCGCTCAGGTTCCCGGTCATACCGCTGGCTTCGCCAGAGGTGTTTTCTTTGTGAATCTTGATCGGCAGTTCTAGCGGAAATCTTTTACCGGTCCGCGCTTCGGACACAATCCCTCCTCCGTTGCGGCCTCGCTTAAAGGCACGGGCGCGCGCTACCACATTTTGCCTGAGGGAGCAGAAACGTCTGCTATATGGGCGGTTATATCACGTTTGACACCTCTGATAAAAGCCTGATCACTGGTTAGTTAACGGTAGGAACTAGGTTCCCCGGCAGCAGGTTACCCAGCGACCCCTGTCCAAATAGCGCGTCCGGCGCCTATTTCCAGAGCATCGGAGATTTTCTGGCACAATACGTCTTCAATCCCAATCGCACCTTGAGCGGGCTTGTGAAGGAGAACATCATGCGGAGCAAGCTCAGCCGCAGCCGGTGGGTAGCGCATTCGGTCGATACGTTTCTGATGGCAACTCTTTTGTTTGCAACATGTGTGGCGCAGGATCGCAATCGATCGCTTGTGCCCCAGGCGAGCGCCCTGCCCGAGAATCGGACTGAGAAGGCGAACCAGCACGCGCCTGAAGCGTTGCTGGAGTTGAATAGCGCGCTGGTCGGGCTCGCCGACAAGGTGTCGCAGGGCGTGGTGCAGGTCCTGGTAACTGGTTACGGTCAGGTCGAGGAGAATTCCCGAACCGAGACCGCGTTTATTGCCCGCCAACGCGCGATCGGGTCTGGCGTGATTGTCGATCCGAGCGGGTACGTGATGACGAACGCGCACGTGGTCGAAGGAGCGCGCCGGATTCGAATCGTGCTGCCCGTTCCCGCGAGCGAGAGTGCTACCCTCGAACCGGAAGGCAAGCGCCGCATACTGGAAGCGAAGCTCATCGGCACACACCCGGACAGCGATCTTGCTTTGTTGAAGGTGGACGCGAAGGGACTTCCGGCCTTGCCGCTGGAAACTGCGCGCCGGGTGCGCCAAGGGCAACTTGTCTTTGCGATTGGCAGCCCCGAAGGGTTGCAGAACACGATCACGATGGGAGTGGTCAGTTCGGTCGCGCGCCAGCCCGATCCGAACAAGCCGATGGTTTACATCCAAACCGATGCGCCCATCAATCCGGGGAACAGCGGCGGGCCGCTAGTCGATACCGATGGCTATGTCGTGGGGATCAACACCTTCATTCTCTCAGGGAGTGGAGGCAGCGAAGGCCTTGGGTTTGCGATTCCGACGAGGATCGTGCGCTTCGTTTACGAGAGTCTTCGGAAATATGGGCATGTGCATCGCTCGGAGATCGAAGCGGGAGCGCAGACAATCACGCCGGCACTGGCTGCGGGCCTCCGGCTGAAGCGAAGCTGGGGCGTGCTGATCGCGGACGTGAAACCAGAAGGGCCGGCGGAGGCCGCGGGATTGAAGGTCGGCGACATCGTGCTGGCCGTGGATGACCGGCCCATCGATACGCTGCCCGCCTTCATGGGTTCGCTCTATCTGCATCCGGTTGACCGCGTGTTGAAGCTGGATGTGCTGCGCGATACAGGCAAGATCACACTGAACATTCCCGTGCTGCAGGAAAAGCATCCGATGGATCAGTTGCTGGACCTCGCGGATCCGCAGAATAACCTCGTGCCGCAATTGGCCATTCTGGCGATCAGCATCGACGAGCGTGTGCAACCCATGGTCGGGCAACTGCGTTTTGCCGGGGGAGTGCTGGTGCTGGGACGCGCGGCGGATCTGCTCGGTCCGGACATCGGTCTCGCGGCCGGCGACGTGATTCATTCGGTGAACAACCGGCCGGTGGATACCATTGAAAATTTGCGAAGTTCACTATCGCAGTTGAAGTCGGGAGACTCGGTTGCGCTGCAAGTCGAGCGCGGCGGGAAACTGCAGTTCGTATCGTTTGAGTTGGATTAGCAGAGCCGATAAAATCGTAAACCGCAGAACTCGCACAGGGCTTCGGTCGCTCATGGCTGATAGCTGGTCGCCGATAGATTAGGGGCTGACGACTAGCGACTAGTTACGCGGCGCGTAGTATCCCTTGCGCGCGCGGACTTGCAGGTCTTTCTTGAGGGCGCTGATCTCGATGCTGCGGTAGCGGCCGTCGGAATCGAAATCGGCGGGATGATAGGACACAACGTACTGGCTGCGCAGTTCGTCTTCGATCGCGGCGAAGGAGTTCTTGATGTCCTTGGTCTTGAAGGGGAAGAACGCGCGCCCACCGCTGGCGGATGCGAGCTTTTCGAGATTCTTGTCGCCGCGCAGAACCAGGCCGCTGTCGTCGGTCGAGATGGCGTAAATGATGACTTCGCTGCGCTGCGCCATTTCCACCGCTTGCCCCAGGGTGTACTCACTCTGGTTGTCATCGCCGTCGCTGAGAATGATCAGCGCGCGGCGCTGCGGACGATCGGACTGTTCTTTAGCCAGCTTGTCCTGGCAGGCATGATAGATCGCGTCATACAACGCCGTGCCGCCACCCTCATGCAAGGAATGAACTGCCTGCGAGAGCTGTTGCACGTTATCCGTGAAGTCCTGGCGCAAATCCTGATGGGCGTTGAAGCCCATGACAAACGCTTTGTCGAAGCCCGGACGAATCACGTGCTGCATGAAACTGTTGGCTGCGTCCTGCTCGAAGTCAAAACGCGTGTGTACCGATCCGCTGACGTCGATTAGCAACCCCATCTTCAAAGGCAGATCAGTCTCGCGCCGGAAATTTACGATGGACTGCACCGGCTTGTGGTCATCGAGAAAGTTGAAATCGTTCTGCGTGAGGTTGCGGACAAACTTCCCGTGCTTATCGGTTGCGATAAACAACACGTTGACTTCATCCACCCGCTTGCGGATAGTCAATACAGAATCTGTTGGATCATCACCCAGATTAGGCGAGGGTGAAGCTGCAGACGTGCTCGCGACGTAGGAAGACGCAGGCGCCTGAGCGGCGGCGGGGAGAGCGCTCAGCACCAGGGTAAGAATCGCCACACCGAAATTGGATTTCGTGTACTTCATGCCCACCATTTCCAAAATTTTCACTAAAATTCACGCCAAAAGTACACCCTAACGATTAGATGCACTTTGCTGGCCGAAAGCCGCGCCAGCAGCCCTAACTGCACCCCAGACTGTAGGAGAGACCCGGGCATCTTCCAAGTTACAAAAGGAGCACGCAGTTGGTCATGGCACGGAAGCGCCATAAAATCCATTCAGTTGCCCTTCATTTTGATGTCCCAGAGGTGAGTCGCAAATTGACCCAACCGGATGCAAAATTCAGGGGAAATCCTGATTTTTCAGCCGCCGATCACGGAGGAAAACGCGTGGACAAAAAAGTTACATCGCAACCAGACTCGCGGGTGCGGTGCTCGTGGGCGCGAAATGATCTGGCCATTCGTTACCACGACCGGGAATGGGGAGTGCCTGTGCACGATGACCGCAGGCTTTTCGAGTTCCTTATTCTGGAGGGCGCGCAGGCTGGGTTGAGCTGGGACACGATTCTACGCAAGCGTGAAAACTATCGTGCCGCGTTCGACAACTTCGATCCGAAAATTGTCTCGCGCTACGACGCGAAGAAAGTGCGCAGGCTGCTGAAGGATGAAGGCATCATCCGCAATCGTTTGAAGATTGCCAGCGCTATCAGCAATGCGCAGGCAATGCTGGCAGTTATGAAGGAATTCGATAGTTTTGATCGTTACATCTGGCACTTTGTTGGGGGCACTCCGCGAATTAACGCGTGGACAAAATCAGGGCAGGTTCCCCCCAGCACGGCGGATTCGGATGCGATGAGCAAGGACTTAAAGAAGCGCGGCTTCCGCTTCGTCGGAAGCACGATCTGCTATGCGTTCATGCAAGCGGTGGGCATGGTCAATGACCATCTCGTGACCTGCTTCCGGTATTCCGAGAAGCACTGATCCCGCTGCCGCGTTCAATGATTTGAACGCATCCGGTCGCAAACCAAACTCCGTCTGCAGTCCCCTACCCCGGTGGAATTTTTGTTTTTTTGACATTGTCGGAGAATTGGAACCCGGCTTGCCTACCAAAACTATGCCAGATAGTTGACGCGACAAGTTCCCCCGAGTGGCTGGAAATTTGGTTAGGAATCGAGATTGCTTAGTGAGGCCGCTGCGGTGAAATGCAGCGGCCGAACTGTGACCGCGACCGTCCAGGCGAGTGTGGGAAATCGAACTTCAGCAAGGCAGATCGAATCGACTATGGGAAGAATTCTCCTCGTTACCGACGAAGTCTCCGCGCAAGCTCTTGTTCCCCCTCTTGAGCAGCACCGGCACACAGTGGTGCGCGCGGGTTCGCTGGAAGAGGCGCGGCGGGCGCTCGCCGACCCGCAATTTGATGCCGTACTGACCGACGAAAAATTGCCCGACGGCGCTGGTGCGGATGTGCTGGCGGCGGCGCGCGCCAGCGACGCCAGCCTGGGAGTGATCGTGCTCTCGGCGACTGGTACGTGCGAGCACGCGAATGCCAGCATGCAGCAAGGATTCATGGATTTGCTGACGAAGCCGGTGGCACCCGATGTTCTGCGCACATCGCTGCAGCGAGTGTGCGATCACTCGACGCTGCTGCGCGAAAACTCCCGGCTGAAAGAAGAACTCGGCCGACGTGGCAAGGCGGATCCGTTGAGCCTGGGCTGGATCGAGGCGCTGCCACCCAGCTTCGACATGCGCAGTTTCCTGGCGTCGGTCGAGAAGTCGCTGATCGAAAGAACGCTGCAGGCGACCCGGGGAGCGCAGGCGGAAGCGGCGCGCCGGCTCGGGCTCTCGCGCAGTGATCTCTCATACAAGCTCTTGAAGTACGAACTGCGGAAGGAAACGACGGCGCCATCGCCGTAGAGTGCAGCCTCGTTTTGCTCGCCATTAAGCGCGGTCCGGGCTACTGCACGGACCGTAGTCAGTCTTCTCCGCGATCCGCTCCGAGCATCAGCCTCTCAGGCTAGAATTGCCCTCTCATGTGCGGCCGGTATCGGCTCTCTCGCCAGAAGGAAATTCTTGCGGAACAATTCGACGCGGATTTCGACGACCTCGATTGGGAGCCGCGCTACAACATTGCTCCAACCCAGGCAGTGCTCGTGATCAAGCGGGCGGGTGCGAGCACGGCACCGAATGCATCCCTGATGCGATGGGGTCTCGTTCCTGCGTGGGCTGCAGATTCAACTGGCGCCGCCCGATCCATCAATGCACGCGCCGAGACTGCAGCCAGCAAGCCTTCCTTTCGCGATCCGCTTCGCAAGCAGCGCTGTCTCATTCCTGCCGATGCATTTTATGAATGGCGGCGCTCCGCCCGCGAGAAGCAACCCTTCTGTTTTGAGGTTGGATTTGGCGACGTTTTTGCGTTCGCGGGACTCTGGGATCGCTGGGCAGGTCCGCGTGGAGAGATACTGGAAACATGCGCCATCCTGACTACGACACCGAATGACTTGCTGGCCGAGGTACACGACCGTATGCCCGCGATCCTCCGCGCCGAAGATTATGGGTGTTGGCTTGATCCAAACATGCAGGATGTGGAGTGCGCGGTTGGCCTGCTGAAGCCTTACGACGCGAACAGGATGCGGCGGTATCCGGTCAGCACGCGGGTGAACCGGGTGGCGAATGATGGTCCGGAGTGCTCCGTACCCGTGGAACTTCCGGCTACAACCGGTTTACTTTTCGGCTGACTTCCCGCAAATGATGAACTGCATGGGGTGGAGAACATGGACACCTCGCGACGGCTCGGAATGGCCGACTCGCTGACGGAGTTGATCGATCCGCATCACCCCTGACGAAAACAAGGGCGCTCAGGTAAACTGGTCAGGCCGTTTCTATCGCCCATCTCTCTTGCCGGGATGGCGGAACTGGCAGACGCAGCGGGCTCAAAATCCGCCGAGGTTCACCCCTCGTGGGGGTTCGACTCCCCCTCCCGGCACCACGATGTGGCAGCAGTTGTCCCCTCACAAGATCCCTTGAACGCTCACGTGGAAGTACCAGCGCTGCTCGCGCCGGGCCACACCAAGACTCATCGCATACGAGCGCTTGTTACGAGTTTTGAGTGCTTGACTATCGGTGGTTGTATTCGAGTTTTGGGTACCAGTCGGTGCCGCGGCCGTTGGGGGTGAGGTCGAGCATGAGCCAAAGAGGATCAAGGTCGGGCGCGCCGCGGGGATCTTGTCCAGGGTCGGCCATTTCGCCGCTCATCTCGCCGGTATAGAAGTGATGCACGACTCCGTTGCGGCGCGTGAAGACACTGAAGCCGGGAACATCCGCGTCGTCCGCGTTCACGTAAGTGCGCGTGTATTCGCCCCTGGGATCGGAAACGAAGGGCAGATTGATAAATCCGCGCTGGCGTTTGTACTCGATGAGGCGTTCGATCGGCGAACGAGCAGTGACTGCGATAGCCACGCGCTCGCGCAGGTTGAGAGCGGTTCCGTTCCAGCTCGTGAGGAACGACGTGCACATCGGACATGGCGCCTTACGCTGCGGGCCGAACATCATGCTGTAGACCATAAGCGTATCTTTGTCGCCGAACAAACTGGAGAGCTCAATCTTGTCGGTTTCGGAAATCAGGCCGAAGTCTTGAGGGATCTTTCCACCGACGGGCAGGGCGCGCCGCTGGGCCGCCACCTGCTCGATCTGACGGCGCAGGTGGATTTCTTCGGCGAGGAGAGCATTGCGTGCCACACGATACTCGCGGCTCTCGTTGGGAAAGTGAGATTGGTTCTTGGCAGCTAACTCCTCGGCTGGAGCGATGGTCATCGTATTCGACATGATGCCTCCTCAGCTTTTTCGATGCTATTCGCTGTCACGTTGGCTCTCAGAGAAAACACGTAAGGTGGATTGGCTGTCTCGGAGAAAGAACTTAGGCGAAGTTCTGCGTTTGCCAGACCGCGTCACCGCCTATGCGTTGCTGAGAAGCACGCGCTTGAGAGGCATTTTGGTTTGCCCGTCGATGAGTTCCACCAGGCCGCACCAGTTGTAGGTGTGGATGCCGTTGATGGCTGAAGCTGCGTCGGGCTCGATCGTGAGCAGGGGATGCTCCGAGTAGGTTTCCCTGGTCAGTTCGGTAATCCGGTTCAGGGTCAGGTTGCGGCCGTAGATACCAGAGCAATTCTGGCTGGGACGCACGAGTTGCGAATTCGCCTCGAACACGCGTCCAGCGTTGCGTCCGTTGCGAATGTCGGTGGAGATCGGGTTGGCGGGATGGAAGTGCCACGGGCCGGTGAGGGCGTCAGAATAGAACAGCAATAGACTGCCGGAGCGCGCATCGGGATCGGCGCTGGTGGTCATGAGCCACCAGGTGTGGTCGTGCTGCCACATGGAGGTATCAACGTAGCGTCCGCGAAGCAAAGTGGCCTGGAGCGTCCATCGGGTGGGGAAGTCCTGGCAGCGATACAGATCGACGGTACTCGAATCGGCTCCCTCCGGAATCATGAACAGCTCGCTGCCGGCGCGGAACACGTGCGGGTAGGAGTAATGATGCTGGTCGTTGGCGAGGCAGCGCGTGGGGGAAAGGAACGTGCCATCGTCGGCGATCTGGGCGCAGGAGATGTGAGCGCGCCGGTGCTGGTACGAGTATTCCTCGAAGAATGCCCAGGGACGGCCGTCGTGTTCGATGACAAACGGGTCTGCCCAGAAATATCCGGCAGGAGGTTCGAGCCAGCGGAAGCCAGCGAGATCGGGTGGACCGGAATGTTCGAATAGGCGGCGACCGTTCATGCGCACTCCGATGCGCCAGTGCTGTACCTGCGCCTTCGGCGAAAACAACCGGCGCACCGCCTTCTGCGCCATGACAGGCGCGAGCCAGCGCACCATTTCGAAATTCGTTGGGGAACGGTAGATCTTCTTTTTGCCCTGGTAGGGAGCGGCGGGGATGGCGCGCTCGAGCAGGTGATTCCATCCGAAGCGGTGCAGTTCATTCAGCTTGCGGATCACGAGATCGGTGGACCCCCAGTAGGCGGGAAAGCGATTGCGCGACACGCTCACGGTTGTCTCGGTTGCGAACAGCGACTTGCAGAGGACCAGGCCCGCATCCAGATCTTCGGTCAGCACCTGGAGTATCACGCCGGACAGCGGCGCGTTCTCGCAGAGCTCCCAAAAATGCGGAGGGCCGCCGCGGAAGAATTCGTTATCCCCGTGATGGTAAGACCAGACTCCATAGCGTGCGGCCGTGAGGATGTCGCCCTTCAGGATGTTGAAGCCGAAGCGCAGCAGAACGTCGAGATTCCTGGCGCGAATGGTCTCGAGCGCTTCCGGCGGAAAGCGATGGACGAATTTCTTCCCGATGGGCTCGACCTCGATGCGCTCGATGCCGGCGAGCAATTCCGAGCAGTCGACCCTCTTCAGCGGATGATTAGAAGCTTTCTTTCGTTCATCGAGCCGTAAATACTGATCGTAGAGCGCGTGCTTCCTGAGATCGGCATGGAGCAGGCGGCGCGCCGCCTTGGCGACCGGGGAACGCGCAGGCTCCGGCGGTTTCTCGGCGAACTTGCGGAAAATCAGCAGCTCGATCTTCGCGAAGTTGCTGGCCTGGATGTCTTCAATGATGGTCGCGAAAAATCGCGACAGCTTGACGCCGTCGAGCAGGAGGCCGATTCGCAGAGGGGGATGGGAAGACGATGAGGTCCTCCAGAAAGAACGGGGTGACTGGACAATCGAGCGGTCTAGCGGTTCGCTTTCGTCCAAACCATGCACCCCTGCGCGGTTTTGCGCGCCGGCGAGTTGCGAAAACCCGCACTGTTTGCGGGCATTGTGCATAGTTGCGGTAGCGCGTGTCAATCGCTGGAGTTTGGTAGTGCGCTGGCGGCCTGCGGCCAGGGCCACGCCGCACGCCGCGACGCGGAGTCGGGAAGCGCGTTCTCCTTTAGAATCATGGCTACCGTCTTAATCTCTATGCATGTACTCCACGTAGTCGGAGCGCGGCCGAATTTTATGAAGGCAGCGCCGGTGCTGCGCGCGCTTGCCGAGCGCGGTGTGAAGCAGACGCTGGTTCATACCGGGCAGCACTACGACTCCGACATGTCGGATGTGTTCTTCACGCAGTTGGGCATGCCTGCTCCCGACGTGAACCTCGAAGTGGGCTCGGGCAGCCATGCTGTGCAGACCGCCGAGGTCATGATTCGCATCGAGCGCGAACTGACGGAGCGCCAGCCGGATCTGGTGCTGGTGTATGGCGACGTGAACTCCACCATGGCGGCGGCGCTGGTTTGCTCGAAGCTCTCGAAACGACTGGGACACGTAGAGGCTGGCTTGCGATCGTTCGATCGCACGATGCCCGAGGAAATCAATCGCCTGGTGACCGATCAGCTGGCAGACATTTTGTTCACTCCGTCGGAGGATGGCGACGCGAACTTGCAACGGGAGGGCGTTGCTGCCGAGAAGATTCATCGCGTGGGCAACGTGATGATCGATACCCTGATGCGGCTGCTGCCGGCCGCAGAGAAAATGAACGGCCTGCCGGATCGCTATGCGCTGGTAACGCTGCATCGGCCATCGAATGTGGACTCGGGGAAGCGCCTGCGGGAGATCTTCTGCATGCTGCAGCAGATCCAGAAAGACGTGGACGTGGTCTTCCCCGTGCATCCGCGAACCAGGCAACGGCTGGCGGAGATCGGATTAGAGGAGGGCGGGCTGCGACTTATGGGAGCTTTACCCTACATTGAATTTCTCGCGTTGCAGAAGCACGCGACCGTCGTCATTACCGATTCCGGCGGTGTGCAGGAGGAGACGACATTTCTCAATGTGCCCTGCCTCACGCTGAGAACGACGACTGAGCGCCCCGTGACCGTAAGCGTGGGATCGAACGTGCTGATCGGCGAGGATATGGCACGCCTGAAAGACGAAACCGCACGCGTGCTCAACGGACAGGGGAAGAAGGGCGGCATTCCCCCGCTTTGGGACGGGCACGCCGCCGACCGCATCGCTGATGTCGTAATGAAAGCGTAGCTGTCATTTCAACAAACACCCCAATATTTCATTTGCAGAAAGGTTTCGAGATCGTGATCGAGGTGCAGTGCCAAGCCCTGTTGTTCGATTTGGACGGTGTGTTGATTGATTCGACGCCCGCGGTGACGCGCGTGTGGAGCAAGTGGGCTCGGGCGCACGGGTTCGACCCTGAAGAAGTTGTGGCACATGCGCACGGGCGGCCAAGCATCGCCACCGTGCGCGAGTATCTGCCAAACGCGGACCATGAGGCAGAAAATCGGATCGTGGAGCGATCGGAGATCGAAGATCTGGAGGGCGTGGTACCGCTGCCGGGCGCAAGGGAACTGCTGGAGAGTTTGCCGGCCGCGCGCTGGACGATTGTGACCTCGGGCACACGTGCGCTGGCGGAAGTTCGGTTGTGTGCGGCAAGGCTTCCGGCTCCGGCAAAGTTTGTTACGGCGACGGACGTGGTCAACGGCAAGCCACAACCGGAGCCGTTTCTGAAGGCGGCAGAGATTCTGGGTGTCGCCGCGGGCGATTGCGTAGTGGTGGAGGATGCGCCGGCGGGGATACTGGCGGGGAGAGCGGCGGGCGCGCGCGTGATTGGGTTCCCCACTACTTCGAAGCGGAGTCTATTGTTGGAGGCCGGAGCAGATTGGATCGTGAAAGACTGCAGCGGAATTTCTGTAGCAAGCGCGGAGGAAGGCTTGCAACTGCGGTTGGCTCAGGAACCGGTGTAGAGCTGGAACGGCGCCCAATAGAAAGGGCTGTGATATTGACCGTGAAGCAACGAAAGCTTGGCGTTTCGTAGGGCGACATCGGGCGAGGCACCGGCCGCCAGTTCGTCGTAGAACTGGTCCATCAAGCGCTCGGTGGATACATCAGCTACCTCCCAAAGGGCAGCAACCACGTGATGAGAGCCGGCGCGCAGAAATGCCCACGACAATCCCACCAGGCCCTCTGCTGTGTAGGTCCGCCCCGCAGCCCCGTAACATGCGGAGATGGTCACAAGTTCGGCGTGCAAAGGCTGACTCAGTATGTCACGCGCGTATAGCTTGAATGAGTCGTCCTGGCTGTTACTTCGCGAGAGGACAATCGCCGAGTCCAGCGGGTTGGAGCGGTTGGCGATGCCGTGGGCTACAAAATGCACGTAGGCGAAGTTCCCGGGTGAGCCGGAGAGATAGGCAACTGGGGTCGCTTCCGCAGCCGTGAAGACGCGCTTCCGATCGGCGGGAAAGTGTTTTGCCACGTCGACCATCTGGTCGGCGGCCTTGGCGAGGGCGGGATATTTCTCATTCGGTGCGACGCTGTTCCCGATGAGGAGCAGGTTGCGGTCATGCGTTGGCTTATGTGGCGATCGCGACGCAGCGGCGAGCAGTCGGAGGGAACTGGCGTTGGCAAGGGTGACGTCTTCGATCCAGAAGTGCGTTGTGGGTTCGGGGACGAGCAGTGTTTCAAAATTGAGATTGTTGAGGCTGCCGTCGGGGATGATGAAGACCTTAGCGCTCTGCAGCAGGGGGCGCGCTGGTGCGACTAGTGTGGTGTACAGCCACTGACCATCGCGGTCGGACGACTGCAGCGGATCCTGCGGCCCAAGCAGGGCCTGATGATAGCGCTGGGCTGCAGCCTCGATTTCGTCGCGCGGAGGAAGATGCAACAATGTGACTTTCTGCGGCGTGATGACCCAGAGGAAGGAGTTTTTCTCCCCCAGCCAGTAAAACAAAACATTGCCGTGGGCTTGCCGCGCGATGGCAACGGCCTCGAGCCTGGCTGGAGCGGCGGCGGTTTGCGGTGGCAGCAACTGTAGTCCTTCGGCCAGAGTGCGGGCTCGGCTGTATTCCGCCCAGCGCAGGGCTTCTTCGGATTTCCCACCCGCGACAAGGAAGTGGATGTAGTCGTCGTAGATCTGGGAGCCATTGCCGGCGAAGGGCAGGCGCGCGTCGTTGCGGTGCAGCGTGGATCGAGCCTCTTCGAAGGTGGCCAATGCGGATTGATATTGTTGCTCTGCCTCCTTGATCTTCCTTTCGTCTTCGTAAAGCCGAGCCAAGCCGTGCTGGGCCCGCCACTTCAGGGAGGCATTGACGTAGTGGTCCCCTTCAACCTCCCTGAGAAGGCTTTGCGCTTCTGTGAGGTCGTGGGAGCGTGCGGCCACGAGGCCTTCCACTAGCAGGGGGTAGAGCTCATTCAAACGGTTGTGATCAGTGCGCGTGATAGCCAGGGCCGCAGCAGAGTATCTACGCGCTTCCTGGAGCTCCCCGCCCTTAAGAGATACCAGTGCCAAGGCGCGGTAGGCGTCGTAAATGTCATCTTTGCCGTCGATCTGGGTTGCAAGTGCCAACGCCTTCCGATACGAATCTTTCGCGCGCGATAAGTCGCCGCGATCAGCGTAGACGTAACCTGCGCTCCTGATCCAGGTAAGTTGCAGGATTATGTTTCCGGCTTGACTTGCCAGGTTTTCTGCTTCAAGTGAGAGTTCGAGGGACCTGTCGGAGTCGCCTAACCTGTAGTAGGCCCAACCCAGGTTACCCAACGCGGTCTGCAAAACGTTACTAGCTCCCAAAGTCTGTGCCGCCTGATACGCCGCCTCGGTCCAGTCCGTGGCTTCGTCGAAGTGTTCCTGACGCAGCGCGGTTAATCCAAGATTGAGAAGGGCAGTTGCTGCGAGGAAATCGTCCTTATGGATGCGAGCGAACTCCAGAGATTGCGCAAATAGCGTTTTAGCGATGTCGGTTTGGCCGCGCTGCACCGCCAATATTCCGCGCGCTCGGAGGATATCGCCGCAGGGCGCCGGCGGCGAGTTTTCGCACATTCGCCGAGCTCGATCCAACTTTTCCTCAGCGGCCGAGAATTGGTGCAGGCGAGCCTGCGCGACACTTTCGACGGCGAGTACTTTGATCAGCGATTCCCTGTCTTTCGGTAGATCCGCCGGAGTTTCAAGTACGGTCAGAGCTTGCGCGAACATACCGCGCCACAGCATCGATTCAGCCTCCAGCGTCCTGAACTTCCAAGCCCAGCCGGCGTCTGAGTTGCGAAATCGCTGATACGCCCGTGCCGAGGCATCCTGGCTTCGCCGCAGGTCTCCCTGAACGAAGGATCTGTAGGCAGAATCAAACATGGCCTGCGGATTCTCGCCCCGATTGCAAGCGAGTCCGCAGGCGGTGATGAGAAAAACCAGAAGCGAAAACCCTACGGATTGGTTTGGCCGTTGCCTTTGGATTGGGCGGCTCTGACGGATGCGTCCCCGATGCAACCCAGTTCCATGTTCAGCATGGTCAGTTCGAAGTAGTTGCTTGGCTTGGGAGATGAACCGTTGCTGACTCCGCGCATCGAATAGCCAGGCGCCTTGGGCGATTCGATCCCAACTTCGATTTCCCCAAGGGATACGACCCCGAAATCCGGGATGATTAGCGTGTGCCCCACCGTCTCCACCCTGGGCAGTTGCTTGCGGACTTCCGAGATATCGATGCTGTCGACGAGCGAGCACGTGATTCGTGGTCTCTGATCATTGGGAAAAAGCTTCTGCAGTGTGGCGACTTTCTCGCCAGATTGCAAGTTTTGATAGTCCTTCGACTGAATCAGGCTGAGAACTTCGGACACTCGTACGTTTCGCTGTTCATTTTCGGTTTTCGCAAGCCCGAAGAGAACATCTCTGTTCAGAATGCTCTGGGTCGAGTCACGTGTTGCTCGAACAAAATCCTTGTTCGCCAAATAGGTCTCGTCTTTTTGGTTCGGCGGTGGGCAGACTCCAAAGTTGTAGGTGATATGGACCGGAATGCCGGAAATCCGCAGGTTCTCGAACTTCGATCCCAGGAAAGTCACCTTTGGAAGGTGTCCATTCTCCTCAGCATGGGACGTCGAGACCTGGGAAATTACGCGCTCGACAGAGAGTACTTCGAAGACTTTGAGCCCCTCTACAATGGTGGTAGCCAAGGTTACATATTTACCCTTTATTTTGCTGCCCGATACTCTTGTTTCTGCGCGCTTGATCGAGATCAAGCCTTCGATGCTGACGTCGGAAACGGTTCGCGTCAGGTGACCGCCGCGACGGTCATTGATTTCGAGGGGAATCTGTTGCTCAATCTTTTGCTCTATCGGAGCACGCAGAGTTCCCTGCAGGGCGACTGCTTCCGCGTGGTATTGGTGGTAATGCGCAACGCTGCCAGTAGCATTTTGTAATTGGTTTTGCACTCCGCTGGTCGAGTTCATGTTGTACGCTCCGCTCGGTTAGAGCTCACTTGTGAATTTGTAAGTCGAATGAGGTTCGGCCCAGGTCTTTGTCTTCTCCTGCGACGGTGATGCCGCGGATCTTCAAGGTGTATGTTCCTGCTGGTCTATCTGCCCCAGGAACCTGCATCGGCCATTGGTCTTGACCTGCCACAGCCGGGAAGGTGAGCGACCATTCCAGCTTTCCGGCTGGGTTGAACAAGTCGGCAGTGTAGCGCTCGAAACCGGCTTCCGGCGGGATTCGCACAAAGAGCAGAAAGCTCTGTCCTGGAGTGGTAGAGACATGTGGTCCTTCCGCCCCGTACGTTCCAACGGTAACCGAAGCCCATGGCATGATCTGAGGCTGACGGCCGGCGATTTCCAGCCGCGGGAGTGTGATGAGATTTTGATAGGCGACCAGAGCGAGCAGACACGCGAACACAGGAACCGCCAGTGCCGGACGGAACCATGCGAGCCACGAGTGGGGCGCCTGAACCGGCCGGGGGCTAAGCACGGGAACTGGCGCGGGCTCGGCGAGAATGTTTTTGCTCTGTTCGAGGAACTTCGATGCGGCTTGCACGTCGAGCGCGCACTCCTGGCAGCCGAACATATGTTCTTCGAACTGTTCGAGTTGCGTCGTATCCAACTCGTTTAGTAAGTATCGTTCCGTCGCGTTCAGACGCAATGCGTCGGCGTGGTCCATGTCCACTGCCTCCCCCTCTTACATTGGGTAGTGAAGCCGGGGTGCGAATCGTTTCACAGGGCCCCCGCGGCTGACTGGTCGGGGGGAGGCCGGTTGATTACCTTTAGATACTCAGACTTGAATGCCAGCTTGGCGCGGTACACCAGCACACGTAGATAGTCGCGGTCGACGCCGAAGTCGCGGCAAACTTCATCTTTGTCTTGTTCCTCCAGAAAAACTGCGCGCAGAATGCGGCGGTCACGCTCGGCCATCTCGTCGAGGATTTCGCGGACCTTTTGTTCCATTTGCCGGGCGGCGACGACGCCTTCGACGTTCACGGCGCCATCGGGAATTTCGTTGGCGACCTCGTCGTCGATCGATGTCACCTTCGAGTTGCTGCGGTATTGCTCGCGTAACACATTGGTGCACATGGAATTCACAAACGGCCCGAGACGGTCGGGCTGACGGATCTTGCCATTCTGCAGGGCCGTGAAGACGCGCGCAAAAGTCTCCTGCTTGACGTCTTCTATTTCTTGTACGGTACGCAAGCGTGCCCGAAGCTTGAGTTGCATGAGCTGATTGAAATAGGCGAAGAAGTGCGCTTGCGTCCGAGGGTCCCCGGAGCGGAGACGATCCAAATAGGATTGGTCAAAAGCCTCAAATTGCAAGACTTGCCTCGGGGGGACGGCAGAGTGGCGAATATCTTACACCTAAAACCGGGGGAATCCCCGAGTCGGCCCGTAGACGGGGTTTTGGCGGGAAACTAGGCCACCAGGCAAACGGCAAAAGCCGCTCTGCAAGATATCGCGCAGTCCAAAAATCTTTGCACTCGATGAAACGGAATGCCCGCACGAAGCACGATTCGTGTGATGGCGACGATGCGAGATCGGCAGGTGAGGGAGCAGGGTTCGATCGGCGGTCTCTCGACCAAACCAGGCGTGGAGACCAATCGCCTGTTTCAATTGACCATGCTCCGAGCGCTGACGCTTCAGCCCCGGTGCCGCGACGTGTTCGTGCTGATGGAACTGCACGGATATACGCTGCCGGAAGTTGCGAGAGTGCTGGGCATCAGCAAAGAGAGTGCGAAGAAACACCTGCGGCGGGCGCTGCGCGATATGCAAACCAGCTAGCGAAAACGCTCGCCGATTTTTAAAGTCTCCCGAAGGAACCCTTGCACTTGGGGGAGGGCCAGGGCGCTACGAAACGCCGGGGCTGCGAGGCGGCCTCGGCGTTCTTCGGGAAAGCGCGGAGTCGGCGGGCATAATCCGCCGGCGAAGATCTGCCACGAGATGCTCCATCCAGACGCCGCCCACCCGAAGGATGGCTCCCTGCTCAAGCATGTCCTGAAGCAACGACTCTCCATCTCGATCCACATAGGAAACGCCCGCGAGGTCGACGGAAATCTGCTTAGCGCCCGTAATCACGCTTCGCCAGGCGCGCTCGGCTTCCGCGGTGCAGTCCCCGCATAATCGTCCTTCAAGAATTAGCGTGACCCCATTGTCGCGGTCGTTCAGCGTGACCTTTAGCATAAGTCGTGGCGAACCTTGCACCGGGAGGGCCACCTCTGGCCGGAGGGTGTGCAGTCAGTTGTCTAGCGGATTCAATCAGTTAGCTGGAGTCACGGGCCCGGAAATAGCGTGGACGTCTCGCTCGTGTCGATGATTCGACACTGTCGAGATATACTTAGCAACTACAGCCGGGGCACAGGGGCGGTGCAACGGCTTAGTTTCACGGCGCAGACATGGCTACGCTCCCAGAACCGACGAACGCTCTTCCCGAAAATCAGTACACCACTCTGCTGGAAGTGTCGCAGGCCATCTCTTCCCACCAAAGTCTGACCGAGCTGTTTGAGGATCTTGGCCGGCGTTTGCACACGGTTCTAAATTTCAATTATTTGAGCCTCATTCTGCATGATCCCGAGCACGACGTGATGCGGGTGCATACCTTGCATTTTGATGGTGTGTCGACCATCCATCCTGGCATGGAGTTCGGCGTAGACGATTCGCTTTCCGGCGAAGTGTGGAGAACGCAGAGGCCGTTCATCGTTGGCGAACCAGAGCAGGCGAGTCGTTTTCCACAAGCGACCCGCGCGTTTACGGAGAACGGGCTGAAGTCTTTTTGCAGTCTTCCGCTGACGAGCGCGCGACGAAAAATCGGAACCTTGAACCTGGGAAGTTCGCAGCGCGACGCGTACGGGCCATCGAGTTTGTCGATTCTGACAATGGTGGCGGCGCAAGTGGCAGTGGCGGTTGAGAATGCGCTGAACTATCAAGAAGCGCGCGAACTGCAGCAGCAGGTTGTGCGGGAACGCGATCGGCTCAAACTGCTGCTCGATGTGAACAACGCGGTGGTCTCGAATCTTGCGTTGTCGGAGTTATTCCGCGCGATTCCTGCCAGCGTTCGCAACGCGATGCAGTGCGATGCGGCATGCCTCTCGCTGCCCGATCGCGAGCAGACGCAGTTGCGCGTTTACGGGCTCGACTTTCCTGCGGGCAAAGGCTTCATGCAGGATCAGATGGTGCTTCCGATGGCGGGCACGAGTCCGGGGCGAGCCTACCAGACGGGCAAGCCGTTGCGCTTCGGCAGTGCTCCGAAGTCGCTCGCACCAGTCGCGCTCAAAGTGAATGCCGAGGAAGGATTCGAGTCGGGATGTTTTCTTCCGATCATGAGGAGGAACCGGACGCTCGGCGTGCTCCACCTGCTGGATCGGCGCAAAGAGGCATTTTCCGAGGAAGATGTCGATTTTCTGCGACAAGTCGCGAGCCAGGTGGCAATCGCTCTGGAAAATGCGCTCGAGTTCAGCGAGTTGAGCGAGTCGAAAGAACGGCTGGCGGAAGAAGGACTGTACTTGCGCGATGAGATTCGCACTGAGCATCATTTTGAAGACATTCTTGGCAACAGCGATGGCTTGCGCCAGGTGCTGCGGCAAGTAGAGACCGTCGCACCGAATGACACCACGGTTCTCATCCAGGGAGAGACCGGCACCGGAAAGGAATTGGTGGCCCGAGCGATTCATGCGCTCAGTTCTCGACAGGACAACATTTTCGTAAAGCTGAATTGCGCGGCGATCCCGCTTGGCCTTCTGGAGAGCGAGTTATTCGGGCATGAGCGCGGCGCATTCACGGGAGCCATCAGCCGCAAGGTCGGGCGCTTTGAGATCGCCCACAAAGGAACGCTGTTTCTGGATGAGGTGGGCGATATCCCGTTGGAGTTGCAGCCGAAGTTGCTAAGAGTGCTGCAGGAGCAGGAGTTTGAAAGGCTGGGAGGGACGCGATCGATTCGCACAGATGTTCGCCTGGTAGCGGCTACGAATCGCGACCTGGGACGCATGGTGGAGCAGGGCACCTTTCGCGCCGACCTCTACTACCGGCTGAATGTTTTTCCGATTCACATTCCGGCGCTACGCGAGCGGCGCGATGACATTCCGATTCTGGTGCGATATTTTGTTGACAAGTTTGCCAAGTCAATGAACCGGAAGATCACGCGGATTCCCGAGTCCGTAATGGATACGCTGGTCCGTTATGCGTGGCCGGGAAATATCCGCGAGTTGCAGAACTTTATGGAGCGCGCGGTGATCCTGACGGAGGGAGCAGCGTTGCGCGCGCCCCTGGCCGAGCTGCGCGAAGGCAAATCGAAGAGCTCGCAAGGCGCGACTCTGAAAGAAGTCGAGCGGAAACATGTGCTGCAGGTTCTGCGAGAAACCGACTGGATCCTAGGCGGGCCGACGGGCGCCGCCGCCCGGCTGGGCATTCCGCGCACGACGCTGATCTATCGGATGCGGCGTCTGGGAATCGAACGTCCCGCCGAATAATCTGGCAGTGTCGAAGGGAGTCGATCCTTCGACACTAAATCGGCGACCTTTCTCGCCTCGTTCGAAAAGACTTTGCTCCCTAAGTGCTTTCGTCCTCATCGAATAGCTTGTTGAGCATTGCCGGGTGAGATTGGCAATGCCCTTGCGAATAAGTATCTGGGGTCGTGTCGCAATTCGCACATCTTTCGTCTTGATTCCGCGCTTGCGTCACATTCGATTGTGCTGTTCCGTCCCATCCGTAAGAGATCGCTATGTGGATTGTTAAGCTCGCTCTTCGCCGGCCGTACACCTTTACAGTGCTGGCCCTGCTGATCCTGATCCTGGGGCCCATCGTCATCCTGCGCACGCCCACCGATGTGTTTCCGGAAATCAACATTCCGGTGGTCAGCATTGTGTGGAATTACTCCGGCCTGTCGTCGGAGGACATGGGAAACCGGATCACGTCGGTGACCGAGCGCGCGCTGACGACGTTGGTCGATGACATTGAACACATTGAGTCGCAGTCGCTGAACGGTATCGCCGTAGTGAAGGTGTATTTCCAGCCGCACGCCAATATTGATAAAGCCATTGCGCAGGTCACCGCAATTTCACAGACGCAACTGCGACAGTTGCCTCCGGGGACGACTCCTCCGCTGGTCATTACTTACAGCGCATCGACGGTGCCGATTTTGCAGCTCGGCCTTTCCGGTCACGAACTCTCCGAGCAGCAGTTGTTCGACGCGGGCGTGAACTTCATCCGCACGCGATTGATCACCGTGCCGGGAGCGGCGATTCCTTATCCCTACGGCGGCAAACAGCGGCAGGTGCAGGTGGATCTGGATACAGCGGCTCTGCAGGCGAAGGGGCTTTCGCCGCTGGACGTAGTGAATGCGGTCGGCGCGCAAAACCTGATTCTGCCTTCGGGCACCACCAAGATCGGGCCGCTCGAGTACGACGTGGACATGAATGCCAGCCCGCAGACGGTGGCGGAACTGAATGATCTGCCCATCAAGACCGTGGGTAGCAGCACGATCTATATCCGGGATGTAGCCCATGTGCGGGACGGCTTCCCGCCGCAGACGAATATCGCTCGCGTTAATGGTCAACGCGCCGTGCTGTTGACGATCCAGAAGGCGGGCAACGCTTCGACGCTCGACATTATTTCAGGCATTAAGAGCATGTTGCCTGACGTGCAAAAAACGCTCCCGGCCGATCTGAACATCCGTTTGCTGGCCGACCAGTCTCTTTTCGTGCGCGGATCGATTCAGGGGGTGGTGCGCGAAGCGATCATTGCGGCGTGCCTCACCGGATTCATGATCCTGGTGTTCCTGGGCAGCTGGCGCAGCACGGTGATCATTGCGGTTTCGATTCCGCTATCGATTCTGACGTCGATCATTTGCCTTAGCGCGCTGGGCGAGACGATCAACATCATGACGCTCGGCGGGTTGGCGCTGGCGGTCGGCATCCTGGTCGACGACGCCACGGTGGAAATTGAAAACATCAACCGGAACCTGTCCATGGGCAAGGAAGTGGAGCACGCGATTCTGGACGGCGCGCAGCAGATTGCTGTGCCGGCGTTTGTTTCGACGCTGTCGATCTGCATCGTGTTTGTGCCGATGTTTTTCCTGACGGGGGTGGCGCGGTATCTCTTCGTGCCGCTCGCCGAGGCGGTTTCGTTCGCGATGCTGGCCTCGTACTTCCTGTCGCGAACCGTCGTGCCGACCATGGCAAAGTACCTGTTGCGCGGACATGAAGCCGAAGCCGGGCACGCTTCGAAGACGAGCAGGAACCCGTTTGTCCGGATGCAGGTCCGGTTTGAGGAAGCCTTCGAGCGCTTCCGCGAGCGCTATCACGGCCTGTTGGAGTCTTGTCTACATCATCAGAGATTCTTCCTGACTGCATTTTTTGTCGGGTGCGTGCTGTCGCTGGTGTTTCTGGTGCCGTGGCTTGGCCAGGACTTTTTCCCGGGCGTGGATAGCGGGCAGTTCAAGCTGCATCTGCGCGCGCGCACCGGCACGCGCATTGAAGAAACGGCACGGCTATGCGATCTGGTGGAGCAATCGATCCGCGAGCAGATTCCGCCCGACGAGATGTCGAGCGTTATCGACAATATCGGACTGCCCTACAGCGGCATTAACTTGTCGTATAGCACGTCGGCACCGGTCGGACCGGGCGACGCGGACATCCTTGTCACCTTGGGCGAGCACCATCACTCGACCGATAAATATGTACATGATCTGCGGATCAAGCTGGCAAATGAATTTCCAGGCGTCACGTTTGCGTTCCTCCCGGCCGACATCGTGAGCCAGATTCTGAACTTCGGTCTTCCGGCGCCCATCGACGTACAGATCGTCGGCAACGACCTGGAAGGAAACCGGAAGTTTGCGGACACGCTGTTGCAGAAGGTGCGGTATATACCAGGCACGGTCGATCTGCGGATTCAGCAGCCCTTTGATCAGCCGAAACTGCACATCAACGTGGATCGAACGAAGGCCGGGCAGATTGGATTCACGGAGCGGGACGTTGCGCAGAACCTGCTGATCTCACTGAGCGGAAGCTTTCAGACGTCGCCAACATTCTGGCTGAATCCCAAGAATGGCGTTAGCTACGCCATAGCCACGCAGACCCCGCAGTACCGGATCGACTCGCTGCAAGGCCTGGAGAATATTCCGGTAGCCGGCGCCAGCGGTGCACCGTCGCAGATTCTAGGGAGCCTTGCTTCGATTCGGCGCGGAGTCGGCTTGGGAGTTGTATCGCACTACGACATTGCTCCCGTTATCGATATTTATGGCTCCGTGCAGGGGCGAGACCTGGGGGGCGTCTCGCGCGATTTGACCAAGATTGTCGATGACAGCCGCAAGGACTTGCCAAAAGGATCACGGATCGTAGTGCGTGGGCAGATTCTCACGATGCGGTCGTCGTATATCGGACTGATTGGCGGACTGGCATTTTCGATTCTGCTGGTCTACTTGCTGATTGTTGTGAACTTCCAGTCGTGGCTGGATCCTTTCATCATCATTTCGGCGTTGCCGGCGGCGCTTGCCGGGATCGCATGGTTCCTGTTTGTTACGCACACGACGTTAAGTGTGCCGGCGCTGACGGGATCCATCATGTGCATGGGTGTCGCGACGGCGAACAGCATCCTGGTGGTCAGCTTTGCGAAGGAACAGCTTGAAGAAGGTAAGGACGCGGTCGAGGCCGCGCTGCAATCGGGATTCACCCGCTTCCGTCCCGTGCTGATGACCGCGATGGCGATGATGATTGGCATGGTGCCGATGGCCCTGGGACTGGGCGAAGGCGGTGAGCAGAACGCTCCGCTAGGACGAGCGGTGATCGGCGGACTGCTGCTGGCGACCGTTTCGACGCTGTTCTTCGTGCCGGTGTTCTTCAGTGTGCTGCACGGGCGCCGCTTGCGAGTGGCCGCAGCCAATTCGAAATGAAGTTTTGGGTCATAGGATTTTGGAGAATTGAAAATGCAAGTGGAACAGGAAGACAACGTGGAGACGCGAGTCGCGACCCGCAATTCGCCAGAAC
>Ga0070716_100000052_pt1 | contig 44942 bp, 73 predicted proteins | sample LARL112metaG_FD_71395 | JGI IMG/M metagenome (GOLD analysis project Ga0070716, IMG submission 71395) | Corn, switchgrass and miscanthus rhizosphere microbial communities from Kellogg Biological Station, Michigan, USA - LAR L11-2 metaG | ecosystem: Host-associated > Plants > Roots > Rhizosphere... | reverse complement strand
ACTGCCCCGTCACTCCGAGAGGCGCCAGTTGAAGTACTCGACCGTTCGTGTGCTCGACGATCTTTTGCGCCCAAACGTGCTCTTGAAACGTCTTGCCGAGTCCGCAGTCTTGGAACAGCGCTGCCCTGCCACGTTGCAGCGTCCACCCGGTGCAGTGCGCCTGGAAAGGCTTCATGCTCGCCGGCAGTTCAGGCACGACTTCGAGCCCGCGAGGAAGCTCCACTTTCATCTTCGCTTCAATGAACTCCTGATAGTCACTCACGCTTCAACCCTCCGAAAAAGAAACCACGCCACCAACGCCATCCCCGTTCACCGCATCCGCCTCCCGCTTCTGGTAGCGAATGCACACCACTGGACACTTCGCTTGCGCCCCACCGTGCACCAGGATCCACTCGTGTTCACACGTCGCAAGCCTTGCGCAATCCCATCGCCGCCGCTCGGTCACCAGCGCCCGCCCATCTGGCACGAGGCGCAACCGCACATTGTCGCCCGCGGCAATGCCTGGCACGGGCTTCGAGTCACGCAACGGCTTGCGGCTCACCGGCCTCCTCGCGGTAAAGACCCGCACGCTACGCGACACGCATGGCACTCTACCGACGTGCGCCATTCGCCGATCGGAACGTCACGCGGTCGCGACGAAATACCGCACATCGTGAGCTTCCCTGATGCGTCGTAGGCGTGCACGAGTCCGTATGCATGACCAGGGTTCGGCGCCGCGGGACGACATCGCACTGGAACCTCTACGCCAGCGAGCGCACAGACCTTGTGCACGTTCCGGTCGACATGCTCGAAGTTGACGCGATCCTCGACCGAGAAAGCGACCCACGATCGGGCAAGCTTGTCGATGGCCTGATGCAGTTCGGCGAGCATGTCGACGGCGTGCGGAATCGTGAACTCAATCTGTCGGTCCGCCGCAGGAGAGTCGATATCGTCGTCAGGAGACTGGACGGCCATCTCCGCGGGAGCCTCACCGGCGTCCGCGATGGCCACCTTCGCTGCGGCACGCTCGGCGGCCGACGAGATGAAGCGGAAGAGCGACGGGTCGCGGAGCTCTTGGAGCGTCACGACCCAAACGCTCTGCTCGTTGCCCACCTCGGGCATGACGAGTCTTCCGTCAAGCTTGGCGGAGTCGACCTCGAATGTCTGGCCCTTGTGCCACCCCTCGAGACGCTCGAACCGGTCCCCGACCTCGCCCGTGATCTCCCGCACGACCGGCAGGACATCGGCCCGCACGGTATGCCCTTGGATGATTGGCATCCAGTGCCGTGCCATGCGAGCGTCTACACCCGCTGCGATTGCCGTATTAAGCGCCCCAATGAGCTCGTGTGTGCGCATTACGAGCGGCCCTTGCGCCTGGCGACCGTCACGATTCAGACCGGCCTCGCCGCTGATCTCCTTCGCCACCTTCATCAGAGCTTCGCCGCCGTCAATGATCCTGTGATTCATGACCCCTCCAGTAGAGCAACAACCGCCGTCATCGAAAGGCGCAGGCCCTTTGCGAGCCGCGCCCGTGTTTCGTACGTGGTAGCGTGAGCCGTCCCGTTCTCGATCTTCGACACGTACTCCTGCGTGAGGCCGCCCCTCGCGGCGACGTCGTCCTGCGTTACGGATATCTCCGCCCGTCGAGCGAGCAGGCGTTTCCGTCGAGCCTCCCACCCGACGATCTTGTTCGTCTTTGCCTTGGGCATCCACCGACATCTACTGGACGGTCTGCCTTATGTCAAGCCGGACTATGCCGAAACACATGCTACGCCCGCGACGAATCGCGGAAAGCCTGCAAACATAGGCACTTTTCACTTGGCGGATCGTGCGCTACTGTCTCGTCCGTGAGCCCCGCGAAAATTCCGCCGCCTCCCCCGACTACCTCCACAGAGGAGGACATCCCGCCGGACAGCCCGATCGGCCCGCGGTTCGCCGCACTACGGAACGAACTCGGACTTGCGCAGCTCGAGGTGGTCCGCCGGCTTCGGGCGGCGCACGATCGGGATCCCGATGTCGCGGCAATCGAACAGAGCGAGCTGAGCAAATTCGAGAACAACAGGAGGCAGGCGTCGACGGTCCGCGTCCTCCGTGCGCTCGGCGCAGTCTACGACGTGTCGATCGACGACCTCGACCGCTACGCCCTCCGCGGCACGATCACGTTGGCGGAGCTGATAGCCATTCGGGCCCGCGGCATCGTGAGTAAGTCGCCGCACGACACGTACCGAAAGCACCCGCAATGGGCGCAACTCATCGTCGAAGCAAGGTCGCTCCGCAAGCACCTGCGTCCAGCTACGTTTGAGCAACTCGCCGACACACCCGTAACGTGGGCCACGCTCGGCTCGCTGACGCCTCATCTACTGGCGGAGCTCGCCGATACCGTACAGCGGTGGATCGACGCTGACACCGGCGAGCCGTAGGTCATATCCCGTCAGGCGTGGGGAAACCTCCTTGACATGTACGCCGGTACCCGGAATGCTGGTCACCAGGGGAGAGAGGCAACTAATGCCCTCCAACGGTGACCCAGTGAGCCACATTGCATCAGCGATCGTAGCCTTTGCTCAGTACCTCCGGCCCAAGGCCGCGGAGCCCATGCCGTTGCGCCAACGGGTGGCCACCCTCTTCGCGGGCGAGACGGGCCACGGCTTCGCCTCGCCGCTGACGTCGCCGCTCCAACGGGCGCACCTTGCGGGTTCGATCCGCTCGCTCACCGACGGAAGCGCCCGCGCAATCGCTCGTTACGCCGGCCTTCGCCCCATCGCCGCGGACATGCCGAGCGATGCGCCCGCCGCGGTCATCGGCGACGTGCTCCTCTACCGGCCGGGCCCCGACTCGGCGGGCGTCATCCTGTCGGTGGCGTGCGCCCGCCTGCTCCTGTCGGCAGGGGTTCCATCCGTCGACGCTGACTCGTGGCTCCTCGCCGCCGACGTGGCAGGACCTGCCGGTGTTTTCGGCCATGTTGCTCAATCGGAATAGTCCGGCTTGACATAGGACAGAGTTCGGCGTAGATGTCCTGGACCGCAACGGAGGTCCGATTGAACGTCGAACAAGAACAGCGCCCAACGATCCAGTGCGCCCCGCCCTCGCTACCGGGGGCCGCCACGATGCCATGCGTCGCCGCGCGTGGCATTGCGGGAGACGTCTGGGCTCCGGTGGCCGTCTACTCGCTCGAGTACAGCGACACGTCGACCGGGCGCCCGTGCATTCCGCCGCCTCGCCCAAGTGCGGATGAGCGGGCGTGGTGGCTCGGCGTCGGCGCGGCAGGGCGTGAGTCGGCGAGGCGCACGATTGAGGCGGCGTCGACGTGAGCCGCACCGGGTCGCTCTTGCGCCGCCACATCACCGGCTTATCCGAGCCTGGCGCCTGCCCGCCCGAGCCCGCGGACCCCGTCGAGGTGGCGCGGCGGGAGTACGACAGGATCAAGGCGGAGCGCGATGCGCTCGATGTGGCGTACGCAGAAGCGCGAGAGCCTCTCACTCTGAGGCTCTTGGCCGCTGGCAGAGGCGTTGTTGCGGGCGCGAGGAAGGTGGCGGCCGAAAAGGCTGCGGGAGGTGGGACGTGACGGAGGAGGAAGAGCTGGCCATTATCGAGGGATGGAAGGCTGGCAACTCGCTTGCTGGCGCCGCCCTCGTCCGCATGCATACCGGCTTGGTCCACATCGGCGTTCGTCGCTACGTGACCGCCCGTTGCGAGCTGGATGATCTCCTCCAAGTTGGCCGACTGGCGATCCTTCACGCTGCCCGCAACCATGACGCATCGCTCGGGCGTCTATCCACCTACGCCGCTCGGATGATCCAGTGGGAGGCCAGGACGTACGCTCACAAGTGCCGCTACGTCGTGTCGGTGTCAAAGAACCTGTGTCTCGCGGACTGGGAGCGCCCGACGCCAGTTTGGCTCGACGCCCCTCTGCCCAGCGGGGACGGCACTATCGTTGACCGCTTCGCTGCGCCCGTGGACGAAGCGCACGGTATCGACGCCGCGGCTCTCATCGAGTCTCTCCCGCCGACGGAGCAAAACGTGATGCGCCGGCTCTACGGGCCAACGCCAGAGACGCTAGAGCAGATAGGGGCGTCAATGGGCGTGAGCAAGCAAGCGGTGTGGGCCGCAAAAAAGAAGGCGGTCGCTCGCCTTGTGGAAGCGGTGATCCGATGAATGCGCACGACGTGGAGGACAGAATGGATATGCCGACAACAATGCCGAGGAAGCTCCGGTTTCATCACTACGACGGGCGCGTATCGGAATGTCCTTCAGACATCGGCCACGTCTACCGCACGATCGAGGTCGGCGGATTCGTGCTGATTGGTCTCGATGGTCCTGTAGCTGCGATCGTTACGAAGGTGCTCGGAAACGGAGAATACGAGACCGACGATCATCCGCGCGCAAATCGGATCATGGCCGCGTACAACGACATGAGCATCACGGACGATGAGCAGGACGCGGAGATCGTGCGGATCGCCGACGAGCCGTGGGTAGAGTCATGAGGACTATTCGCACCATACTGAGCCTCGCCCTCCTCGCCATCCCGTCGGCCACAGCCCTCGTCCTGGCCCGCCTCTACCGCGCTTGCTCCCGCCGCGAGGACGCCGCGCTGGACGAGGTGGCGCGGGTCCAGGCGGCCGCGCTCGATGACCGTGAAGCGCTCCTCGTCGCCGAGACCGAGCTTGCGCAGGTGACGCGACTCGTGGAGGTGTGGAAGCAAGACGCCGCGCTTGCTCACGACTTCGAGCGCGCCGCCTTCGTCCGAGCCGAGGCCGCCGAGAAGGCCCGCGATGAGGCGGTGGCGAGGGTGGCGGAGTTGGAGGCAGTCAAGGCAGCCGCCGTAGCGTGGGCAAAGTCGGCCAATGGTCCGGCGATCCGAGGCGCCGAGGCGAGCGCTCTGTTCGATCTGGTTAGGTCTGGCGCGGCCCTCGCGGAAGCGCCCGTCCTTCACCTACTGCAAAACACGCCGGTAACCCCCGTGACGCCGTGCGGACTTGACCCGAACGATGAGGACGATCGCGGGTTCGGATTCACGGAGCGACCGAGCATGGCGACGGGGTGCCAGACGTGCGAGCGCGCAGCGGCGATTATCTTGGGCACCGTGCCCACGGAGTTGCCGAAGTGCATCATGTGCGGCGACTCGTGGACGGTGTCTATCCCGGCGACCGTAGACGACGGCGCATCTGAGCGCATCCACTCGTGTTGGCGATGCTGGAAAGACCACGGATCCGCTGCCATCCGCGCCCGTCACGCCGCCAGGACCGCGATCGTGGCGCCGGTGGCTGCGGTGGAGCCGGCCCTGCCATGGGACTACTGCCCGAAGTGCAAGGAACAGGTCGGCGACGACATGCGCACCGGCGAGTGGCGCGACGGCTCCGAGGGCACGTGTGACGGATGCGACACGGTCTATCACGCGGTGTGGTACGGAGACGACTTCTGGCGCCTGCACGAGTATGACGCGCCGGACAGCGACGACGAAGAGGAGGAGAGCGACGAGCCCGACGCGGTGCCCGCCCCCACCCAGGACGACCTCGACGACGCGGCGGTGCGGTCTCTGTTGGAGCGTGGGCCGGCGACGTGGGACGAGATGGCGGACGCGCTGCCCGAGCGCGAAGGGAGCACGAATCGTCACCGTCTGCCGAGAGTGTGCGGGCGAGTCGGGGTGTGCGGCGTGCGAAACGGCGGGGTTACGACGCACTATGTGCTGTCCCACGCACGCGAGCCCGCAAAGGACCCGTCATGAGCGCCGACAACCCGACCGCGGGCACGCCGGCCGAAGCTGCGCGCGCCACAGCAGCGCTCCGCGTCGAGCTCGCAGTCGCGGCGTCGGATGCGCTTACGAAGCTCGAGGCGACGTACGACATGCAGCGTCCCGATGTGGGCGCATACGACTCGGGATGCCTGGCGCTGGCGGTCGACAGGCTCCTGGCCGAGTTGAGGAAGCAGAGGCCGCGGTGAGGCGCCGGCCGATTCGCAAAGGGTGCACGTGCGGGGCGGCGCGATGGCCGTGGAGGTGCACGCGGCGGATCGTGCGGTGCGCGGGCGCTGCGGAGGCGGAGATGCAGAGGGCGAAGAAGGAGGAGATGCGATGAAGGCGGAAGAAGAAAACCAGCGCATGGCTGCGAAGTTGAGCCGGGCCAAGCTGTTGCAGTCGGTCGAGGAAGCGGAGGTCTTGCACGCCGTAGCGCTGAAAGAAGCGGAGGCGAAAGCGGCGGTCGCAAACGAGGCGACGGATCGGTTCAGGCGCGCGCAAAACGTTCTGAGGGAGGCGAGGACGGCGCTGGTCGATGCGCTGGATTCGATGACCTAACTCCACGCCTCTCCCGCTCGCTCCGCACCCCCAGGGCCGGAGCTTGCGGGCGTGGAGGTGACTTATGCGGCCGCAGCGCGCCAACCACGCGCGCCCTCGGTGAGGGTAGGCAAAGACCAATAGCGATTGCTCCCGGGCGCAGAGAACGCCGGGACCCAGGCCCGACCATCGAAAGGTGGCGGGCCTTTTCCAGTGACAATCACACTGCAGACCCCGGCGGACGCGGCATGGTGCAACGTTCGCCGGGTTTTATTCAGGAGGCACAGTGAAGATTCTTGCCGTCGACATCAGTCACATCTTCCGCGTCAACTGGGAGGCGTCCGAGGGCAAAGAATACTCGGCCGCTTTCAATCGCACTATCAGCCAAGTCGCGGCGCAACGAGTCGGTTTCGATCGCGTTGTGCTCGCGTGTGATTCGGGCCCCAGCTTTCGCAAGCAGGTGCCGGAGTACAAGGCCGACAGGACCGACCCTGGCGACGCCTACCGGTCGCAGCTTGCCCGCACGATCGAGCGGCTCAAAGCGGACGGGTGCGTTGTCCTCGTGGCGCCGCAAGTCGGCGAGTTTCCGATCACGAAGGCGCCGAGCTTCGCCGAGGCCGACGACGTCATGGCCTGGATCGCGGACCAGTACGGTCAAGAGGTGCTCAAAGTCGAAGCGGAGAGCGGCGGCACGCACGACGGGTGGCAGCTCACGATCCTTTCGGGCGATGGGGACCTCGAGCAGCTCATCGACGACGGGGCGAGCATCGCCGTCCAGAAGCCCGAGAAGGACGGCAAGCTTTGGAACGAGGCCACGGTGTTGGCGAAACGCGAGGTCACCGTCGATAAGATCCGCGACCTGAAGGCGCTGGCCGGGGATAAGTCGGACAACTACAAGCCGTTCCCTGGCATACTCGAACCAGGCGCCGCAAAGCGTGGCCCCGGCATCGGAGATGGCAGCGCCGCAAAGCTGATCCAGGCGTTCGGCGGGGCGCTCGCGGTGTTCGATGACCTCGACCGCAAGGACGCCAACGACAAGCCGGTCATCAACCCGCACCTTCGCAAGCTGCTGGACCTTCACGGCAAGCAGGCCGCCGAGCTCGGCCTGTTCCTGGCCACGGTCGTGTCGAATCTGCCGGGGCTCGACTGGGCCACCGTCATGGCGGAGCCTGTGACTACACCGATCGTCACGACGCCCGACTACTTCCCCGAGACGAAAGAGCAGCCAATGCCCGCCGAGTCGATCCCTGACGCATCTTTCGAGGTGGCCACCGTCGCCGCAAACGAGCCCGCGGCGTCGACTGGGCTCGCTCGAATCACCATCGCCTCACCGATCGATCGGTACGGCTTGCAGCCTCGGACGATCAGCGACGTTGAAGCGCTGGCAAAGGTCGTCATGGAATCGAAGGCGTACGGCTTCGCGAACAAGGAACAGGTGATGATGTGCATCATCGAGTCCCGCGAGCGAGGCACCCCCGTCGGCGCTGCTCTTCGTGCGGCCTACAACGTTCGTGGAAAGCTCGCATGGTCGGCGTCTTACCTCGGCGGGCTCGTGCTCGTGTCTGGTAAAGCGGACTACTTCGAGATCACCGACACAACGTCGAAGTTTGCGAACCTCGCATATAAGAGGGTTGGCCGACCCGGCAGCGTTTTCAAGTTCACCATCGAAGAAGCGCAGGACGCCGGTTGGTGCCGGTCTGGTCAGAATGGCGATTCAAAGTGGCTTACGAACCCGCGTACGATGTGCCGATGGGCCGCCACTCGCGAAGCGGCGCGGGCCTTTTTCCAGGATGTTGTGAGCGGTTTATACACCCCCGACGAGATCGGTGGCGACATTCGCCCTGCCGAATTCGAGAGCGAGGCCGCATGATTCAGCTCGCACTCTCACCTGGCCCGGTGGCCATCATCTTCCCCGAGGCCGCCACCATGTCGCCGCTGGCCAGGCGCATCCTCGAGTGGACCGTGGAGAACGGGCCCGCCGCGCCGTGGCAGCTCACGGACGCAATGGGCGACGTCGACATCTGCGAGATCGACCTCGCGGCGCAAGAGGCCGACGTTATGCACTGGGTTGACGGACGATACAGCGTGCGCCTTCGTGGCGCGGAAGGAGTGACGATATGACCGCCGGTAGATGCAAGTGGGAAGGTTGCGGCGCCCCGTGCGGCCGGTCGCACTGCGATCCGCATCGGGCGCTCTTCAACGCCGCAGAAAAGGAGCGAGGTGTTGGCCGTCGAACCTGGAACGACACCAGGTGTCAAAACTGTTTTCAGTCTGGCCACGATGAGTCGAAGTGCCTCTGGAAGCCATCGATCTTCGCCAACGCGGAGACGCCGGCACAGGCTGCGGCGAGGATCGTCCGATGATGCCGGGCGACTACGTGAAGTGGGTGTCCGAGCACGGCAAGACCCACGTTGGAATCTGCATCCGCTTCGTGCCAGCGGGCGAGATGCCGACGCTGCCATCGGAGACCGGCGGCCGGCGTTCTCGTTTTCGCAAGTCGCCATCACGCGACGCTCGCGTCATCGTGCGTCACGTCGTCACGCGGCTCTACTATGCTCCACGCGAAGCCAGCGTCCAGATGGCCACCGATGCAGAAGCTAAGCTCGCGATGATCAGATGCCGAGACTGCGAGAACGACGCACCCGGCGCCGTCCGTTGCCGCGAGTGCGCCGAGTTGCACAGGGTCAAAAACAACTCCGCCGGCAACGAGTTGCGCGCAGCCTGCGGCATCGCGGCGAAACGGTGCGGCAACTGCGGCGAAGAGCGGCACAACGTCCGCACGTGCCCATCGAAAGGACGTGCGGCATGAGGCTACTTGTTTGCGGATCTCGAGACTGGCACGGCACGTGGGAGGACATCGCCGTTCACCTGCCCGATGTAGACGACTTGACCATCATTCACGGAGCATGCTCGCGAATCGATTCGCGCGGCGTCCAGGTGTCGGTCGACAGCATCGTCGCGTGGATAGCGCCGCAGCTCGGGCATGCCGTCGAAGCCTACCCAGTCAACCACGGTCTCGATGGCCCATGGCCCGGCGCTGGCCCAGCCCGAAACCGGCGCATGCTCGCAGTGAAGCCCGATCGCGGACTTGCGTTCGGTCCGCTCTGGAAGATGGATCCGAGCTGGAAGCGCTACCGGCCCACTGGCACTGGCCACATGGTGGGCTTGATGCTCGCCGCAAAGCTGCCCGTGCGATGGATCCTGGCGCCGACGTTGGACGCCGTCGACCTCATAGAGATCCCGACGGCGCCCCCGTTGCCGGTCTAACCGAGCGCTTTGACGTCTGCGAGGATTTGCGCCAGCTCGGCCATGATCGCATCGTGGGCCGCGGTCGACGTAGTGGACAGCGTCGCAAGTTTCGCGGCCTCGGCGTCAACGATGGCCTGCTGAGCGGCGCGGGCAGCATCGGCAGCATCCGCGGCCACGTGGAGCGACTTGAGCTCTTGCAGCTCAGCTATGATGCGGTCCGCCGGATCGACGGGCGAGCCCTCGGTGGCGGTGGACGGTGGCAGGTATACCGGCGGGTCGTTCGGGTCGTTCGGATCTTGGACGAAAAGACCAGTGACAGGATCGATGAGGGGCATACCGATTCCTACCATCGCCACCCGTCGAGGTCTACTGCGCCGAGGTGGCCACCCGGCCGAACTGCTTGAAAATCAGCTCGATATCAAGCACCGCCTGCACCTTGCGCCGAGTGCCGTTCTCGGTGTCCCACCCGTCGCGAAGGTCGTGATCTCGCAGCGCGATCATCTCAGCGCCTTTGCCGTCGCTGCCCTTCGCCGTCGGGTGTCGTTGGCCACCGTCGAGACCCAGGTCAAGTACGCGCCCGTCGTAGCCGGCCCAGTCAGTTTGGATGTGCGTCCACACGTGCTCGGTGCCACCACCATCGGTCCCGCCGCCCACGATCACCGCGTCGCCAGGGCTCGGGATGCTCCCTGGCATGCGGATGGCGCCCGCGGCTCGGGCGATGGCACACAGGTCCGACATGGCGTCGCCGGACCGGTACGGCGCTTCCAGGATCGGGTGAAGGATGAAGCGCCGCCATATGCCGCGGACCGTGAGGGCGCACCCGCTGTTGCACATCATCTCTTTGCGCCGTTGCGGAGTCTCGCCAGGCGCAATCAGGTCGCTGTAGACTTGCCGGGTCAGCTCGTCGTCAGGGTCAGCGAAAAGACCGACGAGGGTCCTGGCGTAGGCGGTGACGTCGTCGCGGATGGTCATGAGTCGCCCTCTGCGCTTTCGTCCCAGCTCACGCCGCACGGGCAGGAGAAGTGGCCGCACCCATCGCAGCACTCGCTCATTGCGTCGTGCTCACAATATGCTCCAGGCGGCGGGATTGGGAGCATCCGCGATGGTTCCGAGTCGCTTCTAATCACGTGAGCCTCGCATCATAAACCCGCGCCCACGCAACGAGCCCAGCGGCGTACTCAATCGCCGTGGCCGTCATGTACGCGCCTTTGCCTTCGCCCAGCTTCAACGCGAGCGCCAACCCGGGCAGCTTGTCGCTCATCCCGTCGAGGTCCCCGCGATCCATTGCGGCGACCGCCGACGGGAACCGCGCCAGGAGGCACGTCCAGTAATCCGATGCGCCAGCGATAGCACTCGAGTGGACCCGAATTCGCTGCGTCACGTCGCGGCCCGCGCCGATGTTTTCATGCGCCGTGAGCAAGGCCCAGTCGCCCTGCCATGCGGAGCCGTCGACCTTCAACGCGGCGCTGATATTGCCGAGGTTGAAGTTCCAAACGCTCCAACCCGGAATGCGTTCGGCGCCGCGGACGCCGCCAGCTTCGCCATTGGACTCGACCCCGATCATGGCCCACGAGGCGCGGAGTCGAGCGGGCGTGATGTCGTTGCCAGTCGCTTCCTTGTGGCCGATGGTGAGCACGTTCCGTAGCGCCGCATGACTCAGCGGCGTACGGGCTAGAGGCACCTCCTCACCGGGGCCGAGTGCGTCATACGGGTCATCGTCGGTCGCCGCGGTCATACGCTGCCACCGTCTAGCTCGGCGCCCGCATCTTCCTCGGCAGGCCGGAGCTCGAAGCCGCCATCCGGTAGCGCCCACCAAACGCCGGGCGGGGGACATTGCTGCGGCGTCCCGCCCTTGTCGGGCTCGGACCAGCACTTGCCGCCGCGCTCGTAGCGACTCGAGCACGCGAGGATCGTCACGATGGCCACTGCGAGCAGGGCCCGGCGGATCATCGTCGACCCCGTGCCCAGTTGAGGGCCGTTCCGATCACATGTCCGATGCACAGCCCAATCGCGAGGCTACCGATCCACGAAACGTCGTGCCCGTTGATGAAGATCAATTCGTCCCCCGTTCCGCAGCTTCGCGCCGCGCAAGCTCTGCCCGTGCGGCGTCTCGATCCGCTCGCCACGTTGCGGCAGCAGGCGGGATATCGGCAAGACCTTGGCGGTGTGCCTGGTATTCGGCCCATGCTGCGGAAACGCCAGCCGCAAGCGTCGGGATGGCGGCGAGGGCGGCGGTTAGGAAGGCGAGCATTATGGCGTCCCCTTCACGGTGGCCACCGTCGCCCGCATCGCAGCAAGCGCCGCATTGAACCGGTCCGCAAGCGCCAGCAACTCTGGCACAAGCATCGCCGCCTGTTCCAGGGCCGGGGCACCGCCGGCCTTCTCCCGAGCTTCCTCCGTGCGGATGACCGCCACAGCAAGCGCCAAGAGCGCCGCGAGGTCATCGCCAGCCTGCAACGCCGGCACGAAGCGCGCCTCCGTGCGGTCGAGGCACGAGCGCTGCGACGCGAGGTCGACGGCGCCCGCGAGGCACGCATGCTCGGCAGCGGAAAAGTCCGCGTTCACCTTGGTGATTGCCGGGACGCTGCCGGCCGTGACGACGTTCACCACGTCGATCGACGTTTGAAGCGGGGCCGCGCATCCGGTGAGCGCGAGGCAGGCGGTTAGGAGAAGTGCTCGCATTGCCCGGAGCGTAGCACGGGCAGGCAGGCTGGACTATGCCGGAGTGACATGGGGCGGACAGACGAAAGCCCAGGCGACACGGGTTACAACGCCCGCTGCCTGGGCTTTCGAGGCTACAGCATCCGCGTCAGCAGGGCGTTTCCGATGTTCTCGGGCGTCGTCTGCTAGCTGCAACGCCTTTCGGCGCGGCGGATGGCCCTTGCCGCTGGTGCGGCACGTAGCGGTGGACGGCGCTCGTCTATCACGGACTCGCGGGCGGCGCAACCGGCGGCACAGGGTTCGACGGGTCGCTGCCGAGGCCGGTGAGGATGTCGATTTCCTTCTGGAGTGCGACGGTGAGTTCCGCGTCGTCGGGATGCGCCGCCGCTACCTTCGCGAGCCGGTCGGCGATGGCGGTCGTGGCCGCGTCGATCTTGGCGAGGAGGTCGAGGATCTGCTGCGAGAGAGCCATGAGTTTCTTTTCTCCGGTGAGGATTGCTGCCACGGACGATGCCAACTGATCCATGCTGTGGCCTAAGCCACGGACCATAGCCTCGATGCGGTCAAGCTGGTGAGACACGGGCACGGCCTAGCATGGCAGAGTGTCCTTGTCTACTGAGGCACGTCCTTCGTCGCACGGTGAGCCAACACAGCCCGGAGCGTGCCGCGAGCTACCGAGGCGTCTCTCGTTGCGACGGTGCCCCATGCGTCTCGCGCCGAGCCGACAGCGGCCGTCCACTTCTTGCGCTCCTCTTGGACGCCTCGCTCGTATTCCTTCGCCGCGTAGTCGATCTCGCGCCCACATAGCCCGCATGTGCCGAGCGGTGGCACCGGGTGGCGTTCTGCCTGCTCCTCGGCAGCGCCGCGAATGTAGGCTTCAACGCACCGGTCTTTGAATGCCACGATGGCGGCGTAGAGCTTGGCGGGCGTCATTGTGCAATCCCCATGCGTTGCAGCACGCCGAAGAGCGCTTCCACGGCACTCGACGAAACGTTCTCCCACCGATCGTGCCTCTCGTTGTAGATGGCATTCTCCCAGCGCTCACGCTCTTCGGCGATCCCTTCGACTCGGCCAGCTTCGCGAGCGGCCAGAGCGACACCCACGGCGTCGTCGATACTCATCTTGCTCTCTTTCACGTCATCCCATCCCCGAGCGGCCGCAACGGCCCGCTAGTTTCGCCCGGCATCAACGTCCTGTGTCGCCTCGCCCGCGCCGCAGCACGAGCCATCGCCTTCGCGTTCTCTTCAGCGTCGACGGTCTGCTCCTGTAGCAGAGCCGCATGCGCCCGCGCCGCTTCGAGCTCCGCTCGCAGTTGACGGCCGAGTAGCTCACCTTCGAGCCTGTTTCGTGCGAGCCGTTCGGCCGTCGTCTCGGGCATGAGGACACAGTACCATAGGCGTCGCGATTGTGGTAGCACAATGCCACGCGGTGCCGTAAGGTGCCGCATGCGCATCGTGATAGACGAGGAGACGGCCGAGGCATTGGAGCGCGAACGAGCGGCCCGCGGGCTTCGGTCGCGGACGGAGGCGAACAAGCAGATCGTGGCGGAGGCCGACGCTGCCCGAGCGTGGGCCATCGATGCCGTAGGCGAGGACTTGGCGAAGCGCAGCAAGAAAGGACGGAAGAAGTGAGCGACGAAAACAGCGTTGTGACTAGGGCGCGGTTCACGGAAGACCTCAACGGAGGCGGGCCGTTACTCGAGCTGCCCGACGTCGAGTCGTTGGGCGATCAGTGGTACACAATCGAGCGCGACGGGGAACAGGTCGACATTCGCCGCGACGAGTGCCGCGAGGTAGCGGCGTCGCTCATAGCGTTCGCGGACGGTGCGCCGTGAAGCGGACCATCTACCGGTGGACGCTCGACATCATCGGCGCCATGTGCGCCGTTGGTCCAGTCGTCTGGTATTACGCAGTGGCTCCAACGAGGATGTGGGTCGTTGCTGTCTGCGGCCTCTCGGTTGTCGGCACGAGCATCTTGAGCCGGTGGGCCGCGGAAGATGAAGTGCGACGGGTAGCAGAAGCGCAGGAAGGACGTGAGTCATGAGCGGCACAGGGCCCCAAGGGCACATCGAATTCATGACCGAGGGCGATGACGTTGTTGCTCTTATCGACTCAGAAGCGTATCGCGGCGGCCCTCAATTCCGCATCGCGTTTGCGGATGGCCCGTTCGACTGCGCGGTTATCTGTACGCCGCAGATGGCGTGTGACCTCGCAGTGGCGGCGCTAGCTTTCGCTAAGCGCCATGGGGTGACGCCGTGAACGACCTTCCCAAAGGCCAACGACGGATCGACCGAGAATGGATTATCGCTCGTTTCGACGGCAACACGCTCGCCGAGCGCACGATACGGGCGATGATGACGCCGGAGCTTTACGAGACCAAGGAGGGACTTTTGGCAGCCTCTCTCGTGGCGCTGTTCAACGCCGATGACTTGACCGATGCGCAGCGAATGAAGATCGGCGCAAGGGATCTGGTCGGGTGCTCCGGCTGCATCGGCTACCAGGGCTTGCGCCGCGGGTATCACGGCGGCCACTCATGCGTCTACGGCGTCGACCCTGAGTGCCGCGGATGCAGCCCCTGCCCGCGGTGCGGCGGGTCAGGAGCAGAGCCATGACCGCCGCACAGAACGCCCGCGCCGCGAAGGCCGTCGAGGTCACACGCTGGCTTCGGGAGTCGTCGCGGAACATGATCACGGAGGGCGACCCGGGCGGCGCAATGCACGCCGCGAGGCTCGGGCTTGCCGTGGCGAAGCTGTTTAGCGTGGAGCGTGAGCCGGTGGCCACCCATGCGGCGGTGCACCTGGACGAGATCGATGCGCCTACGCGACGGGCGACGTATGCGGGACTTTTGGCAGACGAGGAGGACAGATGACGGTCCGCGAAGCAATTGGAGCTCTCATGATGTTTGCGCCGCTGGCATTCTTAGCGACCATGGGCGCGCTCGTGACCGCTGGCATTGGGTGGACTGAGCGCGAGACCACGGTGTCTATTGCGTTTTTCTTGGCCGGCGTGAGCACGGCGCCGCTGGTGACGTTCCTGGATCGGAGGGTCGGGTGAGCGCCTACCGTTACCCGCCGCGTCAGCTCAGCATCGCGCCGCCAGCGCCATGGTGGCGACTGCTTCGAGCGTGGTACACTGGCACGTTCAGGAAGCTGCATGGCGCCAAGGAGTGCCGTGAGTACGAATCTAAGCGCAGGATAAACGTGGCGCTTCGGAGCGCAAGAAAGCCGCATAACCCGCGGCCCGCGCCACCGGATGTTCCGCTACCTGGTCCAGGTCGCCCATGCTGCGAATGAAAAACCCCGCCGGAGCATACGGCGGGGCGACGTGAGCAGGAGTTCCCAGAGCGACGAAGCGGTGAGCCTGCATCGTGGCACACTCGACGCCGCAGCGCAAGGGTGATACCGTCCAGGCCATGACCGTTACCCCCCGCCAAGCTGCCCGCATCGCTCACCCCGCGCTCGAAGTCCTCGGGCGTCTCGTGCCCGACCTGCTGCCGCTTACCGCCGCCGTCAATGACGAGCTCGAGAAGCTCTACCCTGAGCTCCGCGTGACCGCTGGTCCGAGCGATCCGCCCGTCTAATGTGGACTCGAGGCGCTCTCGCGCTGGCCGTTGCCGCAGCGTGGATGCTCGCGCTCCGCGTACCGACGAGACGCCAGCGCGAGCTCGCTGCGGGGTTGGCGGCGCTGCTCGCGGTTGACGTCGCCCGCATCTGGGAGCTACCGCCGCGGGTCGACCATGCGCTTTCGGTCGCCTGGTACGCGGTGACGACGGCGCTGGTTTGGCGGGCTACCGTCGAGCGGCCTAGGTGGCTTGTTTCAAAGCAGATCGCCGCAGGTTTCGTCCTCGCGTCGATCGCGCTCGCCATCCTGCCCGGTACCATCGTCGCGACGTTTTGGCTCGCCCTCGCGGCCCAGATCCTCGCCTCCGCTCGCCTCATCGCCCGTAGGGAGATTCCCGATCAGGTGGCCACGGTGGGCCTGATTCTCGCGGCGTCCAGCGTCGCCGACGTCGCCGGGCCTTGGTTGCTCGCTAATCCCACCAGGGACTGGTACACTAACCAGTGGCCCGCCGTTGCGACGTGGATCGCAATCGCAGCGTGGGAGGGTAGATGTTGGACCCGTGCGGGGCGATCGTCAGGATAGAGATTGCCCTCGGCGCCGTCTTCGTGCTCGGCGGCGCCGTGTTCCTGTGGCGCTCGTTCCTGATCTACCGCGAGGCCGCGAGGCGTAGCGCCATCATCGTCGACCTGCACGCCGATGCGCTAGAGGCTCGCTTCCGAGCCATTGCGACGCTCACAGACGCGGAGGAGCGGGCGGAGTCGCAGCGTTCGTCGTCACCGTAGCGGAGACCGCTGGCATCGACCCGGTGCGGGTGGCGCGAGCGTCCGCCGCGGCCTCGGTCGCCTTGGCGCTGGCGTTGTCCACCTTCACGCCGAAGTTCTCGATCCGCTCGCCGAAGTTCTCGATCTTCTCGCCGAACTTCGCCAACGAAGTGGCCAAGCTCACGCCCATGGCGATGATCTGCGGTGCGAACTGCTTGATAAGCAAGTACAGGCCGACCATGAACGCGAGCAGCACGCCGAGGCCGCCGAAACCGAGGATGACTTTTGCAGATTCGAGCATGTGATTCCTTATGCGGCGCTGCCGAGCAGACCAGTGATGAGGGTGGGATCCATTGTCATACGAGCCCCGCGGCCACGATCGCGTCATACGCCGCTTGCCCCACGATCGCATACCCAGCGTCGTTGTAATGCGTACCGTCGCTCCAGTAGTTCGTACCACTGCTAGGGTACGTGCTTAGCCGTGAGTCGAGATCAAGCCGCACAATGGCCGCCGCGCCGCACGAATTAGCAATGATCAGAGCATTGGCGTCGTTCTTCCACGCGGTGCGAGCCGGCGCGCCAACTTCCCAGCCGCCGCCCGCCACGGTACAGATTACGACGTCCCACCCCGCCGCCTTGAGCGCTGGAACCTTCGCCGTCAGGGAAGAGTATTGAAGTGCTCCGGACGTCGTAACGCCATTCGTGAGCCCTGTTATATTATCGTTCGTGCCGCCAAATAGGAAGCAAATACCGCGGCGCACGTGCGACCCGTTCGCGACCATGTTGGCCGTTATGTTCGCGCTGATCTGGTATGTAGTCTGCCCGCCCTGTCCCAAGTCCTTTACATAGGCCACTTTGCCAGCGGAGGAAAGTAGGGACGCCAGGACGCCAGGATATGTGTGGGCCGCATCCGATGCGCCAAACCCCGTGCCGAGCGTGAGCGAGTCGCCTTGGCAGTGAATCAGTGTAGCTAGCGGAGGCTGGTACTTTGCCTTGTAATACCGAAGCAATTTGTCTGCTTCCGCGAAGCTCGGCGGCGCACCTGCGCGACCAACGAAAGCGCGAAGGTGAGCAGTCTGTACAGCGTGCGCCGCATGCCAGGTAAAAATTCCCATCGATGAGGCTGCGGCGAAATTGATCGACCAAGGCCACGCTGTAGTTCCACCGCCGTACGCTGTTGACGATCCGTCAATGCGCATGTACGGCTCGTTTGTTCCGTCGTAAAAAAGCTCAAGGAAATGAGGCGACACGGAATCGAAGCCGCCAACGTCGCCGGCAAAGGCACCGTTGCAAAGGATCAACCCGGTGTCTATGTAATGCGCAAAAACACCGCCGCCTGCGGAGTGAGATCCGCTCATGGCAACAACCCCGCTCCTTATGCCGAAGCCACAGAGCATGCCCATTCCGCTCGCGTTCGGTCCACCGACGGTGATCTGTCGCGCGAGAGACATCGAGTAAAACGGCTGACTGCCTGCGCCGATTGCGTTCGCCCTGAAGAGCGAGCTTTGCGCCTTGCTTGTGCGGATCGAAGCGTAGCCGCTCATCGGCTCGCTGGTGTCCAGTGTGCACTCGCTGCCGGCGCCAAACGTGGTGTACACGGACCCTGTTACGGGGTCCGTGTAGCCGGTGATGTCTGCACCGGAAAGCGTCATCCCGGTCGACTGGCCGATGAGCGGAGCCTCGATGATGCCGGTGGCTCCGAACATCGACGGAGCCCAATGCGACCCGCTACCCATCCCCATCCGCCGCCGTCTCATCATGTGCCAGCCGCCGAGTACGTGACCAGCGGCGACCCGCTCGAGATGATGTAGATCTCCGATAGCTTGCGAGACAACGTGTACGGCAGGCATTGACCCGGGCCGACGCACATCCTGTTTGCGCCAGCGGCAGCCGTGACGTTGCTCGTGCCGACGAAAACGCTCGACGTGGAGTCGGCGTTGGAGATCCAGATCCCGCCGTTCCACACTGTCGTTGTCGCGGACAGCGCCGTTGCGATTGCTGACGCAGCAACAACAGCCATCTCCGCATTGGCCGGGTTACCCGCGAGCCCTTCGAGTATCGTCGTCTGACTGCTCATGTCGCCCTCACGTCAAAATCCACGTGCCGCCGAGCACGTCGGCTCCGCCGCCAATCTTCGACCATTCGACAACGACCGTGCTGCCAATAGGCAGCGTGTATCCGGTGAGCACGAAGTAGATGTTTGTCTGCATCGAGTTGAAGTCTTGTACGTTGGTTCCGTAATACGGATCGAAGACGTACAGAGTAAAGGCACCCGCTTCGTCGTATTCAGCGACGGAAAACCTCGCATATGCTATGTCACTTTGCGCTGTCCCATCGTGCGGAATAAATTGGATTCTGGAGATCGGCACCGGGACCAGTGGAGCGGCAGCGATGATGAAGCGCATCGTCGCCGGGCCAGCTGCCAAGACAGCCGCCTGCGGCACGATCAGGTTCGTCGGCGTGGCGGTTGCCGACAGGCGGATCCACGTCCTGCCGTCCTCCTCGACGTATTCGACGTCCAGGCCCGTCGAGATCCGGAGCTCATCGGCAGGATCGAGCTGGGTCCCGTCGTCGAGCGTAATCGTCTTGATGACTGGGAGGAAGGGTCGCGCCACGCCCCGAGCGTACCATGTCGGAGTGGCCTAGGTCAAACCTCATGCCATGGTGCAAGCGTAGGGAATCGCCCTAAGGCATGGCCCCATTATTGCCGCCGAGCACTTGCGGAAAGCCTCGCGGCGGGTTACCAAGCAAAAGAGCTCGACGCCGCCTTGGAACGACGTCGAGCTAGGGCCGTGGAGGGCCCGACACATGTCCTACGCACGAATCGTCAAGATTGCCACGCTACTTTCGCTTTTGAGTGGTGGGGCTTGCGTAACCGCGCCACCCGAAACGAGCACGGAGCCCACGGTGGACCCGTGCGACGGCATCGCTGTCGAGTCGACGCCCTACCACGACGAGCACGACGAGCCGATTCTGCCCGGTGGCACGATTCACCCCGGAGGCACCGCCGGCCACCTGCTCAGCTTCGAGCCGGGCCAGACCATCGCCGCGGTGCGCGTCCACATCGTGCCGCAGCATCACGAGGGCCCGCTGCCTCGATACCTGCCGACGCTCGACGTGCGCAAGGAAACCGAGATCGGCGACGGGCCCGGGAGCTTCGTCGCCGACCCCTTCCAGGCCCGCGGTGATGCCGGTGATGCCACGGTGGCCACCGACTACGACAGGCCGCACGACCTCGTGATCGAGCCTGGGTGGCTCACGGAGGCCGGCACGAGCTACTTCGTCGGGCTCGGTGGCGAGACCGGGCCCGGTGCGCTCGATGTCCAGGTGTGCGGCACGTCGGTGGAATTCAAGTGAAGGGCAAGACCATGAAAAACATCAAGCTCATCGCGCTCGCGCTCGTCGTCGCCCTCTCTTCGGCGTGCTCCGAGTGCCCCGCCGACACCGACGGGTCGACCACTGGATCTGGAGGCGCCGCAGCGTACGTGGACCCGTGCGACGAAGGCGGGCCCTATGTCGGAGCGGACTACACCGACGCCTCACTCGAGACGGTCCGCCGAGGTGGCACCGTCCGCGCCGAGGGGACCGCGGAACAGGTGATCCAATTCGATCCTACCGTCGCTACGATTGTGCGCGTTTCGGTGCGCGTACTGCCGACGCGGCACCGCACGATATCCGGGATCGTGCCGCCCACCGTGGACCTGCGCCGCAAGGACGACGCTGGCGAGCGCGAAATCGGCAGCGCGATGGATTCGGTCGATGCCGACTACGACAAGCCGCACGACCTCACGATCGATATCGGAGACCATCAAGAGGCAGTCGACGACGACGCTCCGGGCACACTCTACATCGTCGGAATCACTGGAGAGGCCGGGCCCGGGGCTCAAGACATCAGAATTTGCGGCACGCATGTAGTAACTAACCCGGTTAGGGAATAGCCGTGAAGTAGACGTGTACGCCGAAAACGCGAACTGCACCTGCAAGCGCGTTTGCGCCTCCTTCGCCGTACAGGCGCAACGAATACGAATACGCCGTGTCGTCAATCGTTTCGCTCAGACTGCTCATGATGATTTGGTGGGTGGTGTCGTAAAGCCCCACCGGGCCGATGTCGGAAGCTGTAGCTATCATCGATCCGCCGGTCGAGGTCGAGCACTTGGTAAACTGGAACGACGGCAAGCTTGCCGGAATCGACACGCCGTGTCCAGTCGCCTTTAGCGTGACCCTGATCTCGGATATGACACTTCCCTTCGGTATCCCTACTATGTTGACAACAAGTGGGCACACGGGGGCAGCTACAGTGACCTGCGTCCACTCTCCCATGTGGGTCTGGAAATCCCACATGGTCGGGTTGGCGCCATCGGGACAGTTGAACTGAAATAGCCTTGGGCTAGCTCCGCGGAGCACATCAAGCGTCGACTGCTGCGCGGCGTCCGTTGCAGTGATGCGGTTGTCCAGATGCTTCGTCTGGTTGGCCAACGACTGCGCAGTAGCGATGACATCGCCGGCAGTGACCCGTGTTCCGGGGACGGGGACGGGGACGGGCGCAACGAAGGATCCGGGGTCAGTTCCGGTGATGGTAGCCATGTGTCACGGTCCTAGCGCGTAGTCGTACGCGATGATTGCTGTTGCGAGGCGAGTGGGAAGCCCGGTGAACGGGGCAACTGACTTGCCCCAATGGCCAGTGGGCAGCGTCGTCGTGCCGTCGCCGATGGGGATAGACGTCGTTAGCGGGTCAAACGAGTTCGGGTCCGTTGCGAGGATGACGCCTGCGAGCATCGAGTGCGGGGCCTTCGCCTCGTTGACGATCTCGACGATGTCCGATATCTGATCCGACGTCAGGTATCCATCCCAGATGGATCCGCCGTCCCATAGTGCCCCATCGTCCCATAGCGTTGGAGCCAAACCAACGCCGTTCACGTAGACGATGACCCAAAAGCGGGACCACTGCGCCGTTGCGCCGTCCCAATTCCAGTTTGATGGCGTGGCACGATGATAGCTGTACGCGCCACCTGCGTCGAGCGTGTGCCACGTGGCCGTGGCGCCGTCGCCGTCCTGGTGCACGATGCGAATCACGGGTCGATTCGTCGGCAAGAAGTACGGCTGCAAGTTGATGAGCTGCCCGTAGTGCGAGCCGGCGTGCCTCTTGATCTGGCGCCACTGGGCGCACCGTCGCCGATAGCTCGAAGTCGGTTCGTTCGGGTAGCGCCGGATGCCTCGGTCCGCGCCGATCCACGGGAGCGCATCGGGGAAGCACCGCAGCGGCAGCGAGCCACGAAGGCCGCTCAGGAGCGTTTCGCTGGCAAGATCGAGCGTGAGCCCGATCGCCTCGTTAAAGGCGCCTGCCATGGGGTTCTGCAACCACCACGGGACGATCCCCGCGATGAACGCTTGCAGCTTGCCGGCGTATCCGTGGCCGCTCATCCTGGGGTCACCGTCGATCCGCCGCCGAGAGCAAGCACTGCGACCTCGCCAATGGCGAGCGAGATGTTCCCTCCGCTCGACACGCCGGCCGAGTAGATCGCCGGGTGCGCCCTCTCGACGGTTGACGAAACGTCGTTCCCATAGATTGTGCCAGCGCCCGCCACCTGGTCATATCCGCCGATGTCATAGCCACGAAACCGGGCGACGAGCGCCGCTTGAATCGCTGCCGTGACGTCGGCTCCGGCGACGGGAACGCCGTTGTACTTCGCCTTGTACTTCACGGCCCACGTAACCGTGATAGTGTGGTTTATGGCCGCAAGACCAGTGTATGTGGTGCAGTCGGGGACCGCGATCACGAACAGCGCAATGTTCTCGTTTGCCGTGTCGACGTCGATCGCAGAAGCGGCCCCGTCGACATCGGCGAAGTACACATTAACGACGCCTGTTGCCGAGGACTGCGAGACGTAAACCCTAGTGATGGCCACCGGAGTTATCCCGTCGCCGCCAGCGGTCGCGCTTTGCAGGAGTGGCGACCCGTCGAGGTTGGTGTTTGACAGGCGCCGATACGAGTCCTGCGGCCCGTTCGGGCTAACGCTCGCGGCTTGCGTGCGACATCGGGCGCGGTAGTCGACGGCGGTCTCCCGGTCCTGCCCGGTGGCCGGGTTGTCGTTCGTGACCGTCACGCCAATGAGGCCGGTCACCATCACCGAGATCTCGCCAGGGCCCGACGAGAAGCCGGCGCCGGGCGAGTCGGCGATGATGTCGAGATGCGCCGTTGCACCAGCGGCGAGCGTGAACTTTCCTCCGGCTTCCGTGTAGATCGAGGCGTCGACGTCGTTGTGATACGTCGTATCGGGGAAGCCGAATCGGGCGACCGTCACATCGCCTGGCGCGAACGTGTACGGCGTGGTCGACGTATTCACGAAGGTGGCCACCGTCGATGCGTAGGACTTGCTGCGGCGCCGCGTGAAGAAGTTGTTGAGACCGAGCGACGAAAGGAACCCGTCGGCGGGCTCGAGTGCCTCATTGGCGGGGTTGTACGGGTCCGGGTCGCCTGGGTCCGTGGCAAGGTCAAGCATGAACCCGCGGACCGCTTGCGCCCCGAGACTCGTGTACTGCTGGACGGTCTCCGCGACAGCTTGATAGAACTGCTCCGCGGGGTCGCCGGATTGCCAAGCGTCGAGGAAGAGTCCGCCGATCTCGGCGAACCCGGCGAAAGTCGCCTTCACCTGGTCGACGGTCGCCGCAATGATTGAGTCTGCGAACGACATCAGGAACCCCCGGGCGTCACGCCGACGTTCGTGAACGTCGAGCCAGTGAGCCGAAACAAGAATGCGAAAGGAACGTCAGTCGACGACACGACGTTGATGGCGAAGTCGAGCGACACGTCACCGTTGACGATCGGCCCCGCCGTGACCTTGACGTCGGCGGTCTCGATGCGCCCGCTGCGCTGTAGGACAGCAGCGAAGCGCGGGCCGAGCGCCGCAACGTCTGCATCGGACAGCGCCGCACCAGCGAGCTTGCGGACGTCGTCGCCGAATGCGGCGGCCTCCAGCGTGTAGTTGCCATCAACGTCGAATCCGAGCACGCGGTCAGTCGTGAGCCGGTGGTAGATCTCGTCGGTGAGGATCTCCTCGTCCGTGGTCGCAATGTCGAAGCGCGGCGACAGGTCATCGCGACAGGCGAACGTGATTCCAAGGGTCGTGCTCACGTGGCCTTCACCTTCGACGCGGCGACGGAGTTGGTGAACCCGTTGGCCGTGAGCGCTGCCAACAGGGTACTCTTGAAGCTTGCGCCGCCGTCCGACGGCACGATCACGGTCGAGCCGATCGACGTAACGAGGGCCGACAGGCGAGCGAGCACAAGCGTCGCCAGCGCCACGAAGTCAGCGCCACCGCCGAGTTGCACGACCGTCGCAGTCGGCCCGAGCTGCAACGTCGTCGCGTCAATGGTCGTTCGAGTCGGCTTCCCACCGGCAGATCGGAGCGGCTGATAGGATACGAGCATCGGCTTCGTCGAGTCGCCGTCCGCAAACTCGACCATAGCTACGCTGCCCACCATCGGGAGCGCAGCGCCGCCTGCAACGCCGGTCCAGTGGTCGACGTTGGGGATGTCGTCGAGTCCGCGCTTCTTGTCTTCCGGCTTCAGGTCAACGCGACCGTCGGATCGCACGGCGGCGACACGGTACGTGTGCGGACCGGCGGGCCGTTGCAGCAGCGCGAACTCGCTTCGGACGATGTCCGCGATCATGGTTCGCAGCGGGTCGGGGGTGCTCATGAACTCCACGTTTGCACGGAGATTTTAGCAGACGATTCGCGAATAATCACGCGCTCTATTGTCGCTCCTTCAAAGATGTTGCCGGGCATGAACGCGAGCGGCGACTCGGTGCCGATGTCTCGCGAGCCGCGGGTCATGTCGCGCTTCGTGACTCGTGCGGCGGCCGTGACGGGTACGCCGTGGCGCTCGTTGAACCGCGTGACGCCGGCAGGATCGATCCACCATTGCGACAGGAGCCGGCCCTTGATCATCGCGTTGAGCTCGTCACGACCCGTGCGCGGAAATCCGCTGGCGTCTCGCGATGCGCGGATCCAGAAGTTGCCGATGCTGGAATTCGTGGGCGCGACAATGGCCGCGCCGCAGTCGTTCGCGAGGTGATTGAGAACGGTCAACAGCTTCACGCCTGCGTCGGTTTGGTAGGCAGGGCGAGCCGGCAATACGGTGTCCCACGCGGTGCCACTTCGCCAGATCCCGACCCATGAGCTCGGGCCGTTGTCGCCGCTCTGTCCGGAGATGACGGTGCCCAAGAGTTCCACGTCGCCGACTTTGAGCGTCGCCGGGCCTGGCGCAACGGGGCCGAGCTCGGTCCCCACGCGAGCCCAGGCGCCACCGTACCGAGGCACCTCGAGCGCCACGTGTTGGATCCGCTGGGTCGCCAGGAAGCTCACGACTTCGAGTATTCCGCGGCGAGTGCATCGCGCTGCTTTTGCAGCGCGGCGATGTCGGCGTTTGGCGAGCCTGCGGCGTCTTTCCCGCCGCCCGCCTTTGCCGGGTCCGCGGGGCCCGTCTTTGCGGGTACGGGCGGCTGGTATTCGATGAACGTCAACGCGATGGTGCGTCCGAGTCCTGCGGTAACTTCGGGTTGCCCGACGATCGAAACTGAGACCTTCTCAATCTTGTTGAAGTTGATCAGTGGGTTTTCGATATTGAACGTCGGAGGCTTCCCGCCGATTTTAGCAGGCGCGATGTAGGCACGGTACGCTTTGAGCGCGGTCTCTTCCTCCAGGGTCGTGTACTTGACCACGATCTCGATCTTCTCTGCGATCTTCGCGCCCTTGAAAACCGTGGCCGCGCCCGAGCTGCCGGTGCCCTTTTGGACATCCCACTCGAAGCCACGCTCGGCGCCCTTGATCGACACGACGCTACCGGGGATGTCGGATCCCGACAGCTTCACGATCGACGGGTCGTCCGTGAACGAGCTCAAGTTGGCACCTTGGATGCGGCCTCATTGCGAGCGGCCTCGAACATCTCGAGAACGGTGGCGCGCACTTTGGCAACCACGTCCTCGCCAACGCCGGTGAAGCTCATCGCGATGTGAAAAACGTTGCCTCCTGCGCTCGATGACGATGGGGCCCCGCCGCCCATCGGGCCAGCCGCCGCGGCGCCCGCTTGTGACATGTCGCCAACGGCTTTGGTCATGTCGTCCGTGCCAGCTTCGACGCCTTTCGCAGCGCCCGCGGGGAGCATCAAGCCGTGCTCGAACATGAGCCGCGAGGGGGACTCAATCTCGAAGAAACCGGTGAAGGCATTGACGGCGGCCTTCGCGACATTCTTGACCGCGTTGGCCACCGCGCCCGCGCCCGCGATGATGCCGTTGACGAGCCCGCCGATGAAGTCCGAGGCCGCGGCATAGGCGCTCGTCGCCAGGCTCTTGAGGCCCTCGCCGATGGCCTTCCCGGCCCTGGAGCTCGCCCCCTGGAGCCACAGGAATCCGGCGATGACGCCTCCCACGATTGCCGACGCTGCGACACTGAGCGCCACGAATGCCGCAATTACGATCAGTACGGCCGCGGCAACGAGTCCGAGCGGGACCGCCATGCCCATGAGCGTCAACTTGAGCCCTTCGATGAGGTCCTTATTTTGGGCCATCGACTTGAGCGCACGGCCCAGCGGAAGCAGCGCGATGGCGGCGTGGAGGATGCCGATCTCCACGTACAGAAAGCCCTTGTGGATGCCGTCGATCGCCGTCTTTGCGACGGCAAAGACCTCGGTGAATACGGCTGTCAGAACGCCCTTGACGCCGCCCATCGTCGTCGATCCTGCGCTAAACTCCGAGAACAGATCCTTCACGGCGGCCATGAACGGCGCCACCGCGGGCCCCATGTCCTCGAACAAGTCGTCGACGCCGTCTTTCAACTTCCCGCTGATGCTCGTCCACGTGAGGCCCATCGTCTCGAGCGACTTGGAGCCCTTCGAGATCAGCGCATCCTGTAGCGCGGTTCCCATCTTCCCCGCGTCGATACTCATCGTCGAGAGCTTGTCGACGTTGACTCCGAGTGTATCGGCGAGGGTCTTTGCGGAAACGCCGGCCTCGGCAAGCTGCGCCATGATGCGGCGGTCCAGCTTCACCTTGCCGCCCGTCTCCGCCATCATCTCAAAGCGCTTGATGAGGCCCTGCGCAGCGCCGCCATCGTTGCCCATAAGCGCGGCCGATGAGGCGACGGCGGTGACCGCCTTGTTGAGCTTGTCGCCCTGAAGCCCGGCGGCCATGAGGGACTTCCCCCACGCGAGCACGGCACCCTCGGACTGCGGCAGCTTCGCGGCAACGTCGGACAGGGAGTCCACGAGCTCGCGCCCGCTTTCCTTGCCCGTCGACAGGGCCTCGAACGTGTTGGCTAGGGCATCCTTTTCTTGCGAGATTGAGATGCACGCCGCCGCGAGGTCTAGGAACGTGCCGACCACGACGGTGGCCACCGCGACGACTGCGGCAAGCGCCGCTGCCACGGCGGCGCCCTCGGGGCCCAACGACTTGAGCGCGGCGGTAAGCTTGCCGGTGACGCCGTTCGCATCCTGCATAGCGTCGGCCATGCCCTTGATCTTGCCCGTCAGCGTCTCAGTGCCCGCCTTGACTTCTTCGAGCCCTGGCTTCGCCCCTTCGAGCGCACCGATTCCGCCCTTCTTTTCCTCGACCTTTCGATGCAGCCCTTCGAGCGATTGCTTCGCCTTGTCGATCTTGTCGTCGAGTTTCCCATCGGTGTTGCCCACCTGCATCTTTTGCAGACTCGCCGTTGCCTCGATCACCTTGTCGTTGAGCCCACCGAGAGCATTTTTCTCGTTCTCGATCTTCGCTTCGAGTTGTCCCAACGCTCGCGTGGCCAGGCTGGCGTTGTCGCTTACCTGGTCATTCATGCGGAGGATGAACTCTGAAACGTTGCTCATAGGTCAGGACTTGCGAGCGGCGAAGTAGAGGTCTGAGAGCGTGTGAGCGAGGAGCAAAACGGCGGCGTCAGCTTCGGCGGTGTCGGGCCGCGGGATGAGCTCAGCGAGCAGTACGTAGGCGCCGCCGACGTTGAACTCCTTCCCGCGGATTGCCGACACGCTGCCATCGATCTTATCTTTTGCGCGCCCCCGCGGCGACCGCTCCCAGGTCGCCCGAGAAGTCCGCAATCGACGCCGCAAGCCCAGGATACTTGTCGTAGCGCTCCGTGAGTTCTTCCATCGTCAGATCGGCGCCCGGCTTCGGGTGCAGGATGACCGACGTGGAGAAGTTGCGGTGGGCTCGGTCCGACTTCTCGGCATCGCCCTTTGCGCGGACGGCGATTTCCATGAACGACTTCCACCCTTGCGAAGTCGGCGAGCGCACGATGAACTTGCCCGCGCCGTCGGTCTTGTCGTCGGCGTTCAGGAGGCCCACGACGTAGGCCCCGTTGGCGGCCACCCTGGCTTCGTCGAGCCGCTGCGTCATCCGCGCCATGGCATGCTGCTCGGTCTTGCTCTTGATCTTCTCGTTGGCGGCCTCGAGCCGTTGCGTGAGGTCCGTAAACGCTGCGTCATCGTCCGAGAGCGCGGTCTCGGCGTCGGCCTCCGCTGCTTCGACTTTGGCACGTAGCGCGGCGAGATCAGTCTTTTGGTCAGCCATGGGTCAGAGCCTCGACGTGCCAGTGGTCGCCTTGCCGCGAACGCGGTTGATGGTTTTCCCGTTGCGATAAACCTGCATATAGTCGATCGAGACCTCGACCTCGGTCGCCTTACCGCCAGCTTCGAGCGACTCTTTCAAGCCAGACACCCGCGTGTCATCGAGCTTGAATGTGCGGTGGCCGAGCGTCGGATGGTCGTAGGACCCGGAGACTGGAAACCGGGTGTTGCCGAATCCGTTGGAGGGCATGAGGTCCAGCATGCGCTGCGCCTCGGCGGTCTCAAGCGTCAGGCTGCCGTCCTCGGTCTCGTATTCGCCATCCGTGCGAAAGTCGTTCTGCTGCGAGCCGAGGCGCTTGCCCTTCTCGGGTTTCAACTTGTCGCCGAACGACACCTTGATGATGCCGATCTCGGTCGTTCCGATGAGGATCCGAACGTTGCTGCCGGAGTAGGCGACCCCGTTGTCAATTACTTTCGAGGCCATGGGTCACGCTCCCCCGTTGATTCTGAAATTCAGAGTGATGCTTTTTGCGTAGCCGAACGGGCGAGGATTGATCGACCCAGTGATGGCGATGTCGGTCACGTTCGAGACCGTGTAGGGCCTGTCGATGACGACAAGCTCCTCGTCCTTCGGGTTCTGGACATCGGCAGCGAAGTCGACCGAAAGCTTCGCCTTGATTTTGTTCGCGATGGCGTCCGTGGTCGCCTCGTCAAGCAACAGCGTGTCGGCGTCTCCGAGCTCCGCTCCGCCGATCTCGGTCCAGGCGATGCCCTCGGCTTCGCGTTCCATGGCGTTGGCCACCCGGCGAATCTGGACGTGGCGGATCTTGTCCCCAACGCCCCACAGCACCTGCGGCGACGTCACGATGTACGCGCCCGCTCGCAGCGTCGACGTGGGGATTCGATAGAGGCAGATCCCGCGGGCGTTGTCGAGACCAGTGACGTTGCCCATGGGCCCTTCGTCGTGGCCGATGAGAGCGTCGTTTTGGTCGACCAGCGAGACCCCTTCGAGCGGGCCGTCGTTGACGTAGCCGGGGCTCACCCAGCGGTCGATGGTCGTAACGCGGGCGAGCGTCGGGGCGATGAATGAGCGGAGGTCCTGGCGCCCAGTGTACGGGTTCGTGATCCACGCCTGCCCGTCGCACCGGCCGATACGGGCGTCGGTGAACGATGCGTAGTCCGCGACGATCGACGCCTGCCACGTCGACTCGGACTCCGCAGCGAGCTGTCCGCGGGTGTGGACGAAGCAAGTGTCACGCTTGCCGACCGCGAGTAGCGCATTCAATCCGGCGCTGATGATCGTTGCATCCGCTGCGGCGACGTTGCCGACGATGGCCACGAGAGCGAAGTCGATCGAGCTCGCGGCGAGTGCCGCAAAGGCGGTCGTGAGATCCGCTTGCGACCACACCGGCGGGTCCGTGCGGACCTTCGCGACGTCGTTCGCGACGAGCGTTCCCTGAGCCGGAGACGTCGACGTGATGGTGTTCGTCGCATCGGCGATCGTGTGGAACACCGTGCTCGCGATGTGCGTCGTCTGGACCGCCTTCATCACGAGAGCGAGAGCGAGAGCGGAGGCGTCATCGGTGGCCACCGGAGTAGCTGTGAGCGTGGCAGCTCCTGCGGCGTCGCCCGATACGTTGATGTGGATCGCCGGGGATGCGCCGCTGCCCTTGCCGTAGTGGGAGATCAGTGCGGTTCGTTCGGCGTTCGCGAGGGCGACCCGCGTTGCCGTGTTCGTGGCGTTCGTTGTGGCAATGACATCGGCGACGCCGCTGTTCGTGTGGACGAGGCCCGTAACGAGAATGAAGTGGGCGTTGATGTCCACCTTGATCTCGTTGAGCAGCGTGTTGCATAGCGTGTTGTCCGCCGTGCTCGGACCGAGCAGGTACTTCACTCCGCTGTTGGGGATCGTGTAGCTGCCGGCGGTGCCGATGGCGATGGTGTCGGACCAGTGCCGTCCGCCGTCAAGGCTCCACTGGATGGCCCCGCCGCTCGTGCCGATGCTGAATCCGGTGATCGTTTTCAGCCACGCATCGTAGGTGCCCAGCGGCGTCGAGGTCGCGTCCACCGAAAGGACCGCGGTGCCGGTCACGCCGGTGATGTCGATCGTGCGGTAGCTGCCGGGGTTCGTCGACGGCGTCTTGTAAATCGCGAGCGGGTACACGTTGCGGCGCTTCAACGTCGGCGTCAGCAGGTGAGTGCACACGTCGACGGTGTCGCCGCCGGTGTAGTCGGTGACGAGCGCCGTGGGATTCAGGCGCAGCGCCGACAGGCCCGCGGTGCCACCGCTCGTGCATCCGATGATGACGCACACCTTGTCGATGCCCGGGTCGGGGATCGCTTGCGTCGACTGGCTTTCGACGATCGTTACAGTCGGGGAGCTCATCTTTATCCTTCCAGCGTGTTGGTAAGAGTGACAGTCACAGTTCCCGGCGCGCCGGTCGGGTTCATCGGATTTGGCGGGCTCGTCGGTTCGAGCGGGAGCAGCGGCATGGTCGCAATCGAGCGGAGTCGCGGGACGCCGCGCGAGAGCGTAAAGGCGAAGGCGTCCTGCTCGCCATACGACTCCTCGGTGTCGTGCGACTGGTCGAGGTCCGTGGGCACGATGCGGCCCGGCGCAACGCGGTCGAGGGCGTTCAGAACGACGTCAACGAGTGCGTCTTTAGCCTCTTGCCTGTCGACGTCGGCCACCGTTTCGTCGGCCCACACCCGCACGACGATGCCGCGGGTGATCTCGAACATCTGACCGGCCGACATCTTGATCGGGCGGGCCCACGAACAGCGGCCCATGGGCGCAATCCACACTCGTCCAGGCGCCGAAAAGTTGGCCAAGTGGCGCTCGCCGATGTCGACGGCGATGGTGGGCGCAACGGTGGCCATCACCTGCTTGAAGCGCTCCGAGAATTCGCCGAATCTCATGACTTACTCCACCATGACTTGTCGGCTTCCTCGGCGGCGATGGCGTCCCACTCCGCAGGCTGCCCGAGCTCCGCGGCCTTCGCCCCGACCCAATCGGGACACTCCACGACGACGTTGGCACCAACGGCCGTTGCCGTGCTCGGAATGTTGCCGAACGGGTGGCCCTTCGGACCTGGGTCGAACCCGGGCACGTTGCCGCGCTTCGTCGTCGAGTCGGCGCGCAGCTTCGCTTGAATGCGAGGCGCGGCCCTGCGTGCGGCTCGCTGCGGAGCGCCAGTGAGCTCTTTGAGCATGCGGAGCGGAGCGTCGAAGAGGCCCATCAGCAACACCCTCGCGTGCGGTGTTTGCCGGTCGGGTAGTAGTCGGACTCGTCGCGGGGGCCGCCCTCCGAGAACGCGAGTGGACCTTCGTCGTCAGCGTCGGGAGCACCGACGGCATCGGGGTCGATCCGTGGGCTCTTGTTTTCGATGTCGACTATTTCGTCGAGGATCTTCGTGACGTCGTCGTACCGGTCGCGGATCACCTTGTCCGCGGGAATGTTCGGATTGAATCCGCGCTCCGAGATCATCATCCAGCGGGCGATGACGACAACCAGCGAGATCGTGAAGTCGCCCCATGCCGAGAGCGTAAACGATGCTCCGGCGGTCCGCGGCATGCGCTTGGCGTACGCGGCGAGAACGATGCCGCTGGCCCTGCGCAGGTACGTGTTCTTGTCGGCGTCCGTGTACATCACCAGCGCCTGGCGCATAGCCGACGTCGCGGGACCCATGTCGAGGTCGGCGATCGTGGCAAGCTGCTGGGTGGCGACGGCGGGCATGGTCTCACCAGGAAAGCCCCCGGACCTTGCGGCGCGGGGGCTAAGCTGGAACGGGTCGGCTACACCGACGGGTCGACGCCGATCGAGATGGCCTCGTCCCTCATGAAGTTGGCGCCGAGCCGGAGCTTGACGTTGTACCCCATGCGGTTCTTGAATTCGTACATCGCCGAATCGACGCCGAGTACCATCGCCTTCGGCGAGTCCTGAACAGCGCCGAATACGGGGTGTGTATCCATTGCGCCGCCGGCCTGTACAATGCCCCATCGCCCCGCGGAAAGGTGCGGCCACGGCTCCGCTTCCAGCTTGTACTTGATACAAGGGTTCGTGGCGCCGTTGGCCAACCGCTCGTCAAGCGTAATCGACAGCGCCGTGGGGAACAGAGTCGACGACGCGATGAGTTTCAGTCCGGAGAGGCCGAACCCGAGAGGCTCGTTGTTGAAGCCTCGGCGAGCGACCATGTCCGCGATCATGAGCTGGACGTTGGTCGTGTTCAGGACCGAACCGTTCCAGAAGTTCTTAAAGGTCGGGACGCCGACCTTGAAGGGGTTCGCCTTCTTGGCGGTGCCAAGGAAGTTCTGACCCTTCCAATCGGTCGTGCTCTCGCCGACGTTGATCAGTCCGGCGCACGTACGCGACTTCCACGTCTTGATGATCGTGGCAATCGCCTCGGGCGAGGTAGAGAAACCAGTCCAGTCGAAGGCCGCGAGCTTGTCCGCATCTTCCTCGACGCCGTCATCGTACCACTTGGAGATGAGGTCGATGTATCCGGTCGAGTTCTTGCGGAAGTGACGCGAGCCCTTGAAGAGTTTCAGCTCGGGCGCCGACAGCGGAATCGGCAGGCGCACGAGGTGCGTCCCAGGGTTGATTGACGGCTTGTAGCAGTACGGGTCGACGTAATCGAGACCCGGCCCGTCGACCGCCATGGCCTTCTGAAACTTCGTATCGAATGCGATGAGGTGGGCTTGTGCTTTTGCCCCCTCGAGCATGTCGAGAGAAAGAGCGCTGGTGCTCATCGGATCACCTCGAATTGAACGACAACGGAGGTTCCGTCATCCGCGACATCGAAGATCGTGCCGGCCGCCGAACGGGTAGATCCGCCGTCGGTCAGAGCGACGGTGTCATCGTCGACCACGTAGCAGGTCTTCCCGCGATCGTCGGTCGCAATGGCATCGGTAGTGGCGCTGTTGGTGAAGTCGCCCCACGTGCCAGGCTCGATAATGACGCTCTTGGCGCCGTCCGCGAGGCCGGTCGTATCGAGCTCGCACGCGCAGACACCGATCACCTTGTGGCCGGTGCCCGTGACGCCGACGTAGGCGAAGCCATCGGTTTTGACGATGACGATCGCTCCCTGGTAGAACACCTGCGTCGCGGCGGCGTCCCAGGTCGTGAAAGGAATCTTGCGGCCGTAGTTGATGCGGCCCGCATTGGCTGCGAGGGCCATGTTCAGCTCACCTTCCCGCGCGCTCGGCCCGCGGCCTGGTTGACCGCCTTGCGAGCGGCGAAGTCCTTCAGCGGAATCGCGTGCTGCCCGGCGACCTGGATTTCGACGACGGAAAGTCCGCACGTCGGATCGGCGTCCTTGTCGTCCTTCGGCGGCCTGGCGTCCGTGGTCGCGCGGGTCGCCGCGAGGGTGCCGACGCCCATCTTGCGGGTCACGCTCGCGATGTGGCGCTCCGTGGCGCCCGGGTCGGCGAGAGCGATGTGCTCGCGCTCGTCGGCGGCGTCGAAGCACCCGCGGCTCGCCGCGATGAGCGACTGAACGCGGTACGTGCGCCCCTCGCGGCGCACCGCTTCGAGCTCGTCCCGAGACGCCGCGATGGCTTCCGGGGCGGGCTTCGCCATGGCCACCGGAGGCGCCGCAGCGGGGGGAGGACTCGCCACCGGAGGCGCGGCGGGCTTCGCCATTGCGCGTCCCATCTTGGCAATGCCGGGACTGCCGGCGCCCTCGGCCTGGGCGCACAGCGCCTCGACCTTCTCGAAGTCCTGCGCAGCCGCGGCGTCGCAGATTGCTTGAATCAATTCATCCATCGTACTCGTTCCTTTCGCGACGCTCGCGAGTAGGGTTCCAGCATGCGTTGCGCCCTCACGGCACAGCGCAACGTTTTTGAGATTGAGGACTTCGCCGGTCTCCGTGTCGAAATCGCAGACCGGGCTAATCTGTCGTCGCTCACCGGCGGGCCCGATCTGGCGCTTCGCCTCGGGGGTCCACTCGACATTGCGAGTCCACAGTTCAGGCTGACCATTGGCATCGAGAGGGCAGAACGGCTCAGCGGAAGTGGCGCTAGCAACGCCCTTCATCGGCGATCCGCCGCGCTTCTCGAGCGGGAGCAACGACTCGTGCTCGTAGTCGAAAACGAGCGGGTTCCCGCGGCGCGCATAGTCCGCCATCACAAGCTGGGCAGAGCGAGGCGTGAAGTTGACGTTCCCCTTGTCGGTGACGTTCCACCCGGCGCGCCAAAGGCGGATCGAGTGCGGCGCTTCGCCAGCGGCGAACGCTTCACACGACCTGGCGAATCCAATCGACGTAACCGCCTTGCCTTTTGCTTTCGTCGGAGCTCCCGGGTGGAACGTGATTCGCCCGTCGGGGTGCACTGCGTGGTAGTCGCCGCTTTTGGGCGCCTTATAGGCAAGCGAGTGCGGGCCCTGCCCTGGTCCGGTCTTGGTATTCGGCGCGAGGAAGATGGGGCGCTGTGCCTCCTTCGCCTTCTCGCCGGCCCACTTCACCTGGTTATGCGGATCCTCGGAGTTCTTCGTCGCTGGAGCGGGGAGCTTGCTGACGTGTGAGTCGTTCTTCGGAAGGCGCGACGCTCCGCCGGATCCGCCACCTGACCCGAATTTGCCATCGTCGGCGCGTTCCTGGTCCGGGTTGTAGGCGAACTCTTCCTCGATGGTGTAGGCCGTGGCGCTCACTGCTCTTCCTCCGTTGGCTCGTCGCCTGAATCGTCGGCACCTTCGGACGCTGCCACTTCGACTATTCCAGCCGCGACAGGCTCGATCGGCGCTGGAGAAACGGTGGCCACGCCTGGCGCTGCCACGCTCCCAATCGGGCGCCACGCCACGCGCCACACATGCTCTCCGTCGGGGCCTGCGCCTGCGTCAAAGTCCCGCGTTCGCTCGACGCCGCACAGACGGCACCGGTTCGAGCTGTTGTGCTCGCACCGCGCCACGCCGTGCTCGGTCATCTTCGCCGCGAGATAGGCAGCGGCTTCGTCGGTAGGCGGCGAGTCGCTTTCGGCGACGGTGGCCACCGGAGCAGGAGGAAGCGCGGGCGCTGCCGGTGGCGCTCCGAAGCCAGGCGGACCGCCGCCTGGCGCGGCGTTCAGGGTCGCGAGCACCATGTCGCCACGCGGATCACCGAACGGCGGGACGCCGGACAGGGCGCGAATCTCATCGGCTCGAAGCGCCTTCGCCAGGTCGCCTTGCGAGATGGGTGATTCCTTCGGCTCTTGGGTGGCCACCGCGACGGGAATCGGCTCGACCGCGAAGCCAAAGCTTTGCGCGTAGGCCGTGGCGCTCTGAACCGTGATGCGCAGGCCGAACTCACGGAGGCCGGTGGCCATCGACGTGAGGCTTTCGCCAGCGGCCGTGACAGTCTTGGCCTTGGCGAGCTTGTCCTCGGGAGGCTCGCAATCGAACTGAGCCAGCGGCGGATCGTCGCTGCCGTAGTTCGCAATCGCCCAATCGCGAAGGCCCCCGTCGCGAAGGCAGATCGACAGGGACCCGCTGAAGCTCTTGAGCTTCGACGATGCGATGCGCTCCTGAACGTCGCCTTCGCTGAAACCAGACGTGCCCTTCGTCGTGGTCTCGTTGCCAGTGTAGATCAGGCAATACTGCCGCTCGCACCGGGCGATGATCTTCTCGTAGATGTCGGTGATTCGACCCGTCGACTCCACGATCGAATAGTCGAGACCAGGCGGCAGCACGAAGGCTGCCATGCGCTGCATCTCACGGATCTGCCGCAGGTACTCTTGACGCTGACGCTGCGTCGTGCCCTGGGGGACCTTGCCGACTCGAACCGGGGCGAGCACCTCGGCGTGTCGCGACTCGTCGAACATGGCGTCGCGACCGAGTACGAACGCCATCGTCAGCGCTTTCCACGCGCCGTATTCCCAAGGCTTCTGGGAGCCGTACGGCATGTACAAGATCCACTCGCCATCGTTCGGCGTGATTCGGATCTCGCGGTCGGCCGTCATCAACCACCAGGTGTCGTCCCACCATTGGTGTCGTAGCCACTTCGGATCCCACGTGCGGAGCACTCGAGTGGCGTGCGCTCCCACGGGGCGGATGGGCTTCGCGATCTGGTAGCTGCCGTCCTCTACCTCTTCGAGCGACACGGCATACTCGCCGGGCTCCTGCCACTTGTGGCGCATCTGCCCGACGCCGACGCCAAGGTTGATGCCCCACGACATGAGCCGGATCGCTTCGGGCTGCGGGAACATCTCACGCCACTGGCCACTGCCGCTCGGCGTGTCGGTGAGCGAAGCGATCATCTGCGGATCGCCAAGGAAATTCATCGGCAGGCCCCAAAGGCCTTCCGTGAGCTGGGCGAGCACGCCGCGCGCGTAGGCGTCTTCCGTCGCTGCGGCGCGCGTCAGGTCCGCGGCTTGGCGGAGCACGCCGTTGTCGGCGGCCTCCTTGGCTTCGCGCCAAGCGGCCATCGTGTACTCGGAGCGCGGCCGGGTCGGCTGCTCAACGAGCCCGAGCTGCATCGCCGAGATATTCGACGGTCCGGTGTCCTGGAGGTCCGCCGGGCGCAACTGGCGAACATTGCCCAATCGGGCATTCGCGAGGCGCTGAGCTGCGGGGGATATTCTCGGGGGCAATGCGGCGCCCGCGGCGAGCTCTTAGGCGGGCGCTTCGGGGGAAGCGCACCGGGTCAAAGTGACCTCTCGTGCGGGCGCTCTACAATGCCATGGCAGTACGGCCTATGTCAAGCCGTGTGCCACCTGTTACGCAGCAGGCGCAAGGATGACGCGCACCGGCACGTGGGCGATGCCAGTTCCGGCCGTGTACGTGCCCGCGACGAGATCGAAGCGGATCGTATCGCCAGCCGAGAGAACCGCGGCAGGCTTGCCGATCTTCGCGCCCACGGTGCCCTTCGCATAGGCGCCGGTGCTCACCAGGGTGGCCACCAGATCGCCGGATGCGCCGCCGAGCAGATCGCCCTTCGTCGACAGGCCTGCGTTCGAGCTCGAGAGGCCAGCGGCGCCCGCCGTGCCGGTCGTGAAAGTGAGCGACACGGACCAGAACGGCACCGTGACCTGGAGGCGGAATCCGGTCGGGACCGTGTAGAGCACCGTGGCGTCGGCGGTCGCGCTCGACACCGCGAGCTGAATGTCGACCTCGCGATCCATCCGGATGTATGCGCCGCCTGCGACGGTCGGAACGATCAGGAGGTTGTCCCCGTCGGTCGTGAGCACGGACGTGGTCGCGAAGCGCCACATCGAGCCGTCTGCCACGATCATCCACTCGGCGCCGTCGACGCGAGCAAGCAGCGGGACCGCCTTGAGCGTGGCGATCGTCGCAGTCGTGCGGAGCGCCGTGTCGCACCGATACCAGCGGCCGGTGCCGGACGTCGGAACGGCACACCAGGTCGCGGCAACGGCGGCGCCCTCGGCGTCGAAGATCCACGCCGTGGAGTCGTCGAGCTTCACGACGATCATCCCGTCGGTGCGGGTCGTGCTCGCAATCGCTTGCAGCGCGGTCAGGTCTGCGACGGGCGCCGCTGGCGAGCCGGCGCTCGTCTTGACCGAGCCGTCGCTCGTGTACGCTTGCGCGTGTCCACCGACGACGATGGTGTAATTCGGATCGTAGGCCATGATGACTCGGCCGTCCCAGGATGCTCCCCGCGATGCGCGGACAGGTGCTGCTGTGCAGACGGCTGGGACGGTGGCCTATGGTAGCATGTCCTATGCCGAATCGTCTACGCCGGAACCAGCGCGCGTTGCCGGTGACCCGGCCCGACGATCTCGAAGTCGCAGCCCTTCGGCAAGACGAACGACTGCATGCTAGCCGCGAGGCTCCGCAGGTATTCGCGTTGCAGCTCGTTCATCTTGGCCCGGCCCACGCGGACGACGAGCATCGGGAACTCTAGCCGCTCGACGACGCGGAGCAGGTGAAGTCTTGCGCCCTTGCTGATCTTCGTGCTCATCGCCGAGCTCCTGGCGCGGGCGCTACGTGAGCCGCCATGACGAACTTTAGATGCGTGCCGAGCGGGATCGTCATCACCTTCCCGGAGCGGCGCATCTCGTCAACCATCGCCCTGAACTGGCGAACCGTGAGAGGGTCATGCGCTCGGGTGCCGCGTACGATCCTGAGCCACGGCGCATCTAGTCGCTCGACGGTGAGGATCAGGTGCGCGCGGGCGCCTCGGGTGATCTTCGTGCTCATCGGCTACCAGAGTCCGCCGCTACGACCGAGCGCCTCTTGGCCAGCTCGCGCTTGATGTTTTCGCAGACGTCCGCGAAGTGTTCCTCGACGATTTCGTCGGTCAGTTCATCGAACTCGAAAGCGAGGCCCTGGCACATCCGATCGCGCCCACCAAAGTCGAATATCGTTTCAATCTTCACTTGTAGCTCCGTTCCCTGTATTCGCCGCCGTAGCGACTCGGTTCCGTTTCAAGCTGGAAGGCTTCGTCATCGAGCTGCGAATCGCCACCGTCGGGACGCCCGCCGTACCGAGAAAACATCTTCGACATGTCGCCCTCTGCGAGGTCGTAGCAGCGCGATAGCGGCACGATCGGCGAGGTGACCCACGCAGGAATGTTGACGCTCTTCGGGTCGCTCGGCGCAAGCAAGCGCGGGTCAGGGCCAGCCTTCCCGACGAGCTGCCACCGCTCCTGTGCGTCCTTGTCGGCGCCCTTTTGGCCGAGCCGAGCCACGTACTGGAGCGGCGTGTCGCCCATGTCGATCCGTGACGAGTGCGCCGATGTCGACCCGTACGGCGCCGAGAAAATATAGAGGTGCGCTGTGGGCTGCGTCGTGTAGCGATACTTCAACAGGTCGAGGACTTCCGTGGCAGGGTTCGCGCCCGTCGCCTTGTCGCGCCACAGGTCAACCTCGTCACAGAATCCGCAGATCCCAGTGAACCCGACGGCGCCCGCCTTGCTCGCCGGGTACACGCGGAACTCGACCTTGTGCCCCTGCGAATCGAACAGCATGACGCGCTCAGCGCCGCCCTCTGCCTTGGTCCGGCGGAACTGTCCGCGAACAAGTTTCGACCTGGTGCCGCTGCAATCTCGGAGCTTCAAGGCGAGGAGCACTTCGACGATGGTGTTCATGCGATCCGTCGCCTCCGCCGTGCCGCTCGACATGATCGGGCAGACGCCAACCTGCGACCGTTCGATCTGCCGGCGCTGGTAGACGACGTCGGCGACGAGCATGCGACACACGTTCGTCGACTTGCCTCCTCTTAACCCTACGCGACCAACGTCGATCATCTTGCCGCTTGAGTAGAACTTCCGCGCGTGACCGATCCACCATGGATCCATCGGGTGAAGGCCAGCGTCGACGCACCGCGCGTTGACCATCTGGAGATACCCAAATGCGCCGGGACCGAACTTCGCCGCCTCGAGTCGTAGCCGTTCGAGTTCCGGCGAGTCATCTTCGATGATCTCGGGTACGTCATCATCGTCCACTTCGCCCGTCTCGGGGTCGTGCGGGATGTAGCGCGGCACGGTGGCCACCGCTTGCGGCTTGGCGTCCTCGACCAGCGTCGCCGAATGCTTCACCAGCGCGTCCCACTTCGCCGCCTGCTCAATCTTCGCACACTCCGCTTCCGCCTTCGCAAGCAGCGCCCCCCACGCGGGCTCATCCGCGGCGAACGATCGCACGTCGGCCACCGTCGCACGCACTGCTTTTGCTGCGGCGTCGATGGCCACCCCGGCGGTGAGCGAGTCGACGATGGCTTCGCGCTGGTCGAGGGTGAGGGTCATCGCGTCCAGTCCCACTTACCGGCGATCCGCAATCGAGCTCGCTCCGCGCTTTCTCTCATCCGGTTGACCTCGGCGACTCTTTCGAGACGCACCAGCTCGCGCGACGATTCGCACACCTTGCAGCCGTTGGCGTCGGCTTGGTGCACACCGCCGCCGAACACGTCTAGATGGCACTTCACGTCGTCCCGCCTTCCTTGAGCGCCGTCGCAAGCTTGCAGATGGCCTCGCGCTGCTTCGTGTCTTGCGGCATCTCCCATTCGCAGATGTCTTTTTCAGGATCGTCGCCGCATGCGCCGCAGTAGGGGATGAGCTTCATGATGATCGCGTCCCGATTCACATGACCATCGCGAGCGAGGCGCAACAACTCGATGTCGGTGGCGCTCGTCAGCGTGGCGCGGGCAGCGTCCCAGAGCGCGGAGAGGTCGGCGGGCGTCATCGTGGATCCTCGTCCGAGTCGTCGTATCCAAGGTACTCCACTTCTTCCTCACGAGTCCACGGCGTTGGGTTGCCGTTCAGCGTCGTCGGCGGGATCGGGTATCCGTGCTGCTTTTTGCACTGGCGCACCTCCCATCTATAGAGAGCCCGGAGAACGTCTCGTGCACGATTCGACGCGATGATCTGTTTCTGCGCTAGCGTGCGTCGGATGACGTCGACGATGCTCCCAGGGCTAGCCCCCGCGTCCAAATCGTCGAACCACTCCACGAAGTCGGTGGCGCCGATCCGGCGGCACTCGGCCGCGACGACGCGGAGCCTATGCTCGATCTGTCGCCAGATGATGCGACGGCCGGGCGTCATCGCATCCCCCGCGCCCGCTCGTAGTGACCCATGGCCGTCCACTCCGTATCGGTGACGTCGTTCCTATCGAGCCAGTCGGCCGCAGCTTGCGCCGGCTTGCTCATGCCGCCTCGACGCTCCTCGTACCCGCGGCACCAAGCGAGCATCGTCGCGGCGTTATCGACCGTCGCACCATTGTGGTTCTCGCAGTAGGCCAGCACAGCCGCACGCCTCGCCGTAGCAAACACAGGCGTCCTCCGCGCATCCTCTCGCAGTAGCGCGTCGATGGCCCGGCGCTCGTCCTCGCGGGATGGCGGGACGGTGGACCACGAACCTTCGTGGCAGCGGGCAGCGTCCTGCGCGGCGAGCTGAGCAACGCTGCTGACGGCCCGCGGGGCGCTTATCGGCCGGACGAATCCTGCGGCGTCCACCGATACGGCTTGCCCCGCCTTGACGCTGTGTCCTGGCGCAACGCGGTAGACGTCGATATCTTGCGGGCGCTTCGGGAGCGTGACCGTTGCCCCGACCGCCGCAAGCTGCGCCCGCAACTCGGCGCAGTAGTCGCGCACCGGAGGACGCGGCGCTGCCCGATACGCTTCGTCCAGGCGAGCGGCTACCGCTCGCGCCATGTCGACCGAGCGCCCCGCCACGGTGGCCACCGGCGAGTATTCGCTGGGGGCGCTCACCTCGGCAACAAGACGCTCCGACGTGGCGCACAACTGGCGCCACTTCGCCGCCTCCACGTCGCGAGCTACCCGCTCGTTGTGCTCGCGGATGTCGCTGGCGAGTTCTTGGTCGATGGCCACCGGCGTAGCACCGCTCAGCCGAGCCGGGTCCAGTTCCGATGAGACCAGGAACGAGTCGGCATCATCCCGAACGACGGGGCGCAGCTTGCCGTCGGCACACATCCTCCACTGGCCAGTAAACGCAGGCATAGGCCAGCTCATGACGGATCCTCCGCACCGGGATCAAGTGGGCCGCCGAGGTAGAAGTGCAACACGTCGTCGCCGCTCATGTTGGGCTCACCCGGAAGCGGCGCCGTCTCCTCGTCCTCGATCTCGTCGCTGTCCTCGATGACGCTCATCATACGCCGTTCCTCTTCAGAATATTGTCCAGTGCAGCTTGCGCCCGCGCCTTGAGCGCCACGTCCTCGACCAACGACGACTTGCGCCGCCCTGCTTTGCGCTTCGGACGAAGCTCCGTGGGCGCCTCACCGTGAACGACCGTCGTGGGCACTGCACTTGGATGGTCGATCGCCCACGACGCTAGCCCCTTCAGGAAGAGCGCCCGCAGCGCATCGGACCGCGTCGCCTTGTGCCACGGTTGCGAAATCGCCTTCGCTACCGCGTCGATGCGCTCGATCTCCTCGGCCTCCAACCTCACCGCAACGTGTTCCCTCATTGTCGGCACTTTCGCATAGTCCGATCCAGTTGTCAACGTTTCAGTTTTTCGTTGACACGTTGGCCATCGATATGGTAGAGCGGACTAAGAGGTTGAGATGAACAAGGCGAACAGAATTGCGGCGTATCGGTGCGCACTCATCGAAGGATACATGCTACGCGGCGTCGGGTTCGACGTGCAACGGATCGAAACTGCGGCGGTCGCGATGCTGCGAGCGGAGACCGCTTCGGTGGCTCTCGAGTGCGACGTCGGCTCGTGCACGAACCCCGCGTTCGTCGGCTACGACCTGTGCAAGGAGCACGGAAAGGACCGCTCATGAGTTCAGCCGACGTCATCCGTGTTCCTGTCGCCCACGTGCCAGAGTTCCGCGCCAAGGTCATCCCCGACCTGATCCGCCTCCACGAAAAGACAGTGGGCCCGGTGCCGCACGGCAAGGGCGGTGAACCTTCGGCGGCCCACGTGATCCGGTGGGGATGCACCGAGGCCGTGAGAACGCGATTGCAATCGGCCATCACGAACACGCAAGGGCTCAAGGAAGAGCGGGCGAGGACCGCGGAGCTCGACGCAAAGCTTGCTGCGGCGGTACGCGAACTTCAGATGGCAAACGGGCGCGTTGTCGCCACGGAGACGGCGGCGCTGGTGCTACGCGCGGAGTTGGACGACGCGCATGAAGCTCTGCGCATGGAACGTGCTGCCGTTGACAGTCTGTTCACCAAGAGCATCGCGCTTGCCGCAGCGCCCGCACAGGTGGCCAACGTGGACGGCGCACGCCTCAAGTCCGCCCGCGAGCTTCGCTGCCTTACGCAACAGGAGCTCGCGGAACTGCTCGGCTACTCCGAGCGATCCGCGGTGTCGCTTGCGGAGCGCGGACGGGCGCCGCTTTCGCCGTCGATGATGAAGTGGCTGGAAGGGCAACCCGGTGGCTCGCGGCAAGAATAGGTCTCGCCCGCGAGGACGTGGCCCGAAGCTCATGCGTGACGGGCCGGTTCACGCCGCGGAGCCGATTCGCTGCAACAAGGTTGCCCATGCGACCGAGGGCGACGCTGGCGCCGAGGCTGATAGGGTGGGGATGCATGCTTACTGGTGCGCGCTGTGTTCAGCGTGGCACGTGACGCATAACGGACGGAGAACGAAGGAGCGACGATGAAGAAGAACAAGGCCGCCGCGAAGGACTGGCAGGCCATCGAGCACGAGGCGGAGCGTCAGCGCAAGAATGCTCGGCTCGTGAGCGTGATCGACGTTTCGATCAAAGATGTCGACATGACGGAGGAGCAGATCATGCGCGCGCTCGAGTCGATCGGTAACGTTACGGTGAAGGTCAACGGGATTATTTTTACCAATGGGGATCAAGAGCGATGAGCATCGAGTTCGACGATAAACAAGCTAGATTCGCTGCGGCCGATCTGTGCGAGCGAGCGGCGAAGCTGCTGCGCGAAGAAGATGAAGAGGGAGACACGGACGTCGCGGAAATCATCGGAAACGCTCACGAGATGGTCTCGTATGCGCCCACGTTCGTTCGCGACAACTACGAATGCGGCCTCGCGAATGCCAACGTGAGCAAACCCGATCGTGACGCCGCCGTGGTCGCCATCTCCGAAGGGAGGCACCCGCCTGACTCGCTGCCTGGTCGAGTCGTCGAAGCGATCAAGCCTGCATTCGCGGTCTACAATGCGGCACCGTCGGCTGGAAGCGGCGAGGCTCGCGGGAAACTGGAAGCACTGAACAATGCATTGCGGTGGATTGGAGTGATGCGATGAAGTGGACTCAGTCTCGGTGCGACATGGCGACCGCCGACGGTGCGGAGCGTCTTGCGAAACGACTCCGCGATGGCTTGCCCATCGGCAGCGCAATCGCGCACCTGGAGCACATTCGGAACAACGCACACGGGCGCGCTCCGATGGCTTACGCCTTGCTGCTGGGCTCGTTCAACGTTGGGCAGCTGGATGTTGACGTGGCCGTCGCATCTATCGGCGCCGGTAAGCACCCTCCGGATTCGCTGCCGGGTCGCCTGGCCGAAGAGTGGTATCTGCTGCGCAGCGCAATGGGCGAACGGGCCAGGGGAAGCGATGACGCGATCGTCAACGTATTCGAGTGGATTGGAGCGAAGCCGTGAGCCGCAAACGAATCCCGCGACGCATCCGCAAGCAGGAGTGGAAACGTCTCGGCTTCAAGTCGCCGAGCATCATGCGCAGGTTCAACGAATCCATGAGCCGCCTACGTCGATTGCTCGAAAACGTAATCGCTCCGATTGCTCGGTCGTTCAACGCGATGGCCAACGGCTTCGCGAAGATGACGAACCTCGACTCCGTCGCGGCAAACATTGGCCTGGAGAGGATGATCGACGAGTCCGACGAGGAATTGCGCGCCAGGATCCGAGCGACGCACAGCTGGACCCCATGACCTCCTTCGCCGCCGACCACGACATGCGAGCCGAACTCGACGGCCGCGCTCGCCAACGCATCGTGTGGGCCGGCGTCGACCCTGGCTCGGCGCGGATCGGCATCGCCGCCGCAACGGGTGAGCCTGGGTCGCTCGCGTCGGCAATGACGCCTGTTGTCGTGCCGGTTGGCTACGAGGTCGAGCTGCCCGAGCCCATCACGAGGACGAACCGAAACGGCGTCGAATACACAATCTCAAAGCGCCGAGTCGTTGAAGACGTCGACATCGTCAAGGCCGCCACGTTGACGCTGGCGCATCTGATCCAAGCCGGCACGACGCACCTTGCAATCGAGCGCGTAGAGAACCCGTACACCGGCGACGGCGACAAGGCCAAGACGATGGCCATGGCGAAAGCTGGGCTCCGTACTGACCGGCTCGCGAACAGGATCGGTGACGCCGCAATCCGCGCCGGCATCGTGGTCGTGTACGTCGTGCGAGCCACGTGGGCCGCTAGGCTCCGCAAGCTCATTCACGCCGTGACGCCCGACCAGGCCCCTGGCAAGGGCGACGCTGTCCGAGGCTACGGCGTGGAGCTCGGCGTCGTCCTCGTAGATCACATCGTCGGCTGGCCCATCGGCGAGGAAGACAACCCCGACACGAGGGACGCTGGCGGCATCGTGCTCTGGCA
>Ga0070716_100000049_pt1 | contig 45851 bp, 64 predicted proteins | sample LARL112metaG_FD_71395 | JGI IMG/M metagenome (GOLD analysis project Ga0070716, IMG submission 71395) | Corn, switchgrass and miscanthus rhizosphere microbial communities from Kellogg Biological Station, Michigan, USA - LAR L11-2 metaG | ecosystem: Host-associated > Plants > Roots > Rhizosphere... | reverse complement strand
GCAGTCGGAGCAGTCGGAGCAGCCGGAGCAGCCGGAGCAGTCGGAGCAGCGGGAGCAGTCGGAGCAGCGGGAGCAGCCGGAGCAGCCGGAGCAGCCGGAGCAGTCGGAGCAGCCGGAGCAGTCGGAGCAGCGGGAGCAGCCGGAGCAGTCGGAGCAGCCGGAGCAGCGGGAGCAGCCGGAGCAGTCGGAGCAGCGGGAGCAGCCGGAGTAGTCGGAGCAGCGGGAGCAGCCGGAGCAGCGGGAGCAGCGGGAGCAGCCGGAGCAGCGGGAGCAGTCTACACAGTTCTTAGAGTCAGTGACGCTCGCCAGCGCTTCTCGCGCCTTTTCTTCTGAGCCCCAGTATTCAGTGCTGCATTTGTTGCCATTCGCGTCCTCAATCCACATGGTTCAAGCCTCCATCGTGCGCCTGCAATAGTCATCCCAGGTTGGCACTCGTTTCCACTTCTCGCCCTGTCTCTCGCAGGCTTCCAGGTGCTGATACGCTGGCGAGGTGTTCCCGCCGTGAATCGAGGCGATCATGCGCGGGTCGCCGATATAGTTGCGCTGCTTCACTTGCTGCGGGTCGATGCGCTCATTCTCCCAAACCCGGCGGCAGACGCCCAGCGAATCGACGCCCTTCAGCCAGGCGTGATCCTCTCCGTGTTTCAAATCTTCGAAGCGCCGTTTCTCCCACACGCGCCTCCAATAACAGAGCGACGTTCCCAGGCAGTAGCTCGGCTTGCCGTGCGTGTAAAGCCACGCCTCCCCGATTGGCGTCCGCCAGAACAGCATTTCGCGGTAGCCCACGCACTCTTTCCCGCTCGCCTGAAGCAAGGCCACTTGCTCGGCTAAGCGCTCGGGGTGCGAATAGTCGTCGTCGTCCCAATGCACGATAATTTCCGGTGGTTGTTTGCCGCCGAAACAAGCCGCGGTGAAGTTGCGCAAGTATCCGACGCCATGATAGCCCATCCCCGTTGCGTGAATCACTCCTACTTGGGGATTTTTTGACTCAGGCAACGAAGGCTTATCACTCGTGTCAAATACCAGCATCCGTTTCCGCTGATAGCTCTGCGCGCGAAAGCAGCCGATCGCCCGCTGGAGCATCTGCGGCCGGTCCTTGGTCAAACACACGCACACGACCAGAGGCCGCTTGGTGGCCCCGACTGCCAGGTCATCGCCTTGTCGTTTGGTGGGAGCCTTAGATGTTGGCTCGCTGGCAGTCTGGGGCATACCAAAAGAGAGTAACACACAGGTGAGCAATTGTGCAACCTCACCTCGGTGATAAAAACGCCCGTTCGCCAGTCACTGGCGGCTCCGAGCTCGGCCGTTCTCGCGGCGGCACGGGGCGCGTCCGGTTAGCTGTGGCTGTCCTGCAATGCGGCGGTCAGTACGCTCATTGCCGCGTTGGTGTCGGTCTTGACGACATCCACGATCAAGATGTTTCCGGCTGCGCAGCCCGTCATGGTGAGGGAATTAATCGATCCGAATACGGACATTGCGCGAGGGCAGTTAGTGTTGCGTCACGTCGATCGAGACCATCGGCGCATTCACTCCAGTCGTTCCTCCCGTATCGGCGGTACGGAATATCCAAACCTGCATCGGCTTGTGCGCCGCGCAACTGGCCGGCACGTTGACCCCGGTCACGCGGTAATTGGAAATGACTCCTCCTGTAGCGGGTGGCGTGAATGTCAACGTGGAAGGCGTGCCGTAAGTAAAATTGCTGTCGTTGGCCGCGCAGCCGAGATACACCGAAAAGTTCCATGAGCCGGCCGCTGGAGCGCCTTCCACCCCACGCATGATCGTCACCCACCCGATATCCACCGTGCCTGCGGCTTCGTACTTGGTGGTTACCATCACCAGGTTTGTAGTCGCGGTAGCGAGTAGGAGCGCTCCAATGGTCTGGGTTGCCGAGAGCGGCCCGGCAGCGGTCGCCACGCCCAGTATGGCCGAGCCATTACTGAACGCCAGCGCCGTCCAGCCCCCGGCTGCGCTGCCATCCACCAAAATAAAACTCTGGAAAGCGCTGGAGCTTCCACCACCCGATGGCGCCTGCATGGTTGGATCGGCGTTTGCGCCATTAGAGGTCCACACCCAGCCAGCCGTGCCGGGCGAGCCTACCGCTACCGGGTTGACGCCTTGGCCGATCAGCGTGCCGTGAAGGGCGAGGGTTTGCGCGCCAGTGCCGCCCTGATCTGCTCCCACCGGCAAGCTCGGCGGGTTGATGTTGAGTACCTGCCATCCCCCACCTTGTTGCGTATTCCAGACTGCGTAGACGATCTGGCCCGCGACGATATCTCCCGGATCAATCCGCTGATACCCCGAGGACGGGTCCTGCTTGAATAGCCCCGAGAAGCCAGCGCCGTTGACACTAAGACCGGGTAAGAAGGAGGATGTGTTGGCCGCCTTGAAGCAAACTACGCTGTAGGCTCCAATCGTCGGGGCGGGCGATTGGGTTACCACATACGCGCTTCCCGACACACCGGTGTCATCGGCGCAGACCAGCGCATTCGACTGGATCTGCGCGGCGGTTACGCCACCGCCTCCGGTCGGCGGATCGGCTTCCCAGCGCTTCAGCGTGTTGTTCCACGTAATCACGTAGCCTTGTAGCGCGCCGCCCTGCGCCAGCTGCCCAAGCTGCACGACCGCATTCGGGGTCGAAGTGCACAGTGTGGAGCGCACGTCTTTGATTTTGAGCGCGGAATTGGAGACCGGTACGTTCCAGCATTCCCGCGTGAGCACGCCATTGGTTGCCCGGTAGATGATCTGGTACGGCTGCCCGGTTTGATTGGGCTCCAGCCACAGATTGATGTTGCCACCAGCGTCGCTCACCGGGTGCGGCGTGAGTTGAAACGCTGGGTAGTAATTGCCCGCCGGATTGGTGAACGCCGTCTGGGTGATGGTGATATCGGTTCCCGCGGCGACTTGCGGTGGGTTGCCACTCGGCCGATACAAAACGTCAACGATATTGACCGGCGCGCCTTGCGCCAGAGTCGCGAGCAGCAGCGCGAAAAGAAGTTTCATTTGCCGCAAGTATATCAGATGGGCGAGATTTCGCCGCCGTAATTTGCGGTGACGATGCTTGTTTGGGCGAGCGGACTCAGCGCCAGATCGTACACCGCCCAGCAAAGCCAATCCAAACGGTTGGGCGATTTCGGGCTCGCGCCGGAGACCCAGGTTGTGCATTCCTTTTCGAGCTCCGGCATTTTCCCCACGAAGTGAATGCGCCCGCGCTCGTGCATGGCCGCCACCGGTTCGGCTCGCAGCAACTTCCCGCGTGTCGCGTGTACCGCTCGGAACGGGATCTCCAGCGAGATACCGGGATTGGATTCCCGCATGGCGCCGGCTATCGAGCGCAGATTGGCCTCCACCAAGTCGCCGCCGTTATTGACTTCGGCCACAAAGCGATCTCCATTCCACTTGAGCCAAAGCCGACAGGCGCGCTTGCCCCATTGCCCCACTGTCTCGCGACACGTATCGTCCTGCAGCACGTATACATGCCCATTCGCCCCCAGGCCCGCCGCGCCGATGCCGGTCTCATCGCTGGTTTCCGAGGCGGTCACCGCAGGATCGATCGCCACCACTACCCGGACAAGCGGAAACGGCACTTGCGAAAGCTCCACCCGCGTGGAGTCGATCATGGCCTGAGTCCATAACGCGCCCGGCGTGTCGGTGAGCAGCTCGCCTTCGATCTCCTGCCGGCCGATGCGCGTGCCGCGGTACGGCTCGATAACCCGCTCGAGGAAAACCGGCGAGAGATTGCCCCGGTTCTCGTCGGAGGTTCCCCGCGTGATGACGCAATCTTTATCTTTTTGCAGCGCCTTGATAACATCAATCGGTTTCGGGGTAGTCGTGATGACGCCCTGAATCGGTTTCTCGGTCGGCACGCGGAAGCCGAACATGATCTGCGTCCAGGCTTCCTGCACGAAGTTCCAAGCGGCCAGCTCATCAGCCCAGAATTTGGAAAACTGTGGTCCGCGTAGCCGTTCGGGTTCGTCGGCCGATCGCGTAATGCCGATGGCTCCGTTTCGGAATGTGATGAGGTGCTTCGAAGGTTCCCAGTAGGGCCGCTCCCCCGGCGGATAACACGAGAGCAGCCCCGATGGTCCTTCAATCATCGTGTCCCGGACATCGGCTGTGGTCGGGCCAATCATCAGGATGCGCTGCGCCGGATCCATCGCCCAAAACCGCACCGTCTCGGCGCCACAGCGCGTCTTGCCAAAACCCCGGCCGGCTTGCAGTAGCCAAAGCAGCCAATCCGAGCGCGCGATTTCCGCCTCGGGCGTGCCTGGCACAAGCTGGGAGGGTCTACCCCAGTACCACCAGTCCCAATTTATCTGTTGGGCTTGCTCATCCTTCAGGCTTTGAATCGCTTGCTGGCGGATTGAGGCGGGCTGCAAGCTCAGCCATTCGGCGCGTGAGTATCTGCTTTGGGTCGGTCTCTCCATGTATCACGTCGAGTTGGATCGCGCTTTCGTTCGGGCCGGTGTGCTCGTAGCGTACCACTTCCTGCCATCGGGCTCGGCACTTCAGCCAGAAACAAATCGCCCACGATTCGCCCGCATTGGCCGCATAGAACAACTTGGCGGCGATTTGCGCGTTGGCTTGGGTGTAGCTGATTTCCAGTTCACGCCCGAAGTGTTTCCGCAACGTCGGCTCACTGATACCGTTCTCCCCGATACACTTGGCGATGTCCTGCTGCGAGACTCCACAAGCTGCCATAATGCGTACTGTTTCGCGGTCGGTCGTGCTTGGCTCGTATTTGGCGCTCATCACGTTTTATAGGGGAAAAGTACTTGTCTCCCGCCTGTGAGCGAGTAGCATTTTCTGGTGAAATGATTGAAGTTACAAAAGTGCTGCATTCGGCCTCAATTGTACACTAATCCCACGTATTTGGGTTTGACCGCCTCTACAGATGTGTGTTTGACCGCCTCTCATTCTGCGCGGCTCGGGCCGGGATGGAAAACACGGGCAATGTGCTGAGCGAGCGGAAATGGGATCATGGCGATTCTCGCGCTGGCCTCCTTGCGGGCGTTCGATTTAGATGAGAAGCGCCGCGTCTTGCCGCCCTGCTTAGTGCCTTCAATGCCCCAATCCCGCGTGGTAAATCGTACCCCGTTGGCGACATCGGTACGCCGCCCGCTCTCGCTGGCAACCTTCGTGCCTGCGACGGCTACGGATTGAAACGAGCGCCCCGGCTGGCCGGTCTTCAGCGCATCCGCCAATCGTGCTACGGGGCGATCCTCCCACCGCCGCTCCTTGCAATTCCCTTCCGGGAGTTTCCGGCCGTCTGGATTCTGCCCGTGTCCGCTCTCGGTGTTATGAGCCTGATTAAACCAACTACCGCCATTGTTCTTGCTGCGCTTGCTAGGTCGGAGCACGTTTCCGAATTCCAACCGTCCGGCCACAATCGAGCCGCCCACCGAGTTAATATCCCCCCACAGGTAGAAACTGCCGAAGTGGGCTCGCGCCGGTCCAACCCACGGCTGGGCCCCTTTCACGTTCTCGACCACCATCGGAATGTATCGCCCCGCCGCCTCGCTGGCTTCCCGCTGGATGCGAAAGCAAGCCTCAAACAGCGCGTTTAATTCCCCGATGTGATAAATTCGCTCTCGATAATGCGCCGCCAGTGCTTTCGCCCGTTTCCAGGGCATCGCCATGTAGCTGTACTTTTGGCAGGGCGGCGAAGCAACGATACACGCCGCGTTACGAAACTGCGAGCCGTGAAGGGTGAGCACGTCCTGTAACACAAGCTGCCCCGGATACGGACGCGGCTCGATATCGAACCCCACCACGCGGTAACCCTCTGATAAGAAACCCTCAGCCCACCCGCCTAATCCGCAGAAGAGATCAATGCACAGGGGTTTCGCAGTGGGCCAACAAGCGGACCTCGCGCCCCAACTTTGCAGACTGCCTCCCTTCAAACACTTAGCCTACCTTGACTGCCTCGTTGCTGGCGAATTTCGCTGTAGCTCCGGCGATACCGCTTTTGTCTTGGCCGCGTCGCGTGCTCCGCTTCGGGTAGGGCATTGCACAGCGGCTCGTCGGACGGGTCCGGCGGGGCTTGTTTGGAGCGCCAGTCCTTTGGAATCATGGTTTGCGGCATATTTCCCCAACCGGCTAGGATGAGCGCTTCGATTTCGGCGTAAGCCGGGTTGTGCCGCCAGCAGGCGCAAAACGAGCCGTCCGCGTGTTTCATGGCTTACCTTGTTTGCGCGCCAACTCGATCAATCGGCGCATGTTCTCGACGATCCGCTCGGATCTGTCGGTACCCAACGTCACTACCGAATACTCAGTATCGTCGTCTTCGAGCGCTGCCCTCAGCCTACCGTCCAGAACGTCAATATCTTTTTCTATTTCAATCAGTTCAGCTTCGCTCATGACTTGGTTCCGTTTTTTGGCGTTTTAAGGCCCTGTGGCGCGCCGTTTAGTCCGGTGATGGTTTCCCTTGCCGGATGCGTGGCGCGTTCGATAGCGGCGAAAAGAGCCGCGCTGGCGGCCCCGTATTCGGCCAGGCTGACTTCCGGCTCGCGGTGCCCGCAGAACGGGTCGTGAATGTTCGCCCGCTTTTCCTCCTTGCAGATAAAACACGCCCTCAAGCCAGCCTCCTGGTTTCAGCCTTCGCTGTCCGCCAGCCCAGATCGCACTCCCGGCACGGTTGCCCGCTCCCCGGAGGGTAGTACCCGGTCCCTCCGCAATCGCAGGGGTTTTGTTGGGATCCGGTCTCGATCTTTGGTTCCTGACTTGGTTCACTAATAAGGTATTGAAGTGCCGCCCGTGGCACTTCAACGGGCCGCCGTTGGCACTTCTTGAATTCTTGAAGTGCCGCCCGTGGCACTTCTTGATTCCATCGAAGTGTCCGGGTTGCGGAGGTTCGTTTGCCGCGCGTCGTGCTCAGGTGTCGGCCCTCCAGCTCATGGTAACAGCGGTTAATTTGCCGGATCGAGACCCCGAGTGCGTCCGAGACGGTAACTTGACTCGGCCAAGCCATGCCACGGAAGGCCGCCAAGTCATCCAAATAGAGATACAGTAACCTTGCGCAGGGGCTAATCTGCGTGTCGCGCATGACGATCACGCGCGCTTCAAAACGTGCTTTTTCTTGTGAATTCAAACCGCTCTCCCATCTAGAGTCGCGTGGGGCCGGCGAGATGGGCGCCGACCCGCGCCGCGAATTCCGAACACTAATTGAATCGGGTAGCGAGCCGCGATTCAAACTGCAAGTGTACCGGGTAGCATCCTCAGCTACACCAACTATTGTAAAAAAGGAATTGCGCAATTGTCAAGCAATTTTTTGAAGAGTGTTTGACCGCGTTTCAGTCTGCGCTTATCGGGACGTCGCGCCCCTTCCGGCTTAGTCTGCCGCGCGAATCTCGATCACTGCTCCGGGAATGTGCAGCGCTTTCGCGTGCTCACCCGGAAACACTTTGCGAGCCAGGCAGGATATCACGCGCGCATCATCTTCCCATGCGCCGGCGTCGGTAAGCGCGTCTTCGGTCGAGCGGACGAGTTTGGAGAGGTCCGGTTTTTTGTCTGGCCAGGTCCGGCGGCTTTTCGGTGCGCTCTTTGGTTTGGCGAGCGTGAAGGTGATCTCCATCTGTAGCGCGCCGGGGATGGCGCCGTTGCAGTGCCGGTCAACGGCCAGCGCGCCTACTTCAAGTGCTTCGAGGGCCGCCGCCTTGACGGCCTCTCGCCACGGCTTCACGGCCTTGCTCGATTCGACCATGATCCCCTTGCCGCCCTTCAGCCCGAGAAACCGCTTGGAGCCTTGCGGTGCCGGCGATCCGTACACCGTGATTATCAATCCGCCTCCGCTGCCGTGGCTTTGGCGCGCTCTTCACTTAACTCCAATCCGTCGAGCTCGGCCTGCTTGGCCTCCGGCTCATAGGTCACCGTCATGCTCGATTCGAGCACCGTCTGCATATACGCCTCCAACTTCCGCGCACCTTGCTCGTCGGTGAAATCCACCGAACAATGGAGCTCAGTTCGATACGACGGCGCTTTGTTGGCCGACTTGCCCTGTTTGATCTGCGTGCGCACGAACTCGAAATCCCGTACCGCTCCGGCCGGCGAAAGGTCGAAAGCAAACTTACTGCGCGTCGAATCCGACGGCGTGAACTCGATCAGCGAGCCGGCGAGCTTGCCCTCCGGCTGCCCTGATTTGAACTGCTCCGGGAAGTCGGCCCAGCCCATGCGTTTCAAAACAGGCTTGGAGGGCGCGCACGACAACTTGACACAACCCGATTCGGGCTTACGCGAAAAGGAGAGGATAGATACTTTAGAGAAGGTTAGTTTCAGGCTCATTGCGCAATTGTACATCATTTCCGCTAGGCGTGTTTTTATTGGGAATTATATACATGACTCCCTTCGCCGTCACTCTCCTAGGAAAAGACTGGCGTGGTCTGTGTCATGCGCCGCCTCGTCCATTAAAATGCGTGCCTGCATTGTGCTTACGAGGGCCGTCCCGTATTGCTCCTTCTTCGCATAGCTGCAAATCTTGCCGTAGTTCATCGTTACCATGTCAACGACATCGAGCCTGGACAAGTGAACCGGCGCAAGTGAGCCGTTCAAATGCTCCTCGGACATCGGTAGCCACTCTTTACAGGTCGGACATTCAAACAGGAACGATTTGCGCTGCCCGTCTGACACCTGCCGAAAACGACCCAGGTCAGTTGTTACGATCTTACTCATTTGAAAGCCTCCAGGTAGTCAAGTATATAATTCCCTTTTTATTTTGACCGCCTCTCATTTCTGCCCGTACCGGCAGTGTGCCGCTCACGCTTTGCAGTATTGCGACGCGCCGCATTCTCCCGCGCCCAGATCCGATCACACTCGCGGCATACCTTATGCCCGTTGCGGTAACGAGTATTCTGCTCATTGTGAGCGTGGCCTTTCGAGCAGTGGGTTCGCGCATCACCTTGCGGACCGAGGCGCGCTAGGTCTGTAAATATCCGCTCAACAGACCATCCAGCTTTCAGCCTGCGATGATTCCGTGGGTTTTAGCGGACCTCAAGATGAACACCTCTTTCCGCTAAATACGCCCCACTAACGCCGCGCTTCCCCGATCCACCGCACTGCATACACGTCACAATGAAAGGCTCTTTCCCTTCGCAAGTCTCACAGGGTTTTTGCAACTCGGCTTCGATCAGACTCTTCCGCGGTTCCCTTCGTTTCTGCATATCGGCTTCCGTCGCGAGCGTCCAACCCGCATCAACCAGCCACGGCCACAGGCGTACATACTCAGCCCCAGGAATCGTCAGTACCACCGCGCAAAACTCATCCGGCACCAAATCGGGATTGGTGATCGTTACCGGCTGTTTGCCACCGTTTCCTTTGAGCAAAAGCGACCCGGTGTTGCCGTCCAGCCGCTTGGCCTGGAAGGTCTGCATCACCGCGACGCACACTTGTTTCAGGCGCTCGGCCCGCGCCTGCCATACGTCTTTGTTGCGCTTCTGCCGCTCCTCTTCGACGCGCGCATACTGCGCCATCATTTCGCAATGCCGCAGATACGCCCGCACGTTATCCACTTTGCGGACGTGCTGTTCGGCATAGATGCGGAGTTGCGTTTCGATTTCCGACCGCGCTTCGGGTGTGGTTTCCGGGTCGTCCCAGGCGTCCATCAACGCCACCAATTCAGCGCTGAGGTCGTACAGCGAAAGCGTGGTGCTCATCTGCGGCCCTCCGGCGCCTCCGTTATGGAATTGGCCGCGTCGGTCTGCGCGGCTTCGGGCTCGGCTTTGCGCGAGGGCTGTACACGAGCGGAGCGCCCGCCCGAACGCGCCGGCGCGCCGCCATTCAAATCCAAAGACGGCGGTCGTCCGACTCTTGGTCTACCGCGTTTAGGTGGGGCCAGATCGGGGAAGCGGACGCGCATAATTAGATCGATCTTGTCGCGCTGTAGTTGGGCGGCTTCGGATTTGGCTGAGCGGAAGAATTGCTCGATGTGCTCTTCAGGGGATATACGTCTCGACATTTTGCGACTCCCTCCTTGGGAATCAGTAACCGGATAGCCTGGCTGATTGAGTGCTCGGCGAGGGGCAAGGTGACGCGCGCCAGTTCGAGCGTCATCAGGTGCTTCGAGCGCTCTTGATCGCTGACCATCTGCGGCAGACCAGCCCACTCGAATACATCCAGCAGTTGGCGTTTGATCTGCTCCAGATCGGCGATGGCAATAGCTATCGGGGCTTGCAACTCTCCACAGCTTGGCATTATGGGTCTCCTAAAATGGTACGTCGTCGTCGGTGATGTTCAGGTTGTTCCAATCCGGCGGCTGCTCTTCGGGCGGCTTCTCCTGTCGCGTGCGCGGCTGCGAAACCAGCTCCGGCTCTTTCAGTTCCGTTACCTTGCGATCCTTCACGCGGACATAGCCATTGACCTGCAAGGCTTCAGTGCCCTTCGGTAGTTTCATGACCGCCTCGACATTAGCCCACACCATGTCGCCACGGCTGCCGCGAGTGTTCACGATGTTGATAAGGCACGGCGCGCCTACGATTGTCTCCAGGTCGAAGCTAAACAGCTCGACCGGCGTGAATGCCCGCCCGCGCCAGCTTTGCAGATGCTTCCGCAACTTGGCTTTCTCATCAAGCGAAGCTGTGTAATCCTGCGTGATAAGGTAACGCGACCCCGCTTTGAGCGTGCGAAACTTCGCCGCCGTATCGTTGTCCACCTCTTCGTCGATCTGCCACACCAAGCGCACCATGTGGCGAGACCCGCCAAACTTCTTGTTTTCGACCATCCCTAAGTCGATCTCATCCACGCAGACCGCCGGGAAGGTTCCTTCCGGGGCGGGCGGATACTTTGGTTCCGGCGCTTTCACGATCATGCTGCATTCTCCCTTTGCTTTCTCATTTCCTTGATGTACTCCCCCACCGAGCGCAAGACTTCCGCCCGGCAAAACGCGAACAAAGCCGCCGAGACTTCCGGCGCGTCCTCAATGGCGCACTCGGCTTTCTCCGAACAGAAGAAATCGCGCGACTCGTACTGTCCGGGGATGTTCAATTTGTAGTTAAAGCTGCGGGCGATCTCCACGCGCGCCACCGGCTTGTGATCCGCCTTCAGGATCAGCGCGCGGTCGCTCATCGATCGCGCCTCGCGTGAAATTCCTGGCTGTCGTCGTAATCGCCCAGGTAATCAAACGCCTCGGCGATCTCATCCGGTTCAGTCGAGCGCTCCGGAATCGGCGGCGCTGTCGGCTCAAACGCCGCCCGCAACTCGGTGATAGCCGCTTCGACGCGCGGGTCGGTCTGCTCGATGGCCGACACTTCCGGGTGGAAGCGCAGCAGCTCTTTGTAGCGCCCGTGATAGCGTTGAAACTCCACGGTATTGGTCGAGCACTGCATCAGGGCCAGCAGGGTCACGCAGCGCTCCACATGTGGATCGGTCAGTAGGATGCTCATCACTTTCCTCCGAGTGTGGCGCGAAACTCGCGGGAGATATTCATGTCCTAGGCCAGCAGGCGCTCCACGGTCACGCGGGGCCTGCGTGCATTGAGCACCGCCCACAACCGAGGCTCACATTCTGGCGTATCCAGACGGTTGACTTCGATGATTTGCGGCGCCAGTACAAAATTCGTGTAGTAGCCCTTGGTCCGAATCTCCAGGATCACATTGCCGGATTCGGTGGCAGAAATCTCCAGCGATTCGGCGTCGATGTTGGCGCTAAATTCGCGGCTTTTTAGGCTGTTGGATGTCATGATTGAGTATTGCACAATTGCGCAACATTGTAAACAACAAAACCGCTCCCAAGCCACATTGTTTTTACTTAGTACCCCTTGGGTTCGACCACGTCTCATTCTGCCTGTTGCGGCAGTGTGCGGCCCACGAGCGGACTTCGCGCCCGAACAGCAAGGCGCGCTGGACCTCAACCGATAAGCTTTTTGAGACCGGCCCGAACTTGGGCTAGTGAATGGTTGACGTGCGCGTCGGGCACGTAGCCTGGATCGACCAGGATTTGGGTGCCGACGTGGCGGTATCCCAGGCCGTCCGGAGGGGCGTGGGGCACGATGTCCCAGTGGTTTTCGATTCGCCACCAGACCGAAATGTTCCTATCGAAGTAGCCCGCCCAATTGAACCACCCGCAGCGCGGCGCCTCAAACGTGTAGCCTTCCGCTACCTTGCCCAAGTGCCGGAACAGGTCAGAGGCGGCGAACGGAGCCAAAGCCCCGCCGGCGGAATGGCCGATGAAAAAAACCCGCTTGAACTGCGCCGGGTCCACCGCAGCGGCTATCGAGACAAGGCTCGGTCGCAGTCCGGTGTACCAGACTTGGAATCCGCGATGCACGAAGCCGTCGCCGTAGAGGTTGGGCACGATGGCGGCGTCGAAATCGCTCAACCATTCCTGCTCGTGTTCGGTGCCCCGGAACGCGAGACAGGCCATATCGCCATTCACTGCGAAATAGCCCATGTCGCCCGGCTGAATCGTTTGGATGAGCCGCCAGCCCTCTGGCAGCACTGGCGTCGCCTGATAGGCGGCTTCAGCCAACGGGAGAATCGTCGAGAGGCAGAGTTGGGGGTCGAAGCTCACGGGCGAATCCTCAAGTAGTGGCGCGGATCGAGACTGGAGCGCAAAACCGAAGGGCCGTACAGCTCGGTTTCGATGCGCACCAGATTTTTCCAGATGCGGGCCAGCCGGGTGAGCGCGCGAAGTTTGCGGCAGTAGTTGGCGTTCCACCGCGCATGCGCTGGGCTGCGCATCAGCGCTCCGTCCACCCCGGCGTATTGATCTGCTGCGCGGTCGCCGGGACGCCGATCAGCGAGACGCCCGCGGCATCTAACCGGATCAGCCCCGAGGTATGCGAGGCCAGCACGAACAGCGGCGAAACCGTAATCGAACTGATGACCGCATTGCGCACGCTGGCCGAAAAGGCAATCACCAGTTGCGCGTTATTGGGAACAACGACAAACGAGCGCTGAATCTGGCTGAGATAGCCTGCTCCCGTTTGGACGAGAGCCGCGGTGAACAGATCGAAATTGAGCAGGACTGGCTGATCGTTGATCGACACCGAAAACACGCGCTGAAACGGTCCGGCCACAGATGGCTCGACGAATGTCAACGTAACCAAGTACGGCTGACCTTCGGTGGTGGGAATCGTGTAGGAGCAGGAGACGCAATACCGCAGCGTGGGATCGGTCACTGCGGTTGGCGGATTGGGAATGGTGTAGGCGATCGTGCCGCCCGGCGCCGGCCAAACTCCTGCCGAGAACGCGGTGTCACCAGGCCCTCCGCAGTCGATGGTTTGCGTGGCCGCCAAACAAGAGAGGGCCAGCGCGTACAGCGCCAGCCCCCGGGTGATGCGCCTGCTGAGCATCGCCTATTATACCCTACGGGCCCACAGGGGCGGCCGAAACCGACAGCGAGAGCGAGGATGAGGCTTTCGCGCCCGCCGAATCGGTGACGGTAACCACGACGTTTGAAGAGCCAGCCGAAATCGGCGTTCCGGTCAACACGCCGCTCGCGCTGAGCGCGAGCCCATCGGGCAGGCCCGTTGCCGAGAACACGTTGCCACCCGCTCCGCCTGTAGCCGTAAAGCTGACTGGCGCGTAAACTTGCCCGGCTGTGCCTTGCGGTAGCGACGTCGGCGCAGTGATGCCGAGCACGCCCAGCGGAGCCGAGCCGGGATCGGCGGCTTTGATCTTGGTGTCGAGATCGGCTAGAGTAACGGCCACAGTTCCCAAGCCCGTGGCGATGTCAGTCAGTGCGGCTGCATCGGCGGGATCGGCGGCCGGTTTGGCGGCGATATCGTTCAGCGCTTTGGTGGCGTCTGCGGCGAAGGCGGCGAAACTGGCCTGGAAAGCTTTGAAAGCCGCCGAAGCGGCGTCGGATTGTTTGCTCAAGTTTAGTACTCCTTTTTCAATTAGGTCTAGCTTTGCTTCCATGCGGTCCAACTGCTGGTAGGTGCTGCGGTCCATAAGTCAGCCCGGCTCCGGTTTGGCCACCAGTTGCGCGGGCTGGTTCTTCATCGCGTTGCCGTGGATCAGCACGGCAAGATCGGTGAAGATGGCTTTGTTCACGGCGCGCAAGTCCTCGACTACGGCCTGACCCGCCGGCGTTGTCAGAAAATTAAACAGCGCCGTGACGCTGGCCAGCGGATCGGGCCCCGAGATGGAGATGAGCGCGCTCATCACTTCACGGGCAAGTTTCCCGAGGCTTCCACCTGGGCCGCCAGGTAGCTCAGCGCGTAATCCTGCGAGAGCGGATACCGGCTCAGCTTATCCAAGAACAGGCCCACGTCGATCACCGCGCCATTGTGGAAGCGCATGTGAAGCTGAAAATACTTCGTGCCATCCGGCCCGGTTTCTGATCTCGGCGCCAGGCCATAGAACGGCGGCACGAACAGCCCCGTTATCTGAAGCGCCAACTCTGGATCGGCGCTCTCATCGTCAGCCGGCAGCACTCCCCCGCCCATCGGCCGCGGCGTGTCGAGGTTCGGCGGAAGGCTCAGCAGCTTGGCGTTGATTGCGGCTACCAGTGCGCGGCCCGCCGGATAGCTCGCCAGTTGCATCGAGTTCCAGGGCTGCTCCCACTTGGCAAACGGTGGCGGAGCGGGCGGATTCCTTGGATAGCCGTACAGATTCAGAAACTGCGCATCGGTCAGATTGTTCCAGTCGATCATGTGGCTCTCCTGTTAGGCGGCGTGCTTGAATTTGCGCGGCTTGGTCTGCGGCTTGTAGCCGCATTTTTTCGCAGCCAGTCCGGCGAGCAGTTGCGTAATCGACGTGTCTTCATCATCTGCCGCCCGCTTCACCAGCTTGAACAACTCCCAGTCCAAAAATACCGCGACCTTGTGTTGCTCTTTCGGTTTGTCCTTCATGCCAAAATACTCTAACACACCTTAGAACAATTACGCAACGCCTCGGTGATAAACCGCCGTTCGCCAGGTCGCGCCGCTTCGGACATGACATTGCCCTGGAGCTTACGCGACGGCCCGAGCGGGCGCAGGCTGAGACGTGGTCAAGCGAAAAGGCCGTTCATTTGTGTGCCGCCTTCCATTTTATAGTGGTAGGCAATGACTTTGCGCTTTTGGTCAAAGCTGAGCATATCCCACACGAAGTTGGGCATCTGAATGTAGGACCAGCGCGGCGCTCCAGTATGGGTATAGTAGCCGACCGCATCAATTACGCGGATGGTGAGTGCGATTGGGTCGCCCAGAAGTTTGGCGGTGATGAGCTTTGAGGGCGCGGGAAATGGCGAGCCCAAATCGTAATCCACATGCGGAATCAAGCCCGCTTGATGCGCGATGTCAGTCGTGAAAGCTGTTGGATTCAAATTCTCGTCGGTTCTCATTCGGTTCCGCTCATGTCCAGTCTAGCATCGCGCACGACAGGCGAGGAAAGGTCGGTGAGCAGGGAGCGCAATCGAGACTCGGCTTCGTCCAGTTTGAGCTTGGCCGCTTTGATCTGGGCCAGCGAGTCAATCAGGGCTTGGCGTGTATCGGGATTCATTGGTTGGATGGCCCTCCGAAGACGCGGTTCTGATAGCCCGAGCCTCCCGGTATAAAATCGCACTGCAAAATGTCGTCGATATTGAATTGCGCGCCGCTACCGACCCCTGGTTGCGGGCCCGCGTTGAGCGCAGTGGCGTTAGTCGCGCCCGACAGATTGAATGCGTAGCCGTCGCCTCGCGAGACGAGCAGGGCAATAATCGCCCCGCCAGAGACGCCCTGAATTTTGTAGGCGGCGCTCTGGTTTGCGCCTTGGACGATGAGCCCGGTATCGTGCAGCACGTAGCCGGAGCCACCGTTGTTCACACCGATCGAGGTGATCCCGCCATGGGTGGCGTCGGAGTCGGGCCCCACCGCGTCAATGTTGATTGCGAACCCGGAGCCTATTCCGCCTCCGGTCGGTGTGCTCGTGGTCGGCACATTGGTCGCCACTGTATAGCCGCAGCCGGGCTGCTGCACGGGCCCGGTGAGGCTGATCTGATGAGGCAATAGGTAGGTGAGCGGCACACCCGAGCCGTCGACCGTGAGAATCACAATGCGGGCCGTGTCGTTGGCGCCCTGCAAGACTTTGATGGTCTCGCCGGCGAAATAGCCCGAGCCGAGCGCGGCAACCGAAGAGGAAGTGATAGCGCCCATTTATCGGACCGTCACCACTTTTACCTGTCCGTTGGTCCCCGGATTGGTCGAGCCGACCTGGAGCACATTGAAGGTGAGCACGTCGCCTTTTTTCACCGCCTTGTTATTCGAAACGAACAGGTAGCCCTGCTCTTCGGTGGTCTGTCCGGCTGGCAGCACAATCTTGAGAGCTGAAGCAGAGGGCAGGATGGAAACGCCGTTGACCAGCGCATCGACCACGATATCGGCGCCAGTTGGTGGATCGTTCGGAAACGAAATCGACCAGTAGCTGAGCACGCCATCGTAGAGGAAAATATAAAACTCGCCCGAGTCGCCGGTCGCAAGGCCCGGATTGGTCACGCCGGAGATACTCTGCGCCAGCTTCACCCCGCCTGTTTCGGTGGCGTTGTTATTGGTCGCTGCGAGCGCGCCTTGGCTCAACGTTAGCATTCCCGATTGTGTGTCGAGCGTCCCGCCGTTTGAACGGCATGTCACGGTGTGGCGGAAGACGCGCAGCCCTTCCTCCTGCGAGTTGACTTCCTGCACGGTGAAATCCTGCGTAGGGACGCTGGGGATCGTTTTCTGCACAGTGATCGTCATCCCTGGAGTCAGCCAATTGGGATCCAGTTCTTCGTTCGTCGTGAAGACCAACACCAGCGGGACGTTCGGGCAGTAGGCCGCGAGCAAGCCGCTCGCCATAGATTCGGCGGTGGTCAGATCGAAAACATTCTGCGGCTGCACGATGGCTTCGACAAGTCCCACGCGCGCAATCTCCGCGTCGTTTTCGACCGAGATCGCCAGTGCGAACGGATTGGGATAAGCGACGGTGAGTGTGTCCGAATTACTCAGCGGTGTGTCGCCCGGCCTCTGAAACACGCCTTGACCGCCGGGGATGAAGTACCACTGCCAACCTGGTGGGAGAGTTGCGCCGAGCGTACCCACGATTTGATTTGCGCCATTGACCGACACGACGGGCGGATTCGAGAGCACGTATAACGTGAAGAATCCGGTAGTCGAGCCGTCCCCCGTGAAGGTCTCGACACGCAAGCTGAGCACGTTGGCCGAAGGCAAAACCCACTGTTTGTTGCGATAGAGCGTGCCGTCCGGAGTGACTGAGAAGCCCGAGGGCGAACCTTCAGCCTGGTAGTTTTTTGATGTGTCAGTAAGCGCATAGGGCGCGGCGCCGAATCCTTGTGGGGCTGCCGCGCCCGCTCCGGCGTAATGCGCCACTTTGTAGGCGTCAATCCAAAACACGATGGACGGAGCCGCCTGGACGATCTGTGCGATAGCCTGCCCGAGGGTGACGTAATGAAACAGCACTTCTCCGAGGAAGGGCCCGGAGTTGGCGAAGCCGGCGAAGGTCACCCCGAACTGGGTGAGGTAGACCAGGATCAGATCGAAAATGATGATCCACCCCAGACCGCCGATCGGGATCGTATAGAGCTTGGCGACAATGACGCGGTCCAGCAGGCCGTTAAAATCGACGCACTGCACCATGAGGATGTGGGCGTCGAGCGAGCCGACCAGGTTGTCTTGCACCGATTGGACGAAGCCGCCGAAACGGCGAATCCCTTTCCGGTAGAAGATTACTTCGTCGTAGACGTTCGGCCGATAGGTGGTGGTCGAAAAGATCGAGAAGGAAGCCTTGCCGATCTGCCCCAGCACAAGGTCGATGTTCATCGTCGATTCCAGCCAGGCGACGGGCGCCCCGGCGATGAACAACTGCATGTCCGCGGCGGCTAGAATCGTTGGAAGAAAGACAACGGCGGTCGAAGGGATGAACAGCGGAAAAATATCGTCAGCGAAGGGAAACGGCACGTACCCGGAGCTGGCGTAATCCGGGTTGTGGACGTAGCTGTTGTTTCCCCAATTGAGGATCATGGATTGGTGATGATAGTGAGCTGGGTGTCGCGCGCATTGGTCGCCGTGAAGCGAAGGGCGATCACTGCGCCGTTTACGTCACCGGCTCCGAGGTCTAGCTTGTAGAAGCCGCCCGAAATTTCCGTTACCGCTCCCAGCGTGCCCGCTCCGAAGGCCCCGCCATCAATCGAGCGGGTGGCCGTCACCGTCAAGCCCGTAGCCGGATTGCCCGCGGTGTTCAGCATCACGAAAACAAAATTGGTCTGCGCGGTGTTTTTCTTGATGAGCGAATTGATCTTTACCGAGGTCAGGCCATAGCTTACTCCGTCCTGGTTGTCCACCGCTTCGAGCTCAATCACGATCGTGGCAGGGTTCATGTTGGTCGCCCCGGAGAGTTCGATGAATACGGACTTCGCGCCCGTTGCCAGCGCCGCATCCGGCACGCCGAGCTGATAGACACCGGGCATGTTGGTTCCATCGACGACGACAAAGCCGCCAGAGGTCCACGTACCGAGCGTCATGGTGACCAGCGAGATCGCCACCGCCGACGCCGCGCCCTCGCGGTAGTAATACGCTTTCAGCCCCGCCGTGTTAAAAGCCAAGCCGGTGAGCAAGCCGCCCAACGCGGAGTCAACCTGGAACTGAATCAGCTTCGAGGTAGTGCCTTTGACGAGTCTCAGTTGTAAGTCAGCCATGATTCCTCATAATTGCGCAATGCCAGGGGACGGCCACTCGATGGTGCGGTCCGAGCCGTCCGGGGTGAACGGGAGATTGACGCCCTGGTTAATGTAAATTTCCAAGGTCGAGGTTCCCGCCACGCCCGTATCGTGATACAGCCACATCTGCGTGACTTGCGCCCCGGTGAGCGCCGCAAACAGCACGTTATCGGCGTCCAACAGCCCGCCGGTGTTCGTTTTCCCGGTGAGGTTCCCCGAGGTCGCCACGATCCCCGCCGCGATATCGGACAGGTTCACATGCGCCGAAGAGTAGACGTAAGCGGAGCTGAGCAGCACCAGCTTGATATTGTCAGTCAGCCATGCCGCGGCGAGGTATTGTTTGAATCCGGCGCTGAGCAGGTTAGGCAACTTTCACTCCGATCTGGCGAAGCCCGGTGATGATCCCGTCCACCACCCCGCGCGAGCTGGGATTGAGCGCGTTGACCGTGACTGGAACAGAGCCACCCCCCGGAAAGAAACCGCTGCTGCCGCCGGTGAACGGGTTGGACGGCGCTGCGTAAGACGGCGGCGCGGACGGAAGGTAAGCCGAGGGATCGGTCGCCGCACTCGGCATTGCGCGAACCACAAGGGGATTCAACGCGTAGGTGGTCACTCCGTTTGCCGTGACTACCGAGGCGTAATCGCTGAGCCGCCCGGTCGCCTGAAGCTGGCCCAAGGCTGCATTCAGTTGATCGTCTGCGGCGCGCTTCATCAGTGCTGCGGCGTCTCCCATCGCATTGATCGCCGCCGTCTGGCTCGCGGGCGTAATGGTTCCGGTTGTCGCCAGAGGGGCATTCGGGGCATACGGATTAGATCCAGCGCCACTCAGCGCCGGACCTATCGCGGAGGCCGAAATTACTGGAAACGAGGTGACGTTCGCTTGAAAGGCCACCTTGGCTTGCGCATCGAGCAATGCTTGACCAGTGAGACCGAAGGTCTCCGGCTGGCCCTCGCCTAGCGCGAGCAGTTCTTGCGCCGTCAAGGCAAAATTGCCAGCCGCGAGCTTATCGTGAGCGCTGACCAAATCAGCCGCTAATTGACTGCTGAGCAAGCCCTGCTGAGCCTGACCGGCTGCGACTGCGTGTGCCGCTTCAACTTGCTGCTTGGTAAGCTCTTGGCTTGATATGACCGTTGCGCCGACGGCGTTGGCATAATCCTGCGCTGTTTGGACGACTTGCGTAGTGGCCTGAGTGGTAGCGGAAGAGAATTGCGTGACCGCAACCGTCGCGCCATCGGCGGATGTTGAGACTTGCTGAAAGCTCTGGACGACTGGCCCCAAGCTATAGGTTGGGCCGCTCGGATTCTGCACAGCCGCCAAGCTTGAGACGGCGATGCGAAAGCTGGAGACGGCGTCGGTGATGCCGAAGATATCGGCTGCGCTGAGTCCCCCGCCTCCGTTTCCGCCCCCGCCACCGCTATAAGCCAGGATGGCCAGCATGGCGTCGAACTTGCCCAGCAGCTCGACGTTATCGTCGTGCAGATTGCTTAACTGCGTTTCGATGACTTCCAGCGCTTGCCAGGCGAGCTTGGCGTAGCCGAAGATGGACTCCCCGCCGTTGCCGCCGGTCTCCGCTTCGATCTTTCGGGTAGTGACTTCGATTTCGCCGGTGAGGTTTTCCAGATGGGCCATTTGGAAACCTTGCACGATGCCCTGGATCATCTGCATTATGACGCCGATAGGGTTACCGCCGCCGCCGCCGCCTAACAGGCTGCCAAAATCACCAAGGCCACCGCCAGCGGAGGATGCGGCGCCAGTTACGAGGTCGGAGGATGCGCCGCTTCCACCGGAAGTCGCCCAGTCCACTGCGCCGGAGATTGGGGGAGCGCCCCCTGCTATATCGCTAACGGTTCCGGCTTCGCCAGGAGCTCCCAGTGCCCAGCCGCCAGTCGTTGGGTCCCAGGTCGGCGCATCCGGGGAGCCACCGCCCAAACCGGGCAGCGAAAAGCCGCCCTTTGTTACTTTCCCCAAGCTGCCGGTGATGGCCTTCCCCAGCGTGTCGAACAGCCCGCCCGTCTTGTTCAGTTCATCCTGGAGAGGTAAGAGCGCCCCTTTGATGATAGTATCCAGGATCGACGTAGCAACCTGTTTGCCGACGTTGACGAACACATCGCCCAGGTTCTTGCCGTTGACGATCGCATCGGCCAAGCCCTTCGAGAGTTGCCCGAAGGCCGAATCAAAATCCTTGCGCAGCCCAACGTAGACTTCGCCCAATCCTTCGGTGGCGTCCTTCAGCGCTTTGGTTTCGTACTGGAGCTGGGTGAGCCTTTCGATTTCCGCCGTCGCATCGGTGCCAGTCTGATCCTTGATGTTGATCTGAACCTTGAGGCTGGCTTCCTGCAACGCATTGAGAGCACCCTGCGCGGCGCCCAGGGCCTGCAACTTCGCCAGTAGCTTTTCGTACTCATCAACAGCCGCGGGCAGGTCCGTTTTGGCGAGCTTGGCGATGTCGCCGCCCCATTTGCTCCAAGCCAGCTCCACCACGTCGAGCGTCGCCCTGCTGTCACCGAGCACCAGGTTTAAGTTTTTGATGTGCTTCGACATCAACTGCCCGGTGTCATCCGCCGTGATTCCTAGATCTTTGTAAGCCTTGTTCAGATCGAGCGCGTGCTGGTAAGCCGCCAGCAGATCGTCGGACAAGCCACGCGCGGCTAGGCCACCCGGAGTCAGATCCGCGTTGATCGTCGCCAACTCGCCGAACTTGACTTTGAAGTCGTCGGTGATGCCAATCGCTTTGCGGGTGCGCTCTTCGTACTGATCGTAAAACTTGGTAAAAGTGTCGGTGAGCTTTTTGCCCGAGTCGTCCAGTTGCTTTTGCGCTTCGAGCAGTTTCGAGGCCAGCGCCTCAACACTGATCTTGTTCAGCGCATCCGGCACATTGGCCGCGCCATCGGCCATCGTTTGGAAAAACTCTTTGAAGCCGGCGTCCAGGTCTGAGAGTTCTTTGACCTGATCGGGAAACTTGTCCATCGCCAGGTTGATCTTGACCGCCGCCTGATAGAACGCGTCGGTCGCCGCGAACTGCTGCATGGTGGCCAGGGCATCTTTCAGCCCATCCACCCACGCCTGCATGTTCTTGAGCGGCGTGCCGCTCATGCCGATCATCACGCTGGCGGCCCGGTTCAGGTCCGCTTCGATTTCGCTGGCGATCGATTTAGCTGTTTTGCCGCCATCCTGGAGATTGGCGAGATATTGGTCGTAGCTCGCCGGGAGCGAATTCCATAGATTGACTGCCGAATTGTGGAAGGACGTGGCCGCGTCTTCCATCTCCTTATAGGATTGCTTCGCGGCATCGGCGGCGACCTGCAAGGCGACCTGTGCTTTGCGTTGCGCGTCGGTGAGGCTACCGGAGCCTTCGCCGCTGCCCTCGTTGGGACCCTCGCCACCGCTCTTAGAAGTAGTGGGGCCAGTCTCAGGCGCTTCAAAGCCGAGGTCGGTTAGGTGATTGGCTCGCGTGATGGCGAAAGCGGCGTTTATTTTTTGGACGACTCCGTCGAGGGAGGATATAGCGGAGCCAGCCCAGCTCAGGAAGCCGGACCCGGAGGACTCCAAGCCGTTGCCGATGTCGGTCAGCAGCAGTAAAAATTGTGTCTTGAAGGTCTGCCACTGGCCGAGAATGCCGCTGGCGGTTTGCTTGGCGGTTCCTTCCAGTTTTTGCAGAGCGGCAGTGACGACTTCCGCTCGTAGCGTTTGATCGAGTTCACTAAAAACTTTCTTGACCTGGTCGATGGAGACACCCATCGCGTCGGCCATATCCTGGGTGGTGATCCCCAGGGTGACCAAGCTACGATTCATCACCACGCCCGATTCGACGATGCGCTCAAACGAGGTCGCTACCTGGTCAAAGCTTCGATTGGTGGCCGCGGCCGCATCGGCAATAGCGCCCAAGGCCCCAGGGATGGCGCCCGCTTCTACGCCGAATTCCGTGAGCCGCAGATTGGCGGTGAGAAGATTAGGGAACGACAGCGCGTCGTCGAGCGCGAGCGATTTCAGTCCCTCGATTGACGCGGCCGCTTGGCTGGCGTCTCCGGTAATCGCCGTCAGAGCAATGTCGGCTTTTTGCAGATCGCCGAAGGCCGAAAGCGCGTCGCCACCGAGCGCGACCAGTCCACCCACGGAAAGCGAAACCCCAGAGAGGCGTAGCAGGGGCCCCAGCATGTCGGTCAACTGCTGATCGGCTTTGGCCGCGCTGTCGCCGACCTGTTTGATCTGGTCCGGCAACTTGGCAACGGGCGCAACCGCTTGCTCGGCGGCCGGACCCATGCGTTCCAGCTCGGTAGCAAAGAGGTTCAGTTGCCCTGCGGCATCGGCATAATCGACGTGCGCGGCTTCGTCGAAGAGCTTGAGCTGAGTGGCTGCGACTTCCGCCACATTACCCACCCCGACGAAGGCTTCCGTTAGCGGGGTGACGTTGATCGAGTCGTAGGCTTTGTTCAGCGCCTCGGCGAGGGTAGCGCCTTCTTTGACTGCCAGGGCCACAGCAGCGTCGAAGTCGGACGCCAACTGCGAATAATCGCCTATAATTGAGACGCTGACTGAGCCGATATTTTCGGTGTTATCCGCCATGCTTCAGCTCCAGGATTTTCAGCTCGGCCGCATCAGCCCGTTGCCGCGTGGCTGTCAAAGCAAACTCGTAATCGGCTATCATCTTTTCGACCTGTGCTTTGGTCATCCCGCACGGCGCGTCTCCGGCTGGTTGCGGCGCTGGTACGACCGGTGGATAGTTCGTCGTAACCGTCATTTCTTCGAGCACCACGTCGAGCACACGCGCGGCAGTTTGCGCGTCGGGCGCTTGCGAAACCACCAGCGCGGCGCGAATCGAGCGAACGATGTTTTCAGCGAGCAAGAGCGCTCCCGTGGCAGGCGTGCACTTCCCGCGCCTTGACCAATTCTCCACAGTCCGGACACTTTACCTGTCTACGCATCATCCCCGCCAGGATTGCCATCTTTTGCTCCAACGTCTGGGGCTGCTTTTTGTAACCGGGCATGAACATATCCGCCGTCACCTGGTCCTTGAACGTCTTGCCTGCCACATTGTGCAGTGTGGCCTGTATCGAAGCGTGCAATTGCAGGGGCAGCAGACGGGAGTTTTCCCACTGCCGGACCAAAGCCCGATGTTCGCGTGGCGTCAATCTCCAAAATCGCTTCCTCTTGAGCCCTAATCCGTAAGGGCTCGTGCCAAAAGCTTCAGCTTCGACCCAGTATTGTTCCCAATCTACTGGACGGGTCCGCCCGCCGGATTCGGCCCGCTCGGCTCCGCTGGCTGCGCCGGGCTCGGAGTCGCCGCCTGCGGTGCTTTTATCACGGCTTGCGCAACCGCTTTGCAACATTCGCCCCACAGTTGATCCGGGATCTTCGCCGCCCAATCGTCCGGAGTCCAGATCGGCTCGTGATTTTCGGTGAAGTTGTGCGCGGCGCAGGCCGACAAAAGCGACATCATAGCGACGATCCGGCCTGGCTTCATGGGCGGGCTCGGGTCCGCCTTCCCGTCAGGCAGACGGGGTATGAGTGCGTTCATGATCTCAGCCACGTTTTCGCCGCGCTTGTCCAGTTGATATTGGGCGAAGAGCGAATATTTGAGAGTGAAGAACCGGCCGGCGACTTGAATTACGGGGTACTCAATCGGTACGCCTGGCTCAGGCTGGGGAGCGGTTGCTCCATTGGTGTGCGTCATGCGCACTACCATAGCACGAAACAAAGAATGGAAGGAATGTTTTAAGGAACCGCCGCCAGTTTTCGCTTGCGCGGCTTGCGCTTCCACACGCCCTTACTCTGGATTGCCACCATGAGCCGGCGGTAGAAGGCCGCCGTCTCGGGCGGATTATCCCGCAGAATCGCCTCGCACTGTTCCAGCGAAAACCCCGGCGCTGCCTTGTCAATCGGCGCGCGGGGCGTCTGGCTCCTAGACCAAGATGGGTTCGCCGGTGAAGGTAAACGTAACGGTGGCTTCGAGCACACCCGCGACTTTGGCCGTCATGGAGAACTTGGTGATGTAGCCCTGGAAATACCAGGTGGTCGCGGCCGGATCGGGAAAGGTGATGGCGTACTCGCGCAATTGCCGCAAGGTGAACACGCTGAGCAAACCATTGGTCCCGTTGTGGCCCTCGGGAGTCGCCGGCGTTCCATCCGAGCCCGAAGACGAGGGCACGAAATACAGCGGGAGCGTCACGTCGCCGTTATCGAGCAGCGTCACAATCTTCTGGCGCCACGGAGCGCTTGTCGAGTGGGATGTCACGTCCACGACCGCGCCGCTCATCGTCGGTCCAGTGAGATCGCCGACGTTGGCGATCACGTTGAACGTCTGCGGGCTGCCCATATTGGCCAGCTTGAAAAGGGTGTTAATGGCGGGCTGTGCCTGCGCGATGCTCATACGGTTACTCCTCTAAGTTGTAAAGTCGAACGTCCAGCGATTGCGTTGGGACTGGTGGCGTCAAGTTGTAATCGAGGCCATCCCGCTGGTTCAGCAAAAACGCAGGGGCCTGCTTGCCGGTCACCGTGCCGCCGCTCACTGCCAAATTGAGAGTGTTCAAAAACGCGACGATTGACGCCGCTATGCTGCGTGCGTGTTCCGGGTCGGTGTCTCGTACATCGATCTGCAAGCGCACGCCGTTGATGTTGTTTCCTGGTGGCGTCATGCGATAATCGATCGCCTTCGAGACGATGCGCACCGTTACCCCCGGCAACGCAGAACCCTGATTGTGCTGGGTATCCCACCAGCGAAACACTGCGGGAGGCGTTCCAAGAAACGCCTGCAAAGTTGCATTTGCCGCCGCCAGCGTTCGTAGCTTGACTATTGCGCTTGACATGGCTCACTTCGCCAGCCTCAATTGGTAGATGCCGAGCATTTCCCCGCGGGCGGTATCGAGCGCCGGACGTAGGTAAGGCTGCGCCGCCATGCCGGGCCAAGCCGGATTGTACGGATATGGACCAGCCCCGGGTGACTGGGAGCCGCGGATGCCGGTGCCGTACTCCACATAGGCCGCATACGGGGCGCTAAAGACCACGTCGGCGGTTGCGCGGGAATTGAGCTCGCGCACTTCGACGCGGCCCGAGTCTCGCAGCGCCCCAGACCGCACGGGTACGATAGCCTGCGCTTCGAGCAACACCACGTCGCCTGCTTCCTGGGTCGCTTGCAAAACGGCCGGCGTAATGCGCTGGGCGATGAATTGCCCAACCGTGTTGCGCGGGGTGTACTGCGCCGTGGCTTTGATCTGAAAACCCATCAGATGCTCGCGAATTTTAATTCCATTCTTGTCATTTGAGTTTGTGAGTCCGCCTCTGCGCCAAGAATGTCAAAGGCGGTCGTATCGACCGTGGCGCCATCGGCATCGAAAGTAGTCAGCACCGCGCGCGCCCCGGCCTGAACAGCCGCGACGATCTGCGGGAAGTAGCCGGACAGTAAAACGTGGCGCAGCCCGATGCTCATGATTTCCTCGAGCGATTTCACGTCGGTCGCCTGAATGCGCGCCGTCGAGGGCGGGGCGCTCATGCACTGGATGCCAGTTACTCCGGTCAGGTCCACGAACAGCCCGTCCGGCGCGCCCGAGGGCCCGACCGTGCCGCTGGGGATTTGCACGGAGCAGAGCGTGGTAACGAAGAGCCCGGTACGCTGGGCTTCCGGCATCACTTCCGCCAACTCGTAAGCCAATCCTTGATAAGCCATGGCTACCCCTGAAAGAGCCTCAGCAACTGGCTGGTGATGCGCTGCCTGGCCGAGAACTGATCCACAACCATTTCCGCGATGGCAAACGAGCCGCTGTTGCGCTCCAGGTTGCGGTAGGCTTCGGCTTGCGTGTGCAAAGCTGCTGCTGCCGCGTCGTGGCCCAGCTTCACGTCGAGGATTTGCGCAATCGCCGCCAGTCTCGCTTTGTTGGAGGCGATTGAGTCGAGCGCCAAAGCCGCGGCAAACAGCGGAGACTGCACGTTGGTTAGCGGAGTCGTTACGCCGATTCCGGCCGCTGCTTGCCCGCTGACAAACAGCCCTTGGCTGGAAGTCGCGAAGAGAAACATATTGATCTCCGCGTCCTCGTAGATGGGTTTGAGAGGGTCGGTATCCGGGATCAGCAGCCGAACTATCGTGAACGGCGACTGATCGGTTGGGTCGTAGGTGAATGAAATTTTGCACCTCTCACCGAGTTAGGAGCCCGAGCCGTTTGAAGCGACCGCCATCTTTTCGTCGAGCAGCGTGCCGCCCAAGACGTGCCGGATTTTGTAGCAGATGGCATCGGTATCGAAGTCGCCTTCCATCGGGTTGGCGCTCTGCGTTCCGGGCATTACACCCGCTCCCGGTCCCATCCGCCCTTCGCCGATCGCTACGTTGTTCGGCAGCTTCATGAACATCTCCGGGGCCTCGTGCCCGCGAAGGAAAGACTGTTGCAACGCCGGCCGGCCATTGGCCGGGTTAGCGAACAGATACCAGCCGGTTTGTCCGTGCGTGGTGTCGACTATCGGCAGATAATAATTCACCGCCACGTCCACCACGCCCTGCGCCCAGTTGGTGGTCAGCAGGCGCTGAAGGGAGACACCGGAGAACGGCGTGGCGCCGACCGTGCCCACCGTGCCGCCCTGATCGTTCATCCACACCTGTGTCGCGCGGATGATGTTTTTGGCGGTGATCTCCAGGCCCGGAGGCACGACCAAAGTCGCCCCGTTGATGGCGATCGGCTCGCCATCCAGATCGAGCTGCGAAGCCATGATAATCATGGCCCAGGCAAGCGCCGTGATCGACAGCACCGGATTGTCGGTGGTAACCACCGCATTGACCGCCGCCGTCACTTTGTTCAGGTGCGCGGTCGAGAAGAACGTGGCGTTCGGCCCCGTCGAGGACACGAACAACTTGGTAGCGCGCTTCTCTTCGGTACGCCGGGCGGCCCGGCCAAACAGCGCCGGAGTGTCTTTGAGCGCATCGAGATCGTCGTTTAAGATCGTCTCCCAAGCGAAATCCATGCGGGAGCCGAACTTGTAGAGCTGGTCGGTGTACTTCGAATCGACCCGTTTCCGCATGGGGTACTCGGTGACTTCCTCCAGACCCGTAGCTCCGGATCCCGTAGCCCCGTAGGAGTTGGGCAGGATCGGCCCATCGAGAACGCCAGCTCCCCGGTCGATGCGGAAGATTTTGGACTGCCGGAAATCGGAGATAGTCGCGCGCTTGCAATAGCGCGTCCAAGTGTAGGGCGTCTCGGCGTAATTGGCCAGCACTGAGCGGTCGAGGATGTCGCCAAACAGGTTGGGGAAATCGGCCGTGCCCAAGGCTTCCTGAAACAGGATGCCGGCGTAGCGGTCGCCCGACAGCACCCGATCGTAGAGCCGCCGCGCTTCGTCGAAGTGGCGCGTGTAAAGGGCAGAGCGCTGGGCTTGCACCGCGCGGAAATTGCCTTCGCGCAGATCGGCCGGGGAAGTGACCGGAGAGCCGGTGAGGGTCAGGCCGCGCCGTCCGCCGTCCCGCTCGGATTCGCGCATCGCCAATAGCTGTTCAAAGTTCATGTTGGGTCTCCTTAACCGGTAACCTTCAAGCGCACGCGGATCGTGCCGGTTGTGCCGCTGGCCAGAGCGTCAAGAGCGTTGCCGAAGTAGATGCCGCTCTCGTCGTTCTCATCCAGCGTGAAGCCGTAGTAGACGCCCGTGGTCGCATCGCGCGTCCCATCGGTGTCGGCAAAGATCTGGTCGCCGGGATTGATGGCCACATTGCCGCCGCCGTGCACGTCGGTCTTGGCGGTGACCGTGAGCAGGAAGACGCCTTCGAGCTGCACCGGGATATTGCCGGTGGGTGTCAGGCCGCCGGGCTGGGTGTAGGAGTTCTCGACGACCGCGGCTAGGCCGAAGTCGGGAGAGTCGCCCGTACCGATCACGATCGGGTCGCCAGAGGCGGGGCCGGCTCCCGAGTGCGGCGCAGACGGAGCGGCGATGGTCAGATTATTGCCGCGGCGATTGTATTCGTTGGTGGCCATGCTAGTTTTCCTCCGCCGAAACGCCGACGCCATTGAGCGCCGAATTGAAGTTGGGATCGAACGCCGCGCGGCCTTCGCGCAGGATGTCGCGCCCGACCTTGTGAGCCGGTCCGGAGAAGCCCAGCGAGATGGCCAGCCGGTCGGCATCGATCTTGCGCTGTTTCTCCGCTTCGGCCAATTCTGCCGCTGTCGGTTGCGCGCCATCGCCCGAGCCGTTGCCGGTTACGATCTGCCCGCCCGTCAAGCTGGACAGATAGGCCGCTTCGTCCTTGACTTCGGCCTCGATCACTTTTTTGTAAGCGATCGCATCCAGTTCCCCTTCGGCGGTGATTGGCGCCATGCCGACCACGCGCTCGATGAGCCGGGTTTTGGTTGCGTCGGGAAGACGCACGAGGCCGAGTTCCGAGGTTGCGACGTCGCGCGCCTCGCGGAGCGCCAACCGCTGGGACAGCTTGCGGTTGGACTCGATGAGTTTCTTTGCTGTGGCTTCGTCCATATCGGACTCGCCTCCTTCTGTGGGATTGCTCGCTGGTTTGCGAGCCGCTTCGAATAACTGCAAAATCTTTCCACCCGCTCCCGGCGTGGTCACGTAGTCGACCGAGATGCCGCGGGTGAGCTGCTCGATGATCGGCCCCGATTTGCCGTCTGGCGCTTTGCCTTCCTTGGCTTTGCCGGAGGCCCGAATGGACATGCCGATGTGTTTCGCCAGGTCGTCAACCGGCTGCCGAAAATTCTCAAATACTTTCGCGCGCGCATAGAGCCCCGGTCCGGCGGGTCCCGAGTCTTCGTAGTGAGCGTCTTCGGTGAGCACAGAGGCCAGGTCGCGCAAGTCTCCCTCGGGACGGGCCGACTCTTCGGCGTCGGTCTGGTGGTTCCAAAAGTTCTTGGTGCCGGCTTTGAAGATCGAGGGACCGTCGCGCTTCAGCACTTCGGCTGGATAGAAACCGGATGCTCCGCGGCCCGGTGCGATGAGCTTCAGGTAGGCGGTTCCGTCCTGGCCGACAGCGCCTTCCTTCAGCGGGATCACGTCGCCCAGAATTTCGATGTCGACGGATTCTTTCGCATCGTCTTTCCAGGAGTCGGGAAGCTCTGCGGCGAAGCCTTTCTTTTTGGCAATGGCCGTGATGTTGCGCTTCAGCGCAGCCGAGCCCAGGTTCTTTGCTCCGGCGCGGCCCATCGAAGCAACGGCGGCTTTGACATCGCCTGCTTTGAGGATCGGGAAGCTTTTGCCTTTGCCGGCGAATGAGCCCTCGTCGGCCTTGTCGCGCTCATCTTTGGAAATGAACCGCTCGGCGAATTTGGCTTGCCCAGGAAGATAAAGGCCGGCTGCTTCCATCGAAGCGTAGTGGTCCTGGTCGTCAACTTCCTCTTCGTAGGTCGTGCGCGGAAGGACATCGACGGCTTTGTCTGCGTCGATATGGCAGAATGGCTTTTCGTTTACGGAGGTGATCTGGTAGGGCGCTTTTTTGAGACCCCCGCCACAGCAATAGATCACGTCGCCGGAAGTCCCGTCGCCAATGTGGTCGATGTAGTAGCCATAGGAGCCTTCGCCTGCGATGTCCTGGATGGAGTCGGAGAGCCATTTGCAAACGTCGGAATTGGCTAAGGCGGTGGCCGCCGCTTCCTGAAGTTTGGCGGCCACCAGCTTGAACGCAACGCTAAGAGCCATGTATGGCTCATCATGCGCACCGAAACATAAGCAGGTCTATTTGTTTTATGTAAGAATCGTAAAATCAGTGATCTGCTCGAAGTGTGAGACCAACGAGACAACCGAGGGTCAACGCTACTGCCGTTCGTGCCGCGCGGCCTACATGCGGAAGTATCGGGGAACCGTCTTAGAGCGGGGAATCCGGCGGGCCTTACGGCACGGCGGAGAGCTGTTCAAGGAGAAGGCGCGCGCCCGGTTTCAGGCGCTGGGAATCCGGGAAATGAACGGACTGACAGCAGCGGCGATCATTGAGGATCTGGAGGTTTAGCCTCTGGAAAAGCTGTTGTTTCCCGTGGAACGCCTACGCTACTTCGACTTCCGCCCCGAGCCCCTCTTCCGCGCTGAAGTCTAGCCGTTCCTGGTTATCCAGATCGCCCCATCCATTGTTGGCGATCACGCGCTGGATGTTCGAGAGCGCTTGCTGGTAATACGAGGGTTTCAGTTCTACCCCCACACCGCGGCGATTGTTCACGATGGCCCCGCACACTTCCGAACCGGCGCCCATGAACGGCGTCAAGATGTTCTCCTCCGGGTTGCTCCACAGTTGGAGACAGCGTTCGATCACATCCAGTTGAAGGACGTGGATGTGCTTCTCGTCGTTCTCATCCTTCGCTTTTCTGAACGGAACTACCCGGTCAATGCGGATGTCGTCCCAAAATGCCGAGGCGTACTGCCGCCAGATCCAATGCGAGTAGCGGTTCTCGATTTGGTTTCCCGTCCATCCCTTGTAGCGGAGCAATTCGGCTGGCATCTTGCGCGAACCCGCGTAGGTCAGTAGGCCCTGAGGATGTCTGATCGGCACTTTGTTTGTTCCCTTGCGCCGAAAGATAAGAAGGTAATCGGCCGAGGCCACACTGCAACGCGAAGAATCTTCCACGATGGTCTTGTGGGCCAGATTCTTTGCCATGGTCCGGTTGCGCACTGCGAGCGGCTCTTTCCAGATCGCGTAGCGCGCAATGTATTTCCATCCGATCTTGTCGTGAAGCCGGATGATGTCGCCCGGAAAGTCCACCAGGTGATCGGAGCCGGTGTTGCCGCTGGGGATGTCCATGCAATGCACGCCCGTCATGCGGCCTGGCAAGGTGAGTCTAAACAGTTCGCTCACAACGTATTCGTAGTGTTCGAAGAATTGCTTGTAATCCAGCGAGTTCGACAGGTCGCGGGGATCGGAACTGTACTGAAACAGACCGCCGAACGGCGGCGAGTACGTGGACAGGTGGATGCACTCTTTCGGCAAACCCTGCATAACTTCGATGCAATCGCCAGAATAGGCCGCATAACGCTCCGTGACTTCCTGCTCCCTAACGCTCATAGCCACCCCGGAATTGCTTCGACTTTTGTAAAAGTCGATCCCGTCTCGACACCCATCGCGTTGTGCATCTGAGCAACCAGCGACGTGAACATTTTGTCGGCCTGTTTGGATTTCCGTCGCATGTTTTCCATGACTGACTCTTCCCCTTCCGTCCTGATGATGTCCACCGTGACATCGTTCTTTTGCCCGAATCGCCACGCCCTTCGAACGCCTTGGTAGTAAGCCTCGTAGCTGTTTGTTGGAAACCGCGTCATATGATCGCAGTTCTGAAGATTCAAGCCCCATCCGGCGATCTTGTCTTTGGTAACGATCCGCTGTAGTTGGCCTGAGGCGAAGGCTTCAAACAATTCTTCGCGCTTTTCTTCCGGCGTGTCGCCGGCGATCTCCGCGCAGTTCGGCACGATCTTGCGCAAGAGCTTTCCTTCCGGGTTGAGGTTACACCAGATGAGCGATTGCCCTTTTCGCTCGGAGCACAATTCCGCCGCTTTCTCGCAGCGTTCTTCGATGGTGCGTCGGCATTCGTCGCGCTGTTCCTTCAGCCCGATCGCCGGCACTGGAAAGAGGAATCCATCGGGTAGGCTATTTGCCACGACCACGTGCTCACGCTCGATCAATTCGGTTAGCTTGTAATCGCCGTGCGGATAGCCGGTGTCGGGGAATCCCAGGTCTGACGGCTTGCGGCAGGCTCGAGCCCAGGAACACACGAACTGGTAGAACGGAATCTCCGCGTGCCCTTTGAATCGCCACTTTTCAACTAGCGGCTTCGGGTCGCGGAAGTTTTTGCCAATGATGTGCCGCCGCATCGGTTGAATCGTGTTCTGATCGTTCTTGAAGTACCGACTCAGCATGTCCAGATAACCGAGTTCGCCGAGAGCTTCCGATGACGTACCCAGTTCGATGTGATCGTTGGGCGCCGCCGTCGCAGTAGCCAGCAATCGATAGGGCATCTGGCGCATGAACTCGGTTATCTGAGAACGTCGCTTACCCGCGTAGTTTTTAAGGATGCTCGATTCGTCCGCCACCACACCAATAAAATCGCTTGGATTCAGGTGGTGCAGCCGTTCATAGTTGATGACGTTGATGCCAGCGTGGATCTTGCCGTCTGAGCACTTCTGCGCCTCGATATCAAACTTATTGGCCTCGCGGACAGTCTGAGCCCCGACAGCCGATGGCGTGAGAACCAAGACGCGCTTTCCAGTCTTTCTGACGATGTTTTCGGCCCACACGAGGAACATCGGCGTCTTGCCCAATCCACAATCGGCCAGAATCGCTGCCCGACCTTTGAGCATCGCCCAGTTCACGAGGGATTGTTGGAAGGGATACAGCCAATCGGGCATCCACAACGGCTCGAATCCGTAGCGGCCTCCGAGTTGCGATTTGCGCTGAAGGAAACCGCTGTAGATCAACCGCCGTTCCGTGCGCCAATCTTTGAGCGCCATGGTCAAGCCTTGGACGTCGGGATGCCCGTTTCGTAGCAGCGCCTCGCACTCCGCTATCTCGCTGTCCACGCGCTCAAGTTCGGTCGGCATACTCTCGTTTTCGCGCCAGTTGGTGTCGCCACTGGCCTCTTTCGCACAAGCAATACATCACTCCGGTATAGTGCTTGGTCGTCAACGCCTCGCGGTAGCCGTCTTTGCACTTGCCGCAATCGGCCGGCCCGCGCACCGGCTTACGCTTGCTTTTCTTCGGCTGGCTCATTGCCTTGCGAGGCTCCCATGGCTTTGCGTTTTGCGCCATGCTCTGGACAACAATCCCGGCACAGCACCATCGCCAAGCCGTCTTTGCCGGAGACGATGTGCGCGCCTTCCACGTGGCTGGAGCATCGGTGGCAGGGCCCGGCGACCCGCTGCGTAATCAAGCAATTCGTTTTCAAAGGATCATCCTCGCGGGAAAGGCTTGCTGCGCCTCGACCGTGGGGGCGCGTTGCTCTTTCAGTTCCGCCTCGAACTGCGAGCAATCCTGATCCTTGTGCACGGCCACGCGGGTTACCAGCACATGCACCTTGACGCCTCGCTCAGTGACACCTTCCCAGACCCGGCAGTCCAGGCCCGACGCGTTGACAATCTGCGAAGTCGATTCCATCGTGATCTTCATGTTTTGATTCTCCCCCGATGATAAAAGGGGCGGCAGTATCTATCCCCGAAACTCCCGCCCTTCCCCTGTGCTGCCCCGCGGGCGCCCGCCGCGGCTCGGGATCTCGATTTAACCGCGAGCCCGTTGGGATTGTTCCAGCCGCTCGCTGGCGAACTCGGTGCCTTCCGATACCTTGGTCACAAACCAATTCTCCGGACTAGCTCCGATATTCAGAGTCGGGACGCGCGGCCCTACCGGCTTGAGCGAGACAATCGAATGACCCGCTTTCGAAACCGCGATGTAGGACTGCCCCCCTTGCTGCACCAAAAATGTTCCTTGCTCATCGGCTAGAGCCTGGGCCAGATCCGGCGCAGTGATGGTCTGATCGATTTGCAAACGTGCTTGCATGTTGTTTGGTATTCTCCTTTTTTCGCTTGGGGGAGGCGACACAAAAGAGTCTACTACAAAGGTGCGTAATTGTGCAATACTAATTTCGTTGATGCCGAAACGAGTCCGCAAACCGGAGTATATCGCGTGGCTAGCCATGAGAGCACGCTGCTACTACGCCAAGAATCAGGTGACGTACTCCCGTTCGCGCGCACGGAACCCCTCAGATATAAACGCGCTTGCGCGTGTCTCGATATTCCACCGTGCAGGTACAATTCGGATGGGCTGGCGGTTCATCGTGGCCGCTCGAAAACAAAGCATCCATGTCGATATCCCCGTCCGTCGCGTTGTCTTCGCAGTCTTCGCAATTGCCAGATGAGCCGCCGTCGCCGAGCACCCACTTTTTGACTGTGACCTCGTCCATATAATACTGGCCCGTGGCTTCGTCGAGCTGGACGCCCAGGGCGTCGAGCGTGGCGTCGGCGACTTTGAGCGCGGCTTCGATCAAATCTTGCATCAGCGGTGATAAGGACCAGGAAACAGGCTCACGCCACTACCGGCCAAAGAGGCGAGTAGGAGCAACAGGTAAATACAGACGGCGACAATGACTACCACCCGGATGATGCGAGCGATGGTTGCGTCCATGGGGATCTGCTGCAACACCCATAGCACCAGCCCGACAATCGCCAGCGTAATCACGATCTGAATCAGCAACGGCATAACGCAAGTCTCCTTAAGCGGGTCATTTCGGGCGCAGCCAATCGAACAGCACATGGACGCCAGAGCCCACCAGGGCCGCCACCAGACCGACCAAGGTGAGCATGAGCTTGCCTTGGCCCTGGATCACGTTGCGGGTGGTTTCGAGTGACGCCAGGCGCGTTTCGTGATTGGCGACCTGAGCCAGGCTGGCGGTTTCGGCCTTGTCCATGCGCTTGACGATATCTTCGAGCATCAGCGATTGCTTCATCTGCTCGCGCCGGTCGGCGACGGTGAAAAAATCCGCTTGTGCTTGTTCGGCCAATTCGATCTCCTGGAAATGCTCAAACGTTTGGACTCGGGCAACAGCACTGCTCATCGGATGAGTTCTCCTTACCCCATCCTGCCTGCAAATCGCCTGCCAATGATACTAGGCGTGTGCCTAGGCGTGAGCAATCTTGCTCACTCCCGGTTCACATGCCCGCGCATTTCCAGCGCCAGGCGGTCGCAGCGCCGCGCTTCCATGATTTCGACGGCGATGCACAAGACCACCAGGCCGGCGATAATCGCCAGCATCATCCAGCCGACGACGTGTAACCAGGTCATTGAAAAGGGAATTATATAGATGAGTCCCTTGCATAGCCATAGCCTAGAGACTACAGACTCGGCACGCTTCACGCCGTGGCTCAGTCCCGCCCCGAATCTTACGGCCCGAAGCGAACTCCAGAGCCAACAGCCTGAGACTTGCAGGCCATGTATCACGGGTCGGGGAGCGGAATGTTCTCCCGGTCCTGTCTTCGTCAAGACAGGCCGCCTCGAAGAGATCGGGATGGAATTTCCAGAGCGCCCACCATTCGCGAATTTTCTGGTCATAGCAGTCATAGCAGTCAGTCCTAACCGGGATACAACTCGCCAGGCCCTTGGATTCGAGATAACCCCACACCTCGTCGATCCCCCATCCCCAACGCCGGAATGGAAAATCAGAATGGACCAAATCGCCGTAGATGCCTTCCCGCTCGTCTTCATCGGCGCGGAGTCCAACGTACAGAATTACCGGCGCGTTGCGAACGCACCACGCGATTGTGGGCTCAATCTTCAACTGGCGCGTACACCACCGCTGCCGGTTATTGGGCAGGGCGTTGTGGATGTGAATCAGGTCGGTGAGTGTACGCCCTTGGTTCGTGATGCGGATCAGTGGCTTACCGAGCAAAACTTCAAGCCGATCCCACCACGCCTTCATGGGGTCCAATTCATGCCCTGTGGGGGTGCAGATAAAATCGTAATCTCGCGGCTCAACTTCGGCGAGACGCAAAGCAAGCGCCGTCGAATCCTTCCCGCCACTCAGCCCGATAACGTGCCTAGGGCTTTGCATGTTTCCGCCCTTTGGCGTATCCGGCTGGCATCTATTTCGCCTGCTCCTGCAACTTTACCAACGCTTTGCGCAGCTCGCCCACAGCGCGCGCGACCACCGCCTCTTTCGCGCTAGCCGCGGTACGCTTAGGATGCGCTTGCCGAGGCTTCGGAGCAACCGGCGGCGCGCCTTGTCCGGCAATCCCGGCCGGAACTGGTACGCCCCCAACCGTTGCCTGGCCCGGCGCAACTGGTTCAGGCTCCGGCTCAAGCGTGCGGTCAGGCTCATAGCCTTGACTCTTACCAGATGCTTTCTCGGGATACATCGCATCGAGGACCGACTGGACATCTTCCACTCCCAATTCTTCGAGCAGCAATCCCACGCCCGTTTTTTCGTCGATGCCGGTCGTCTCGAATCCATTGAGCGTCATGGCTTCCACTATCGCCGTGATGCGCGAAGTGATGTCATGCTCCAGGATGGACGGGAACTTCACGTCGATGACGATGGGCTCGGACTTGGCCTTGCGCGCCTCGCGTAACCGGCCCTTCGGCGCACTCGACGATTGATCGAGCACGTATTGGGCGACACGCTGCAAGACTTCCCGCCAGCGCTCTTGAGCCTCGAGAAATTTCAATTCTGTCGGACGGTCGAGAGATTGCGCCGTCGCCAAGCTTCCGGTCGAGGCATCGCCGAAGAAGGTTTCGGGCAATCCAAACGCGGCCGCCACCATGAGCATCACGCGCCGGCCCTGCTCGGGTTCGGTCGTTGCGCCCGCTGTCTTGATCGCCTGAAGCTTGTTTCCCGGCCCGGTGATCCACGCCGATCCCGTGACAGGTGGCGGATTGGTCTCGACGTTGTTCCCGTCGTTGCCCAGCGTCGTAGCCAGCGTCTGCTTGAACGCGGCAATAGCCGGGATGCCGCCCTGCGTTTCGACTTGCCACGAGAACCGCGCAAGCTGCCGGGTGATCGTGGACCAATCTTCGAGGAAGTGCCGATAAGCCCGCGCCCAATCGAGCGCCGCATAGACCAGCGGGCAACCGAAATGCCACTTGGAGAGCGCATCCACTTTTACGTGCAGGATCGGCACCGGCATACTGCTGCCGTCTCTCCACACGGGCTTGCCGTTGATTTGCGCCGGAGGTTTTCCGGCGTAGCCGAGCGCCACATACCAGGCCTCCATCGGCTTCATCTGAGTGTTGCCCGAGTTCACGTCGAAATCGACTTGCGTCCAGCGGCGGTGATAGAACCACGGCACGGCCTGGTCGTTGGGGTCCGTGATGATCTCCTCAATTTCCAGCGCGTCGATGTGTCGCACGATCGTTTGGCCATCGTCGACCGCCGTGTGCAGGCTCCAGAATAAATTGCCATCGGTGTGCAGCGCCTCTTCTTTTTTCACCAGGCCGGTGTGCGAGATCTCGTTGGCGTTGCGCGGGTCGTTGAAGAATGCTTCGAGAACTTCATTGGCTGTTTCGTCGGGCGAGCTGATCTCGACGCCGCGTCCAAAAACGTAGTAGCTCGATACCTTGATGCCGCGCTGGATGAGCGGGTGCTTGATGAAGTAGAGACGGGAAATCAGAATGATCTGCTGAATTCCGTAGCGGGAGAATTCCGTCGCGGCCAAAGCGAGCTGGCGTTTCCAGCCGCGATCTTCGAGCGCCAACTCCAACTCCGCGAGGCGCTCTTTGCAGTGGACGACGGCCAGCGAATCGGATTCCTTGCGCACCGTGTAGCTAACATCGACGGCGCCCTCGCGCACGCGCGGGGTCCAACCGCCTCCGGCCATGGCCATCGCTTCGCGGTACTCGGTGATTTCCTGAAGGATCAGCGATTGTTCTTCGGAGAGCCTTTCGCGGAGCATCTGGTTTTGCTCGTACAGCCGCTCGACAGTTCCGCCAGCCGAATTGAGCAGCTTGCCCAGTGGTGGAGCAATGCGGGCGGCCAGGCGGATGCAAAACCGTTGCAGCCAATTCATTTGCCGCAACTATAGCACAAAACAAAAAGGGCCAATCGCGTTTTATGGCGACTGGCCGCAATGTGTTCCCTTTGTAAGGCTGATATTAGCGTTGAAAAATAGCGCGCACTGGGCAGCGATTCTTCTTGCGCTCCCGATCTGCGATCAGGGCGCTGACGTCTTTGCTTGAGAAAAGACCTTAGATGACCGCTCTTAATCGCTGTAGATCGATCAGGAACTCCCAATGCCGCTTGGCGGCTTGAATGCGAAACGGGTCTTTATCCCGCAACGCATCCTGGTACATGGCCAGCGCTTCCCAGATGGCGTTGCTCACTTGGCCCCCAGCGCGTCGGGCGAGGGGCCGGGATCGGCGACAACCGGACAGCGGCCGTTACACATCGGGGTCGAGTACACAACAGGCGCGCCGACGCCGTTGCCGGTTCCCGCGACTCCAGCCGCAATGTTGCTGTTATCGAATGCCGGCGCAACATACACGGGAGCGACATATTCCGGGGAGTGCCGGGCTTCCCAGGCGGCCACCATGCCCAGTCCGACCAGGTTGCCGATCAGCCCGTAGCGATAGTAGCGGAGCGGCGCAGCGTAGCGCGTGCGCACGATGATTCTGGAGCGATGAGTAGCTGCGGTGGCTGACTGCGCGCACAAGGCCAGAACCAGCAGGATAGGTCCGATAAAGCTTTTGATTATTCTCATGCTCAAAGCATGTAGCAATTGAGCACGGCACTCAATAGAGCAGATCGCCTAGAGGGTACTACGCTTACTTAGTACGTTTGGGTTCGTGGAGCCGCACTTCGCCGGGTTTCGAGGCCAGTCCGGTCACCGCTTGGCACCATTCGCGCGTTTCGGCGTCCCGGAACGGCGCGCCCAATGGCTGCCAGCCCGCCAAGAGCGCAGCGGCGACCAGTTGGCGCAGGTCGATCAGCGAGCCCGGCGTGCGGATGATATCGTAGCTCATGCTGGGCTGAAGAAACACTCGGCGCATCCCATGTCGAGCAATTGTACCTTTTCCTGCCAGCCTTCGCAGGGCTCTAATCCTTGCGTGTGATCGAGACCAGGCGACACGCAGCACGGAAAGAACTTTCCATCGGCGTAGGCGACCGTGTCGCTTTCCCCCCGGAAACACGGCTTGCCAGAGCCACGCCGGGCGCGAGATTCAAAATTTCGCGCATCCTGACCAGCCGGATAGACGCTCAGCTTGAGCGGCATGGCTCGCAGCGAGACCACCGCCTCGGGCCGGGTTTGGTAATCGCTGAAGTGCACCTCGTCGAATTCCCGCGCGATCAGATCGTGATAGTGGTCGACGCGGAAACCGTCGGTGCTCAGCGTCAGACGCTTGCAGCCGAACAGCGCGCGGAAGCGGGGCACGAACTCGGCAAACTGCGGGTGAACAGTAGGCTCGCCGCCGGTCAGGTTGACGCGCTCGATTCCGTAGATGAACGGCGCCACGCGCTCGAAGTATTCCCAGGGATGGTGCTGAAGTTTGCGGTTGATGCCGACTCCCGCGCAGCAGTTGGGGCAGCGCCGGTCGCAGTGCGTCGTGAGGTCCATCGTGATGCAGGTGATGGTTCTCATGAGAGCCTCGTGTAATCGAAATCGGCGAAGCGCAGCCCGGCGGCGTCTCGAATCCGTGGGTCGGGCTTGTGATTGACCGGCGTAGTGTCGCCGCGCCAGCAACACGCTACTCCGTTGGGTGTCCAGTACACCCGCGCTTTCCAGCCTTGATCCAAGAGCCACGTTACCGCCTCGCGGATCGGCGTGCCCCAAAAGTCGTGCAGCAGGATCACCGCGTCGGGTTTGGCGAGCTTCGCGCAGCCCATCGCGTCGTTCAATGGGTTGGGCGCGTCATGGTCGGCGTCGATCACAAAACCGTCGAAGCGGTCCTGATCCATGCCGAAGAATTCCGCCGCCGTGAGGTAGGTCGAGCCGAGCACTTTATCCCACCACGGCCTCATCTGTTCCTCGAAGCGATCCGCCGCTCCTTGCGTTTTCAGGATCGGGTCGAGGCACAGTACACCCGCGCCCGCCGCTGCGATATGGGCCGAGGTCCAGCCGAACCGGCAGCCGATATCGAGCCATTCCCCGCCCAGGATGCGCGCCGCGGTGAACAGGATCGCCGCTTCATCGTGAGACCAATAACAACATTCCGGTTCGAAGTCCGGGTCGGAGGGCACGTCATGGCCGAAACTGTAGCTGCGCGGCTTCGACAGTAGTTTGAAATGCGCCGATAGGTCCGGGGCCACGAGGTTGCTGCGGAAGATCACGCCGCCGCCTTTTTGGTGGCTCGCCGTCCACCGAGCCGTGGGGGTGTCAGCACGGCATCGCGCTCACTCATGCCACGCTCGATCCGGTGAATAATCGTGGTCTCGTGGATATCCTTCAATTGAGCCCAACCGCGCAGGGTGTTTTTCTCTCCGTCGATTTCGATCCAATGATTGCTACGGGTGTTGGTCATCTGCTCTTTGCGCGTTGCCCACTTCACGTTGCCCGGCTCGTAGCCTTTGTTATTGTTGATCCGTTCTAGGCTGTGAGCTTTAGACGGGCGCTTTCCAACATCAGCAAGAAACGCAGCGAAACCAGCGATCCACGGAGCATGGACGGTGATGCCACGAGCGCCGTAGCTTTTGAAGCTTGGATGCTTTTTGTAGAGACATCGCCGGAGCATGTTGACCCACGCCCAAAACTCCGGCGACTCAGACATTCCGTGCTTACCTTTTGCCATGCGAAGCGATTGTACCCTAGATTGCGGCACTAAACAATACCGAAGTTATCCAGTCCTGTTTCAATACCAGGATGCTCGCTCAGTATGCGCCGACATTCTTCGATCTGCCAAGGCTCATCATCGGGGTGAAGGTATTGCACGAACTCACTATATGGCGCCCACCAATCCGCTGGAGCATAGCCGAGCTTGTCGGGACCGATCACCTCAGTGAGCGCGGGATTGGCTTCTCGCGCCGCTTGCTGAATGGCTCGCGCGTGCTCAATACCGAAGTGTTGCACCAGCCCCGGAGTGTTTGCGTCACGTTCCGGCCGCCCATAGACAGCCATTGAATAGCGTTGCCGGATAACCGAGACTGGCTCTCGATCTGGCCAGCGCAAGCGCTCCGTAAGTTGGTATAGATACTGCTTCGCTTTCAGCCTCCGGTCGCTCACGAATTGCAAGTGCATCAGCCCGCCCTCGTGTCGGCGCAGTGGTTTGTAGGCCGCAAAGGGGATGCCCATCGGGTGTCTGTGATGAAAATCGTAGCCCTGCCGCGCCGTCCAATGCCAGCGCGGATCGTCGGCAAACGCCACTGAAACGTCACAGCGCGCCCAGGGTCCGGAGACTTCGTAGCGCGCAATCGAGCCGCGCATACTGAGCCAGGGCAGTTGCAGAATCAGGCCCGGCTGCGTGCATTCGACTAACCCGCGAATCCGCGGCAGCAGATTGCCCGTTAAGACTTCGTCGGCGTCCACGTACACGATATGGGTCGCCCCTTGGTTGCGGCATTCCTCGAGCAATCGTTGGCGGTGCGCCATTTCGTTCCACTGCGGATCGTCCTCGTTGAGCACGGTCAGTTTGCCGGGGTACAGCTTATCCAGTTCCCAGAGGATAGCGGGCGTGGGATCGGTCGAGGCGTGGTCGAGCACTACCAAGTGATCCACCCATTCGAGCACGGCGCGCGCCGAGAGACCCAAACACCACGCCTCATTTCTTACCGGCATCAAACAGACTAAGCGCATAACCGCTTGCCCTTGTCGGAAACTCGCGTCACGGCTATTCCCTCGCGATATTCCACGGCACCGGCCTCCAGCGAATCTCGGTGGGCGTGATAGCCTCCGCTTGCGCAATGGCTCGCCACGCGGCGTTATGCGGCGTCGGCAAGCACAGCACGATAGACTCACGCGCTACCAGCAGCGCCGCCCCGCGCTTGCGCAGCACGGCTTGAATCTCGTCGAGCAAGTCTTCTGCCCGGTCGGGATCATCGGGCTTGGGATACTGAAACAGACCCTTATTTATTTGCCCCACAAGCTAAACTCCTCAAATCTGATGTTGCGAACCCGCATTCGGTACTTGCCCTGAGTGTCAAAAATAGAGGCGTCCCAGTAGCCGTATCCTTGCCAGTCGTCGGTCCGCAGGACGTCTCGAAAAACGATGGAATCATCTTGCGTGCAAATCTCAACGCTGAACTCTTTTTGCAATTCCTCAATCCGTGTCACGAATTCGCGAATACGCCGCCGCGCTCCAGCGCTGATCTTTGGCTTATTCTTGGCTGTTTCTAGCATTGCGCAATTGTACACTATTTTGAGGCCAGCAGGTTGCCGCCGACCACTTCCTGTTTGCTGAGTCCCGCCCGTTCGAGTTTCCATTTCATCCAGTCGGTTTCCGCCGCCGGGTCGAGTTCCACGCAGACCATTTCCGGTTGCACGATGGCTATGCGGTCGCACAGCCCGGTCAGAATTTCCGGGTTCATCCCTTCGACGTCGATGTTGATGAACTGGTACGGCCCTTCGTGTGTTCTGAGCAGCGTATCCCAGGTCACAGCGTAAGCCCACATTTCCCGCCAGGGCAAATGGGGAAATCGCTTGACGTGTTCGTGCTTGAAGCTCGACAGCGCGTCGGTTCCCCCAGCCTCCGCGTTGGCCCAGAACTGGTACAGGCCAGCCACCGGAGCCAGACCAACATTGACCAGTTGCACGAGGCGGTTGCCCTGGTAGTTGTTCATCAGCGCGACGAAGGCTCCCGGAGCGGGCTCGACGCACACGCCCGACCAGCCCGATAGAGCGAGAGGCCAGGTGTTGCTAAACGTGATGCCGTCATACGCTCCAATATCAAGGAAGCGCCCGATACGCGCGCCGAAGTGCCGGGCGATCTGGTCGGATTCGCCGTATTGACTCGCTCTCACAGGCCTCCATGATTGACCAGCACCGTCTCTTCCGATTCGCTGCCCAAGTACGCCGTGAACTTCGGCCGCTCGGTCAAGTTGATGAGCCCCAGGCGATGGGCGAGAATACTTAAAACACTTTGGTCATGCCTGTGCCCCTTTACGCGCTTGTCGTGCGACACGAATCCTTTGTTGCGCCCCTCGCATTGCGGCATGGTGCGGGTGTTCCACTGGCTGGTATGCGGCCCCGGTATGGTGAGCCGGTCCTGCGCCCAGCCGCACCAGCGCTGCACTAATTCGATGCAGCGGCCGTCGGCGAAGTTCACGCCCACGCAATACGAGCTTGCCTCTTCCATGGTGAAGGCTTCCTCGCGCGGCACGCCCATTCGCTGCAAGCACCGATCGGAAGACCATTCGCCGACCGTGTGGCCGTTCTTGCACAGGTAATATCCATGCTGATGGATGTGATCGACCAGCGGTTGAATCGGCCGGATCGGATAGAAGGCCGCGTCCAGCAAGATGGCGATGTCGGCGCCGCTCACCAGCGCATCCATCAGCGCAAAGGGCTTGGCGCAGTAGCCGGTGTAGTCGTAGTCGTCCTCGATCACTCCGTCCGGCGCGGCATCTGGAAGCACATTGACATAAGCGAAGATCTGGTATCCCGGCGAGCACTCGTGGAATTTCTGGATGAGCCGCGCCACGCCTCGCGGATACCAGCCGCCAAGCCCCACCGTGGAGATCCCTACTTTCATATTCATGTGAGGCGCGGCCCCCGGTCGCGGAAGTTCTCATTTTGGAGCAAGACATTGGCCTCGAATTCGCCGAGCAATGACCAGCCCGGCAACAGGGCGAGCAGCTCGGCCCGCAGCGCCGCCCCTTCGTACAGCTCGACCGCGGGCTCGGCCTCCATGAACAAGTAGCGCGTATGCGACAAAGCCTTGGCTCCACCTAAAATCATTTCCCGTTCGGCGCCCTGGATATCCACCCACAGCAGATCGATTTTGGTCAACCGCTCGCGCTCGAAGATCGCGTCCAACGTATAGCAGCGCACCATTCCCGTACAGGGAAAGGTGACATGTGGAAAACATTCCAGATGCGCCGAAGGGTAACGCAACGACCCCGAAGCGTGGTTATGATCCAGGCTGTTTTCCGAGAAGTGAAACGGGCGCATTTCGTTCTGATCGGACACCGCCCCGATGAGGATACGCCGGTTCTCCGAGCGGGGCAGCTCGATCAGGTATTGCACATTGCGCGGGTCGGGCTCGACCATCACATACAGCGGGTCTGAGCTGCAGGCGTCGCGCAACCACGTTTCGTCCTCGCCGCAATGGGCGCCCAACTCGACGATGCACGGATACTGCGCGTCGGCTAGGATGTGAGCGACTGCCGATTTCTCCTGTTCGGTGCTCATGGGATGAGTTCTTTCTTTTTGAACGGCACCCGCTAATCAATAGGATTTGATCCGGGGAAGCCCCCGGCTTTGCGCCTCTCAAACAGCGCTTTGTATTTCGCCCAATGCTGTGGCGAGTTTGCTTCAGCCAGAAATGCCGGCGGCTTTGCGTTGGGTGTCCGCGCCCAGTTATTATGCTTGTGAACCAAGTCCGGCCGCTGCCAAAACACGCCCAGCTTTTGGGCCACACATTGCAGCTCCTCATCCTCAAAGCAATGCGTGTACTCGGGCCACAGCGGACCTTGCCCGCCGTTCATGCGCCGGCAGAATTCGCGGCCCATCCACGGAGAGCCGGCGATGCGCTCGATGATGCGGCCCTGTGTGTCGCTCCAAGGGTCGCCGGTGGGCTGCATCACGCCGAAGGTTCCCGCCTTCCACATCGTACCTAGGCCATCATTCGAGCTAAAGTTATGCGAGCATTCCTGTGCAATCTCTTCGGCGGAGTGGTTCGCATCCGGCTCGACGTCATCGCCGCCGGTACAGATCCATTCCGCTTGCGGGTCTTCCAGCATGATGTGCTGGCACAGGGAATTCACCGCCATCGCGTAGCCAGGGTACGGCGTGCAGCCGACTATTTGCATGTCCAAGTCTGCGAGCTCCGGGTCGGTGTGGTCGCGGTAAACGGCTAATTTGTAGCCACGCTCGCGCCACAGCTTCAAAACCTTTTCCGCTTCCTCCGGAGGGCGCTTCGACGGGATGGCCAGCCACGTACTCATAAATTGCGCCTCAGCCCTTCCTCGCTGATGCCGGTCGAAAACACAAACCAAAAGGCGCCGGCCACGGTCCTCATTTCAATCCCGTACTTGGCCTCAAACTTCTTCCGCCCCGCGTCGTATTCCCGGTGATGGACCCGGCACAACGGCGCGCAAGACGAATCCGGGCCCTTGCTACCCGTTCCGTTGTTGGCCGTATGCGCCGGGTCCGACGGCGTCGCCGGACACACCGAGCAACGCCGATCTTTGAGCCACTGGCGATAAGCCGGACAGCGCAGCGGCCCGCGCCGGGGTTTCGCGCGACGCCTGGGGATGGGCTTGGTCGACCGCTTTAGAGGCGTGCGCTTCATTCCGCGGCCTGTTCCGCCAAGCGCTTCATGTCGGCCATGGCATCCTCGTTAGAATCGTAGAACCGAGCCGGATTGATCGGGTAGCCGCTCTCCCGATAGATCAGCATGGCGGCCAGCTCCGTATTGAAAAAGTTTTCCAGCGCGCGGCCTTCCGCTCCAGCCAAAGTCACGGCCCATCCAGCACGGCAATGCTTTTTCTCGCAGGTATGAAACGCGTTCATGTTCAGCGCTCCCGGACCCGAGGCCGCCGCGTAGATGGCTTTGTGGATGTCCGGGATGACCGGAATAATGGCTTTCTTCGCGGCCCCTGCAACCGGAGTAGCGCCTCTTAAGCGGGAGCAGTCGGAGCAGTCGGAGCAGTCGGAGCAGCGGGAGCAGTCGGAGCAGTCGGAGCAGCGGGAGCAGCCGGAGCAGTCGGAGCAGCCGGAGCAG